>Ga0208828_1000025_pt1 | contig 72937 bp, 63 predicted proteins | sample Kivu_160m_FD_185487 | JGI IMG/M metagenome (GOLD analysis project Ga0208828, IMG submission 185487) | Freshwater microbial communities from Lake Kivu, Western Province, Rwanda to study Microbial Dark Matter (Phase II) - Kivu_160m (SPAdes)... | ecosystem: Environmental > Aquatic > Freshwater >... | reverse complement strand
TAGTATAGATGTTATATCATAAATAACGCAGTGTCAATCAAAAAGTTTAGTCATTTGGTACGCCCCGTACCCATGACATTAGTACTAACAGCAGGCATTTAGCATAGGAAATTAGTACTGGTTGATAGTAGTACAGCTTCACCCCCTTGTTCCCTCTCTCCTTTATAAAGGTTAAGGAGATGGGAAAAGCCCCCCCGAACTTACCATCTACTGACATCAACCCCAAGAAGGTCTATAATGACAATGACATGGAACGGCAAGACATTGGCTCCAGTGTTTACCGACGAGCCCTTGAGATAACCTGGCTGGCAGTCATTTTCCTGGTTCCCCTGTTTTTAAATCCCCTGAGCCACCAGGCTTCCTATTTGAACAAAGCCCTACTGCTTCAATTTCTGGTTATTTCCATGCTGGCATTCTGGGTGGCTGACTGGTTTCTCAATCAAAACAGCCGCAAGGGGCTAGAATGGCAGGGCATCTTAACCTCCCCACTACACCTGTCTATACTGGTCTTTGGCTTGGTGGCAATTCTGGCTACGGCAGCTTCCCTAACCCCGGCTATAAGCTTCTGGGGAAGCTATTTCAGCAAAGCCGGGTTGCTCACCATGATATGCTGGATACTCTTTTTCCTCATCCTGGCTCAGCAGCTCCGAGACAGGACACAGGTGCTCAGAGCCATATACGCCTTGCTTTTGTCATCAGGCATCGTATCCATTCTGGGCATCCTGCAATATTTCTTCCCCAACATCATACCTAACCTGGAGCGCACCCAAAGGATATTCTCCACCCCGGGCAACGCGCTCTCCCTCAGCGCTTTCCTGGCTATGGTGATTCCGTTCACCCTGGCTCTCATAGTATATTCGTGGACTAGGAGAAAAAAGGGAAACAACGCTCGAATACTAATCTGCCTGGTAATTCTACTGTTATTGCAGCTCTGGTGTCTGTGGCTGGCACAATATTCCATCACCATACTCTTGTACATCATAGCCCCCATAATCTTCATAATGTTGCTGGGCATAGTCAAGCGAAAGAGGCTTTTGCTTAGCCTCGGTGTCGCCTCTCTGCTTGCCCTGGCGATAATAGCCGGCTTGCTTCTGGCGCCGTTGCTATTCACATCTCCCAGCACCGAGACCACCGCAGGAGAAGATTTTACATCTGTTCCTGTCTCTGAAGACCTCGGGCTTCACACTCTAGGATGGAGGGTGCGATACTGGCACAGTGCCATCAATATTGTCATAAAGTCGCCCGAGGTTCCATTTTCCGATGACAGGTGGCACGCTTTCCGCAGGCTTATCGGTTACGGTCCGGAGACGTTTATCGTTACCTTCCAGCTTTTCTTACCGCAAGACATGTGGGAGCATTCCCATCTTCTGTACGTTCCGCTGACAAATCCGCACAACCATTATCTATACCTGGCAACCACGATGGGGCTATTGGGTCTAATGAGCTTCCTAGTTATTCTGGCAGTCTTCTTCTATCTCTGTTTTCGATATCTGCGCCGGGCGACAACAGACATCGATAAATTACTCCTCATATCCATGGCGACTGGCATGGTTCAATATATGGCTGACATCTTTTTCAACCCGGTTACAATATCACCGGAGCTTGTGTTTTGGGTCACGATGAGCTTTATTCCCGTACTCGGCAGGCTGACCACGAGCGACAAGCCTGAGCAAACCAGGGCAGCCGATTTAACTCAGCTTGATACCAGCCATAAACCTCACGTCAGCAAAATCAGGCGCTGTATAGCTGCGGGCTGTGCCCTGATGCTCGTATTCATCGGTTTTGGCGTCACCATTAGACCGTTTTTTGCCGATATGTATCTGCAAAAGGGGCTTAACCTCGAGGCAGGACGAAGCGAACAAGCCATATTTGCCTTTGGTCAGGCGGTAAAACTGGCGCCCGGGGAGGCTGTCTACTGGCACTGCTTAGGTCTGTATGATTACTCTTTGGCACTCATGATAAAAGAAGGCGACGTGAAGACAGAGCTTCTGGCTCTGGCAACCAAAGCCTTTGAGAGAGCCAGAGAGCTGGAGCCTTATGTAACCTACCGATACCATGTTCCTGCCGATGTCTATACCTATTGGGCAAGTACCGGGGCTATAGACAAGTGGACCATAGCCTTGTCCCTATATGATAAAGCGTCACAGTTAGCCCCTGGCAATCCCATCATATTGAACAAATGGTCGCTGGCACTAATTATCAAGGGTGACCTGGACGAAGCTAGGGCAAAGCTCGACTACGCAGCATCCATCGACCCTGACTGGGCAGAGACCTCCTTCCTGTACGGACTTCTGCTAGCAAAAGAAGGGAGAAACGCTGAGGCTGCCAGTAATCTTATGTCACCGATACAGGATAACCCGGCTAACCTAAACTACTTCATCGACCTGTGCTATCGTCTCATGTTCTACGATATGGTAAGCCCGCTAAGTGATTCTCTGGAAGTCTACGCTCAAGAAGTGTCTGATGACTGGGTTGCCCATGCCCTACTCGGGACCACCAGCCTGTTCGGCAAGGACATTGACAAGAGCCTTGAGGAGTTCAACACTGCCATGCTGCTGGTACCAGACGACGATGCTGGAGACCTTTTTCATGCCATTTTAAAGCTCGCCGCTATAAGCCCAAAATTAAGAACTGCCCTCCCCGATGTGGCTGCTGAATGGCGAGCCAAGCTAGCCCAAAGCCCGGAGCGGGATACACTGCTGCCTGAACTAGACCAATTTATGGACAGGCAACAATGAGCACTCAGACATTTTAAAAGCCCTCTGCCTTGACTGGAGAAGGCAAAGGTGAATCTTAAGCCCTAAATTCTAAGCTCCAATGTCTTGCCATTTTGATTTTTGACTTAAGTTCCCCTTAATGCTAAATGCACCCTGTTTTTGCTATCATATTGCAGACGGTATCCAAATGTTCCCGGGATGGTATTGCTAAACCACTTGAATAAAAGAGATAATTCAAATAAAAGAGGCGCCACCGGCAAAGACATCGTCCAGCGAGTTGTCGAATCTGCACAGACGTATACTGACCCGGGGGGCAAGAAATACCCTGTTATCAGCCTGAAAGCTGTGAATTCCATCGCTCGAGCCCAGGGAATCGCGGTTAAAGAAGTGGAAATTGCCGCTCTAAAGCAGGGTATATCCCCCTGGCGATATCTACGCAACACAGGCACCATCGGGCTGGATGGGCAAATCAAGCTATTACAGTCAACAGTGGCTATAGTGGGAGCCGGTGGCTTGGGGGGGACCATAATAGAGCTACTTGCCAGGCAGGGTATAGGTCACCTAATCATCATCGATAACGACCGCTTTGTCGAACAGAATTTGAACAGGCAGTTTATGTCCACGGAGAAAAATCTGGGCGAATACAAGGTTGTTGCCGCTGCAAAAAGAGTCGAGCACATAAATTCAGCAGTCACTGTTGCAGCAATTGTAGAGGGATTAACTGAAGAGAATGCTCATAGACTGCTCAAGGGTGCTAAAATAGTGGCTGATGGGTTGGACAACCTGCCATCGCGCTTCGTGGTCGAAAGCGCATGTCGAGACTTAGGAATTCCCTATGTCTATGGAACGATTGCTGGCTTCGGCGGTCAGCTGATGACTATATTCCCGGGAGATGCCGGGCTTTCTTGTGTCTATGGCTGTCTTGACAGCCTCCCCGAGCAGGGCATCGAAGTGAAAATCGGTAACCCGTCAGCTACGCCGGCGATTATCGCTGCCTTACAGGTTCAGGAAATAGTCAAGATTGTCACAGGAATAGGGAAACCGCTCCGTAACTGTCTTCTCATACTGGATTCGGCAGAAGGCATAGCCGAGAAGATTGACTTAAGGGAGTAACCACACAACTCTCCTCTCCCTCGACGGGAGAGGGTCGGGGTGAGGGTGAATCTTAAACTACAAATCCTAAGCTCCAAATCCTAAACAAATTCAAAGCACCAAATTTCAATTACCAAAACTCATAAGGAACTGTTACCATGAACTCCCTCTCTATCATTGCGAGTCCCTCCAGTCCTTCCAGAATGGAAAGAGGAAGGACGTGGCAATCTCATCCTATGTCCTGTCATTCTGAGCAAAGCGAAGAATCTGACATTTTAATTTTTATTTTCTGATGTGGCTACATAAAATAATCATCAGACTAGGGTATAATATTGCTAATGGCTGGCTTTTGGTCAGTTGTGTTCTTCTTTATCGGCGCTGCCCTGGGCAGCTTTATCAATGTTGTTGCCGATCGTCTACCGGCAGGCAAGTCAATTATTTCACCGCCATCACACTGTTCTGAATGCCAGTACAGAATTCCCGCCGCAGATAACATCCCGATATTCAGCTACCTCTGGCTTAGAGGTCACTGTCACAATTGTGGTGCCACCATACCCAGGCGCCTATTCTGGGTGGAATTGGGCATGGCGATTTTGTTTGTCTTCCTATACTGGCATTACGGTCTTAGCTGGGAACTGGCGCTAGTTGCTTTCTACTGCTGTTTGCTCATAGTATTATTGCTCATTGACCTGGAGCACGGCATATTGCCAAACAAAATAGTTTACCCGGGGATGATTATTTCTATAGTTATAGCTGCGCTGGGCTCCATTTTCGGCTTTGAGCCGAGTAGCATCGCCGATACAGGCTTTCGGCTCTGGATTGTAGATTCAGCCATCGGCGGCGGCATCGGTTTCGGACTGCTGCTCCTGCCAGCCCTTCTCTATCGTGGAGGCATGGGTTGGGGAGATATCAAGCTTGCGGGGTTAATAGGCATCGTCACCGGCTTCCCGTTGGTTTTTATAGCCATGTTTTTAGCCATAATAGGCGGCGGCTTAACGGCTGCTATTTTGCTATTATCTAAATTGAAGAGCCGCAAAGACGCCATACCTTTCGGACCCTTCCTATCCCTAGCCACCATGGCAACGCTGTTCTGGGGCAGCGACCTGTTTAACTGGCTGGTTCCGTCTTAACTCCCATCTCCGAAATCATAGCCCCCAAGAAATACGAAACTCTAAATCCCAAATCCAAAACAATACCAAAATCCAAATACTCTAAATTTCAAGCCTTTATGGTTTTGGTCATTGGGATTTTGTGCTTTGAATTTGTTTGGAGCTTAGAGATTCAGATTTAGAATTTACTTCTGGTCATACTAAAGTATGACTTCTCCTCACCAAAAAGTCTGATGCCGGAGTAGATACTTTTCCCTGCCCAGAACCAGTCGCTCTCTCGATTACAAAGGTAGTTCGCTGGGTTAAACTTAGGTGCAGTCTAAGTACAGCCATTATGAACAGTGAAAAACCCTAACAGATATCTAAAAGACCTAAAAGGAGACTAAAATGCGAGTACTCATCACAGGTGGAGCTGGTCGACTGGGTATAACCGTCTGTAAAGCTTTTTTACATGATGGTTTTCTGGTGAGAACGTTCGACCTGGATACTCCTAATAACAGAAAGAGTGTCAAGAGACTTAACGGTAATGCTGAGGTCATGTGGGGCGACATCACACGACCAGATACAGTTCAGAAAGCCCTGGAAGGAGTTGATGCAGTTGTCCACATGGCTGGCATACTGCCGCCACTGGCATACCAAAAGCCTGAACTGGCTAAGAAGGTCAATGTGGATGGCACCAAAATAATCGTCGACCTGATAAAAGAGAGAGGCGGCAATATTCCTTTCCTGTTCACTTCATCAGTGGCTGCATTTGGTCCTACGCCTGCTGCCAGCCAGCCCCTGTGTCCAGAGAAAACAAAGCCTAATCCCAGGGGGGCATACGGCGAGACCAAGCTCCAGGCTGAAAGCATCATCAAGGAATCGGGAATCGATTATATAATCCTGCGCCTTACCGCAACCATGTATTTGAGCTTCTCAGTAAGTGACCTCAAGCGAATGTTCACCGTCCCGCTGAACAATCGCGTTGAATACTGCCATCCAAACGACACCGCATCGGCGATATTGAACGCCATTAAAAACTTTGACCAGGCAAAGGGAAATATCCTAGTCATCAGCGGCGGACCTGAGCAAAGAATGCTATACAAGGATATGATTCGCGCCATGATGGGCATTATGGGATTGCCGCTACCGCCAGCTCACAAGTTCACTACCGAGCCCTATTACCTGGACTGGTACGATACCACCAAGTCACAGGAGCTTCTCAAATTTCAGCGACATACTTTTGCTGACTATCTTAAGGACTATGCTAAGGAACTAACCAGACAATATGGTGCCGGCTTCTTACCCTTCATGCGCCGCTTCGTCGGTCCTGTCTTTGGGAAAGTAATCGTTCTGTTTTTCTAAAATTTTTTGCCGGGGCTATTGCATCCCTGCTGTCTGTATGATATACTATTGGTTCAGCGAGACCTTTAAGTCAGTCCAGAGAGGCTGGCAAGGGCAATATGAAAAGCGATTTTAGCTTCACAAAGCTTCCGGTTGAGGTTGCTTTTTTAAAAACCTCTTGCCAACTCTGGGCAGGAGGTTTTTCTTATGCCTGAGAGAACCCTAATGTCCACTCAGGACATACACAGAGCTCTGGTTCGTATTGCCCATGAGATTGTAGAGAGAAACAGAGGCGCCAAGGACATCGTACTCGTCGGCATGCAAACCCGGGGAGTCCCATTAGCCAGGCGGCTAGCCGCTACAATACAAGGACTCGAGGAGATTGCCATACCGGTTGGCTCGCTTGACATCAGTCTTTATCGCGACGACCTCTCATCGCTATCTCTTAAGCCCACAGTTCACCGTACCGATATACCCGTAGACGTCGCTGACAAGCAAATAGTGCTAGTTGATGACGTCTTCTACACGGGACGCAGCATTCGCGCAGCCATGGATGCCCTTATAGATTTAGGACGACCTCAATCCATTCAACTCGCAGTTCTCATCGACCGGGGACATCGTGAGCTACCTATACGTGCCGACTACGTGGGCAAAAATATACCCACATCAAAGAACGAGGAAATAAAGGTGTACGTTAAGGAAGTGGATGGTGAAGACAAGGTGACCATAATTGCATCGAATAAGGGGGTGAGTGATGAAAACGATTGAATCAGGTTCGGGCATCGCCACTCCAGATACCTTTCCACCACCATCTACAGCAGTTTGGCAACATAGCCATATACTCGACCTAGACGACTTCACTCGAGAAGAGATAGAGCTTGTCTTGGAGACAGCCGATGCCATGACCGAAGTGCTGACCAGGGAAGTAAAAAAGGTGCCCACGCTAAGAGGCAAGACAGTTGTTACCCTGTTCTACGAGGCAAGCACACGCACCCGCGCCTCATTCGAGCTGGCAGCTAAGAATCTAAGCGCCGATACGGTGAGCCTGGATGCCTCCAAAAGCAGTGTTACCAAGGGAGAGTCCTTGATTGATAGCCTGCGCACTATTCAGGCGTTGGGCGCCGATATTATAGTCATGCGTCATCCACAATCTGGTGCCCCCTATACCGCAGTACAGCATGTAAACTGTAGCATTATAAATGCCGGAGATGGATGGCACGCTCATCCTTCCCAAGCTCTTCTAGACATCTACACTATCCGACGTCACTTAGGCAAATTGGACAATCTGAAAGTGGCAATCGTGGGAGATATTATGCATAGCCGAGTAGCCCGCTCCAATATATGGGGCATGACTACCATGGGAGCCAGGATAATACTATGTGCTCCCCGTACCCTCTTGCCAAGAGGCTTAGAGAGCTTTCTGGCTAAATGCCAGCTATCTAATGTAAGCATCGAAACTGATATCGAGCCTGCTTTGAAAAATGCCGACGTGGTGATGCTACTAAGGCTGCAGATGGAAAGACAACAAAGCGGGCTCTTGCCCAGCCTGCGAGAGTATATCCAGCTCTATCAACTGACTACGGAACGATTGTCGCTCGCCAAACGAAACGTCCTGGTCATGCATCCTGGACCTATTAACGAGGGCATTGAAATCAGCCCTGAGGTCGCCCATGGGACTCAATCTGTAATCGAAGAGCAGGTAGCTAACGGCGTGGCTATACGCATGGCATTGCTCTACTTAATCGCCGGAGGTAAAAACAAATAATGCCCACTAACCTGCTAATAAACGGCGGACATATAATTGACTCCAGCCAGGGAATAGACAAAGTTGCCGACCTTCTCATCACTAAAGGCAAAATAGCCTGGACTGGAGATAAAGGAAAAGCACCTTCACAGCCCGACTTGACCACTATTGATGCCACGGGACTTATTGTCTGCCCCGGATTTATCGACCTCCACTGCCATCTCCGCGAACCAGGTTTTGAAGACAAGGAAACGATTGCCACCGGCACTAAGGCTGCTGCCAGAGGAGGCTTTACTACCGTCTGCTGCATGCCGAATACAAATCCTCCTCTGGACACCCAAACCTCCATAGATTATGTAAAGAAGATGGCTGAAGCCGAGGGCATGGTTCAAGTGCTGCCTATAGGCTGCATCACCAAAGGGAGGCAAGGCAAAGAGCTTACCGAAATGAGCGAGCTGGCTAAAGTTGGAGTTATCGGTTTCAGCGACGATGGAGAGCCGGTAGCCAGTTCACGTATCATGTCGCTGGCTATGGACTATAGCCAAGCCTTAGGCTTGCCGATTATTGACCACTGTGAAGATAAAGAGTTGAGCAATGGCGGCTTTATGAACGATGGCTGGGTATCAGCACGACTGGGGCTTAAAGGTATACCTAAAGCTGCTGAAGAGATTATAGTCGCCCGTGACCTTGCCCTGGCTCAGCTCACCGGCGCTAAGCTTCATATTGCCCACGTTAGCACAGAGGGCTCAGTAGAACTTATCCGCCGGGCTAAGGAAAAAGGTATATCTGTCACCGCTGAAGTCACCCCCCATCATCTGACTCTTACAGAAGAACATGTCATGGGTAGCCAGCTACCATACTATACCAACGCTAAAGTCAACCCACCGTTACGCACCAAAGAAGACATCACGGCTCTAATCAAAGGGCTAAAGGATGGCACTATAGATGCCATTGCCACAGACCACGCACCTCACACCCTGGTAGATAAAATGTGCGAGTTCGGGCTGGCAGCCTTTGGCATCAGCGGACTGGAAACAGCTCTCGCCTGTCTCATTAACCTGATGCATGACCACCAGCTAGACATGAAGACACTAATCTCCAAGCTCACATTTGAGCCAGCCAGAATTATCGGCACTAAATACGGAGAGTTGGGCACGTTAAAACCTGGTTGCCGAGCTGATGTTGTTCTTTTCAACCCAAATAAGGAATGGACAGTGGACAATCGAGATTTTGCCTCCAAAGGCAAAAACACCCCATTCGATAGCTGCCATTTCAAAGGCAGAATCATCATGACTATAGTAGCTGGGAAAGTGGTCTATCGAGACAATTCAGTATAAAAAGAAAAAGGAGACAGGTTTGCCAAGACGTAACGACATCAAGAAGGTAATGATTATCGGCTCAGGACCCATCGTAATAGGACAGGCATGCGAATTTGACTACTCTGGAACACAGGCTTGCAAAGCCCTTCGAAGTCTGGGCTATGAAATTGTACTGGTAAATTCAAATCCGGCGACTATCATGACCGACCCGGGAATGGCAGACGTCACTTATATCGAACCCCTCAACCTGGAAATGATGACCCAAATCATTGAAAAAGAACGTCCTGATGCCCTACTGCCCAACCTGGGTGGACAAACAGGTCTCAATCTCAGCGCCGAGTTGTCACGCACAGGTGTCCTTGACAAATACGGCGTCAAAGTCATTGGTGTTGACGTCGATGCCATTAAAAGCGGCGAAGACCGTACCACATTTAAAGAGACTATGAACCGCCTGGGGATAGAGATGCCCCGAAGCCAGGCGGTCTACAGCGTTGAAGACGCAGAAAAGGTTGCCGCTGAGCTCGGCTATCCGGTAGTTATACGCCCTGCCTATACACTGGGGGGAACCGGTGGTGGTCTTGTCTATAATGTGGAGGAATTACGCATTGTTGCCAGTCGTGGCATTTCGGCAAGCCTTATCGGGCAGGTACTGGTAGAAGAATCAGTTCTGGGATGGGAGGAACTGGAGCTGGAAGTCGTCCGTGATGCCAAGAATCAGATGATTACCGTATGCTTCATCGAGAATATCGATGCTATGGGTGTGCACACTGGAGACTCCTTTTGTGCAGCTCCTATGCTAACAATCGATACCAAGCTGCAAAAACGCCTCCAGGAATACTCCTACCGAATCATTGAGGCAATACACATAATTGGGGGCTGTAATATCCAATTCGCCCATGAACCCAAAACAGGTCGTGTCGTAGTAATCGAAATAAACCCCAGAACTTCGCGCTCCTCAGCGCTAGCCTCCAAGGCTACTGGTTTCCCTATTGCCCTCATCTCAGCCAAATTAGCCGCCGGTCTCACACTCGACGAAATCCCATACTGGCGAGACGGGACACTGGAAAAATACACACCATCAGGCGACTACGTGGTAATAAAGTTTGCTCGCTGGGCTTTTGAGAAATTCAAAAATGCTGAGGATAAGCTCGGAACGCAAATGCGTGCTGTGGGCGAGGTCATGAGCATCGGCAAAAATTACAAGGAAGCATTTCAGAAATCAATTCGTTCTCTGGAGAACGGTCGCTACGGATTAGGCTTTGCCAAGGACTTTCACCAGAAATCTGTGGACGAGCTGCTGAGTATGTTAAACGAGTCGACGAGCGAGCGACAGTTCATAATGTACGAGGCTCTGCGCAAAGGCGCCGATGTGCAGAAACTCTATGAGAAGACTTATATCAAACCCTGGTTCATCAACCAGATGAAAGAGCTGGTAGAATTAGAGGAGAAAATCCTCTGTTACAAAGGCAAATCACTGCCAGATGAACTGCTTATCCAAGCCAAGAAAGATGGCTTCTCAGACCGATATCTGTCACAAATTTTAGGACTGCCGGAAAAAAAGATTCGCCAGAAACGCGTTTCACTAGGTATAGTCGAAGGCTGGGAGCCAGTGCCCGTCAGCGGCGTAGAAAACGCAGCCTATTACTTTTCAACCTACAATGCGCCTGACAAGACAGCAAGCAGCAATAGACGCAAGGTAATGATATTAGGTGGCGGACCCAACCGCATCGGTCAGGGTATAGAATTCGATTATTGCTGTGTCCACGCAGCTTTTGCCTTATGCGATGAAGGATACGAGACCATAATGGTCAATTGCAATCCAGAAACAGTGTCCACAGACTACGACACATCCGATAAACTCTACTTCGAACCACTTACGGTTGAAGACGTCTTAAGCATATATAAAAAGGAAAAGCCTGAAGGCGTGATTGTCCAATTCGGCGGTCAGACACCACTGAACATTGCCAACGAACTGTCCAAAGCCGGTGTCAACATTCTGGGTACATCACCTGAGACTATAGACCTTGCCGAAGACCGAGACCGCTTCCGCCAGATGATGCAAAAGCTTAATATACCCATGCCAGAATCTGGAATGGCTAGCAACCTAGAGGAGGCGCTCAGCGTCGCCAAACGAATCGGCTATCCCTTGATGGTGCGTCCCTCATACGTGTTAGGCGGTCGTGGCATGGAGGTGGTACACGATGAGGAAATGCTCAAAGAATACGTGGCTGCGGCAGTAGACGTAACCCCAGACCGCCCCATCCTAATCGACAAATTCCTTGAAAACGCTATTGAGACCGAGGCAGATGCTATCGCCGATGGTACTGATGCCTTTGTGCCAGCAGTCATGGAGCACATCGAACTAGCCGGTGTCCACTCCGGTGATTCCGCCTGTGTCATTCCACCTGTCACCATACCCCAAAAACACATCGATACTATAAACGAATATACACGCAGAATCGCCACGGAACTTAATGTCATCGGTCTAATGAACATGCAATATGCTATAGCCAAAGATGTTGTATACGTACTGGAAGCCAATCCCCGAGCATCACGAACCGTGCCGCTGGTCTCGAAGGTGTGCAATGTTTCCATGGCAAGACTGGCGACTCAAATCATGCTAGGCAAAAAACTCCCTGAGCTCAACCTCAAGCCCCGTCAAATTACTCACTTCGGCGTTAAAGAAGCGGTATTCCCGTTTCCCATGTTTCCTGAGGTGGACCCCATTCTAGGACCGGAAATGCGGTCAACCGGAGAAGTGCTGGGACTTGCCAACTCATTCGGGCTTGCCTTTTTCAAGGCACAGGCGGCTGCACAGCAATTGCTGCCAACAGAAGGGACAATCTTGATAAGCCTGTTCAGCAAGGACCTGCCTGCCGCCTCAGAGGTAGCAAAGAGATTCGCCGACCTTGGTTTTGATATCACGGCAACACGCGGTACCCATAAGTTTCTAGCCAAACATGGTATCAAGTCTGAGCTGATACTAAAGATGCATGAAGGACGACCCAACATAGCCGACGGCATCAAAAACAAGGAAATCCAGCTAGTAATCAACACTCCCAGTGGCAAGCTGAGCAAATATGATGATTCCTATATCCGAAAGACAGCAATCAAGCACAAGGTGACTTATATAACAACGCTTGCTGCTGCCGCCGCTGCCGCCAAGGGCATCGCTGCATATCGCAATGGCAGGCTGGAGGTCAAATCTCTGCAAAACTATCACGCCGACATTAAATAGATACGGAGGCTGAAACAGTTCACCAATTGAAGCAAGTCATAGCTACAGTTATATCCAACCTTGAGCCAATGCCCGGATATCATCTAGTCTGCGTAGAAGCCTCCGAAATCGTGGCTACAGCGAAGGCAGGACAATTCGTAACGGTCAGATGTGGGGAAAAGCTTACCCTGCGCCGACCTCTCAGCATTCACCAGCTAACTGATCCCGGATATATTTACCTCCTTTTCAAGATAGTCGGCAAAGGCACCACATGGTTATCACAGAAGCGTAAAGGCGAAAAATTAGACTTGCTTGGACCTCTAGGTAAAGGTTTCTCCATAGAGCCGGCATCACGGAAACTGCTACTGGTAGCCGGTGGCATAGGCATTGCTCCTCTGACTTTCCTTGCCCAAAAAGCGGTAAGCCAAGGAATGCTCGTAAAACTGCTCTTAGGCGCCAGAACAAAGGGCGAGCTTTACCCCCAGAAATACCAGCCGGGCGGAATTGAGACAATCATTACCACCGAAGACGGCAGTACCGGCGAGAGGGGCAAGGTAACCGACATTTTGTCCAAATATATTGACTGGGCTGACCAAATATATGCCTGCGGACCACCAGCTATGTACCAGACAATAGCCGACCAAAGGCAACGATGGCAAAAAAGGAAGCCTGTCCAAATATCATTGGAAGTACGAATGGGCTGCGGTATAGGAGCCTGTTTTAGCTGCAGCATAAGAACAAAAAATGGCATGAAACAGGTATGCCGTGACGGACCTGTTTTCAACCTGGACGAAGTTATATTGGAGGAGGTGAAAATATGACGGTATTAAACAAAAGCATTAGCCTCAGCACCAGAGGAAATTGCGATATGACAGATATAACTGCGGAAATAGCCAACGAGATTAAGAACTCTAATATTAATAATGGCATTGCCACCATCTTTATCTCCGGGTCAACCGCAGGTATAACGACCATTGAGTACGAGGGTGGACTGATTAGCGACTTCAAGGATATGTGGAACAGAAATGTACCTTCAAACATACCTTACCAGCATAACCAGAGATGGGGAGATGGGAACGGACACGCTCATGTCAGGGCTTCACTACAGGGTCCCTCACTGGTCGTGCCCTTCGTCAACAAGAAAATGATGCTGGGGACCTGGCAGCAAATCGTAGTGGTAGACTTCGATAATCGCCCCAGGTCCAGAGAAATTATCCTGCAGCTCTTGGGCGAATAAGACACTGGAGACATATCCTCAACAACTCTGACATACCATTGTCATATCTTTCTCCACTAAGGTAAAATGTGGCTTGACTTCTCGTATTCGCCTCGACGAAAACTAAGATAAAGATAGATAGCCAAATGCGCGTTTGTTTGCTTAGCTATAGAAGCTATCGCTATTCTGGCGGTCAAGGTATTTACCTTAGATACCTGAGCCGTTCCCTGCGCGACCTGGGTCATCGGGTAGATGTGATATCTGGACCACCATACCCGGAATTGGATGACGGCATAAAGCTGATTAAATTGCCCAGCCTCGACCTGTATTCGATGTCATCGGTTAGACGATTATTTATAAACCCAAGAAAACTAAATACGTACCCAAACCTGATAGAGTGGCTTGGTACCATGACTGGTTACTTTTCAGAACCTCTAGCCTTCGGCATGCGAGCCTACGACCTGATACATAACGGTACCGGCAGCAAATACGACATTGTCCATGATAATCAGACAATGGCATATGGTATACTCAAAATCCAGGAGTTCGGACTTCCTGTCGTTGAGACTATACACCATCCCGTAACCATCGACCGAGATTTGGCTATTCAGTCAGCAACTTCACTGAAAGATAAACTAGGACTTAGAAGATGGTTCTCCTTCATCGATATGCAAATCAAAGTGGCTCGCCGGCTTTCCCACATCATCACAGTTTCGCAAACTGCCAGCCAGCACATCGCCAACACCTTCGGAATCTCTAAGGACAAGGTGCACGTTATACACAATGGAATTGACACGGATATTTTCAGCCCTTCCCCCAAAACGAACCGCATCGAAAACAGACTGCTGGTAGTGATAAGCAGAGACACAGCCGTTAAAGGCTTGAAATACATACTGGAAGCATTGGCAACGTTGCGGCAGAAACACCCTCTTGAGCTGATAGTAGTGGCAAAAGGAACAGATAACAAAGCCACACAGAGGCTTATCAATACCCTGGGTATAAGAGATTATGTAAAGTTTATTGACGAGATAGATACTGCTGAGCTGGTACACCAGTACAGGCTGTCTAGCATTGTAGTCATTCCATCAATATACGAGGGCTTTGGCTTACCTGCTGCCGAAGCCATGTCTTGTGGTGTCCCAGTAGTCTCCACAACTGCCGGCGCACTGCCCGAGGTGGTGGGAGATGCCGGGATACTGGTGCCTCCTGCTGATGTCAAGGCTCTCGTGGAAGCGATTTCAGCGCTTGTGATTAATCCAGACAAACGTAAACTTCTCAGCCAGATGGGACGAAAAAGAATCTTGCAGAAGTTTAACTGGCGAAATACCGCCAAAGGCACGGCTGATGTCTACGTTGAGGCAATTGAATTCCAGAAAAATCTAAATCAAACCGCTTAGCTTTCACTTATTATAATTTCCAAACCACCAACTACATCACCCGGTTGCTGCTAGATATGTTGATATATCTGGCGAACATAGGTAAAATGTTTTCGGACTCTCGTTTTCTTACGGTCTGAGCGCTTGACATTTAGGCAGATTAAAAAGTGCATATATGCTTGCTTAGCTATAGATGCTATCGCTATTCCGGCGGACAGGGCATTTATGTCCGCTACCTGAGCCGTTGCCTTCATGAGCTCGGTCATGACGTCGAGGTAGTAGCAGGACCACCGTATCCAGAACTGGACGATGGTATAAAGCTCACCAAGCTGCCCAGTCTAGACCTGTATGCGCTACCGGAAGTGCAACGCTTCTTCATGAATCCACGAAAACTGGGCTCCATGCCCAATCTTATAGAATGGCTCGGTGTTTGCACCGGATTTTTCACCGAGCCATCGACCTTTGGCATGCGTGCCTATAACTTCCTGCGCCACAACAATGGTCACGGAAAATATGACATTATCCATGACAATCAAAGCCTGTCACACAGCATGCTGAAAATAAAAAAACTGGGCACACCGGTGGTAACAACAATTCATCACCCTATAATTATAGACCGGGACTTAGCCCTCAAGGCAGCCAAGTCTCTGTGGCAAAAAATGGGCATCAAGAGATGGTATGCGTTCGCCAATATGCAACTCAAAGTCGCCAAAAAGCTGTCTCACTTTATTACCGGCTCACAGAATTCTTATCGTGAAATCATCGACATCTTTAAGCTACCAAAGGATAGCCTGCGAGTTATCTATGATGGCGTTGATAGCTCTATATTCACTCAAGCTCCAAGTATCAGGCGACTGGAAAACCGCTTGCTGGTCATAAACAGCGGCGATACACCATTAAAAGGATTGAAATACCTACTGGAGGCGGTCGCCGCCTTGAGGTCGAAGCATAAAATAGAGCTGGTGATAATTGGAAAACAATTGAAAAATGGCTACTCTCAAGGATTAGCTGACAGTTTAGGCATTGCCGATTGTGTTACCCATCTGGGGCAGGTAGATACAACTGAACTCGTACGCCAGTACTCTCTGGCAACTATGGTAGTGGTACCATCTGTTTACGAAGGTTTTGGTCTGCCTGCTGCTGAAGCCATGTGCTGCAGCACTCCTGTCATTTCAACAACGGCTGGAGCTTTACCCGAAATCGTCGGCGATGCCGGCATACTGGTACCTCCGGCTGATACCAGGATGCTTGCGCAGGCAATCGCAGAACTGCTGAACAATCCAGCCAGGCGCAGGCAGCTCGGCGAGATGGGACACAAGCGAGTAACAAACATGTTTAACTGGAAGAACACCGCCAGACATACGGTTGATGTCTACCAGGAAGCTATGGAACACCAAAAAATCGCTGAGGCACAATGAGATGTTTGCCCTGAGGAGCAGTCCAAAATGAAACCGAAACGTGATGATTACCTGTCCAAAGAATATCTAAAACCTACCGTCGGCTCCATCGTGGATGTACAACAGATAGATGGCTCAATACCCTGGTTTCAGGGAGGAATTACAGATACTTGGACGCATGTCGAAAGTGCCATGGCGCTGGATGTTGGCAATTTTCATGGCGAAGCACAGCGAGCCTATGAGTGGCTGTCCCAAATTCAACTAGAGGACGGAAGCTGGTATGCTTCATACCAGGACGGCAAACCGCTGGAAACACATAAGGTTTCACATAGCATCTCATATATCGCCGCTGGAGTCTGGCAGCATTACTTGAGCACCAATGATGGTTCTTTTCTTAAAAAAATGTGGCCCGCAGTACGGGCTGCCATCGATTTTGTATTAGACATGCGGGGACCTAACGGCGAGATTTACTGGGCTAGAGATAGCGCTGGCGTCATATACCCGACTGCGTTGATAAGCAGTTGCAGCTCAACATATTTAAGCATTAAGAGCGCCCTCTCTATCGCCTCGACTTTGGGCGAAGACAGAAGCGATTGGAAAATGGCAAATGCTGCCCTGGTAAAGGCAATTCAGGAAATGCCCTCCATACTTAACACACCCCAAGAAAACAGCTTCACCTTTGCCATGGACTGGTATTATCCGGCGCTGTGCTGTGTAGTCAACGGAGATGATGCCAGGCTTAGCTTATCCAGCGGATGGGATAGATTCGTCATAGACGGCTTTGGCTGCCTCTGTAGCCTGGAACAGGGATGGGTCACCGCCGCTGAAACAAGTGAGCTGGCTATTGCCCTAGCAGTACACGGCGAATATAAAGACTCGGCAACAGTCTATAAATGGATTCACCAGTTGCGTGATGCTGACGGCGCCTATTTTTACGGTATAGCACTGCCCACAAAGGAAATTTGGCCCGAGGAAAAGCCAACCTGGACTTCGGCAGCGGTAGTCCTGGCAGCCGATATGCTCCGCCCTATGTCTGCTACAAGTCTACTTCTTGACCACCACGGTCCCGCGGCGCCGTAGCACACCCAGTGTCTTTATCATCGGTAGCACTTCAAATCGCCCCGAAGCCAGCGCCTCTTTATAAACTTCGTAGGGAGCCTGCCCACCCTCTGCCGGGTCTAAAAAGATATCATGGAAGACGAGGAATCCGCCAGGAAGCAAATGTGGATGCCAGCACCTATAATCTGTAACCACTGCTTCGTAACTATGACCGCCATCGATGAAAACCAAGCCTAGAGCTGTGGTCCAATCTCTGGCTACCACATGTGATTTGGCAATCATAGGCACAACAGTTTCTTCCAACTCGGCTTTTTGTATCATGGCTCTGAAATACTGGAGGCTATCAATCAGTCCTGTCTTACTATCGAAGAGGTCAGAATCAAAATATGGCTGTCCCGGCTGTTGCTCCTCAGAACCTCTATGGTGGTCGATGGTGAACAGCGTCCTTCCCTTCATTTTACAGGCAACCCCCAGATATATTGCCGACTTTCCACAGAAGCTGCCGACCTCAAGGCAAGGACCAAGCGAACACGCCTCCACAGCCAATTCGAATAGCTTCAACCCCTCCTCCTCAGCCAGAAAGCCCTTGACCTCCGAAACAAATTCCGGGATTATACCCTCAGTTTCCATTTACCTGATAAATAGCATACATCTTAAGCGCACTGGTTTCAATTACAAGCGGGCAGACTTGAATGTCTAACTATAGCCTATGATTCTACGCCATGCCATTACGAGGAGTCCTTCCACGAAGGACGACGTGGTAATCTCATTCTTTGACAGGCTCAGAATGAGCGTGGGGAGGATAAGAATGAGGGGGGAAGGGTCAGAACGAGCGGAGGCTTTTAGACCGGCTGTGTTTGTACAACATATGTAGCCACGAGGCTTTAGCCTCGTGCCCCCGACCTTAAAAGGTCGGGGCTACGCGGTGGATGGAAGGTCGAGACTAAACGGTATAAAATCTCAAATAAATTCTGAGCCAAGCGAAGAATGACAGCTAAACACCTTTCGTGGCATACTACCTCCAAAAGTATTATAATAGCAATTTGATGTCATGTTGAACCAGCAACAATGTCATTATGCAAAGCGCTGCACCCATATATCACCAAGACATAAATACACCGAAGTCTATAAAGAATGGAGAGCTGAGTTACCATGAAAGTTAAACTAATCACAGCCATAGTCCTTATTGCCATCCTGTCTACAATTGGCTTCGCCGGCTGCGGCGGCAAAACGCCGGAAACAAGCCAGAAACAGATAACCGAAGTGACCCGGGACGACCTCCTGGTTACCATCTCCGCTGATGGCAACTTAGAATTGCCTGAAGCTATGAAGCTGTTCTTCGACACTACTGCATTCACACCACCATACAGCGGCGTAATAACCTGGGAATCTCCAGACCTTAAAGAGGGTGATTTTGTCAGAGAAGGTACACTGCTTGCCAAGCTTGATGACATTTATTAGAAGAAGAATGTTGCTATAGCGCAATATGACGTGGAACTGGCTATGAATGAACTGGTGGAAAAGATACACCCGGCATTTATGGGCTACCCCGGAACATATCCTGATACCAGCGCTGTCCTCCGCGTGGAGCAGGCTCAAGACGAACTGGTGCAGGTGGAAGAATTCCTGGAGCAGGGCGCTTATGAAGAGGCTGCGGCTGAACTGCGCCTGGCTATACATGACCTCGATGCCAGCTACAAGATGTTCAATGTCCCTCAGATAATCACCTCCCTGCAGACATACGATGAGTTTGGCTCACCCATCGAAAATAACCCTGATATCTCCCGGGCAATCGAGCGCCTGGAGCAGGACCTGGCAACGCTGGACGAGATACAAACGCTGCTGGAACAGGGCGAATACGACGATGCCAGGGCTAAACTGAACGCCGCGCAGCGCCGGTTAAAGGGCACCTATCTGCTGGTCAAAAGCCTCAGCGGCAGGATGATAGTATCACAGCGCATAGGAGCCTGCTGCCAGCAACAAACTGGTCAACAACCAGAGACTTCAACAGGCTTAATGCCAATACCTTATCCCGATACCTCCACCTCGCTTGACTGGCTGAACCAAGTCGAGGAAACCCTGCAGAAGATACAAGCCTGCAAAGAAAAGGAAGCAGAGGGTTGTAACGCACTTGAGCTGTCCACGCTTCTGCGCATGGCTCAGCATGACGTGGACATGAGCCAGACCATACTGGAGGACAACGAGCTGATTTTCCGGAGCGGTCTCAACTTGAAAGCCTTGAGAACCGCCAACCTCAACGTGCAGAAAGCTGAACAGACATTGGAAAAGGCTAAGGAATCACTTCTAAAAACCGAACTACTAGCCCCCTTTGATGGTATTATAGAAGACATAAATCTCAAGGGAGGCGACTCTATCGGCCAACGATTTTCGGCAACCGGTCAGCCCATGGAATCTTATGTTATACGACTAGTCAACACCAAAGACTGGCGAATGACAGGAGTTGTAGACGAGATAGACATTTTTAAGGTAAATGTGGGACAGGAAGCCATCATAATCGTTGACGCAATACCCGATGCAGACCTGAGGGGCAAGGTAACCTTCATCTCTCCTTTCGGCACACAGACCACCGGAGTGGTTGAGTTCGCGGTTACCATTACTCTCGACCCCAGTTCGGTAGCCACCGCACTTAAAGCTGTCGGAGCAGAGGAGCCCAAAGGAGGCTTGACCGCCACTGCCGACATCATCGTGGAGAAACACGAGGACGTGCTGCTGATACCCAACAGGTCTGTCAAAGGCTCCCCGGGCGACTACTGGGTAGAAGTGGTGCTGGATGAGAAGACGATGACAACTGAGAAAAGACCGGTTGAGCTAGGCGCTCAGAACGAGCAGTCCAGCCAGGTAATCTCCGGGCTCAGCGAAGGGGAGAAGATTATTGTCGAGCCAACTCGCGGTCGATAGCCCACATCCTTCCGAACTTGGCTTCGCTCAAATGGTATAGAATCGCTTATTGCCCGTAACAGTAATGATTGAGCTGGAGAACATAGTAAAAATCTATAAGTTGGGCGAGGTCGAGGTTGCCGCCCTGAACGGAGTGGACTGTCATATCAAGTCAGGAGAGATGGTCTCGATTATGGGACCATCAGGCTCGGGAAAGTCAACCTTGATGAACCTGGTCGGCTGCCTGGATAGACCCACTTCCGGTAGATACCTCCTTGACGGAAAAGACGTGAGTCGCCTGAATGATGACGAATTGGCTGAAATCAGGAACAAGAAAATAGGCTTTGTCTTCCAATCTTTCAATTTGCTGCCCCAGGCTACGGCTGTATCCAATGTGGAATTGCCACTGGTCTACAGCGGTGCCAGAAACAGACACCAGCGCGCACTTGAGGCTTTGGAACTGGTGGGCATGTCTCCTAGAGCTACCCACCGCCCCTCCGAAATCTCCGGCGGAGAGCAGCAGCGAGTAGCTATAGCCCGAGCCCTGGTCAGCAACCCATCGCTTATACTGGCTGACGAACCCACCGGCAATCTGGACACGCAGACAAGTCAGGGTATCATGGTTCTCTTACAAAGGCTCAACAATCAGGGTATGACAATTGTTCTGGTCACCCACGAAGAGGATATCGCTGCCTATACACAGCGCACGATTTACCTTAGAGATGGCAAGATTGTCAGCGAGAAAAAAAGATGAACATCTGGGAAAGCATTAACAGCTCCTGGCAAGTCCTGTACAACAACAAGATGCGGTCTAGTCTGACCATACTTGGCATCGTAATCGGCGTCAGCGCTGTAGTCTTCCTAGTATCGTTCGGCAGGGGACATGAAGAGAATATCACCGGCATCTTCGAGAGCATGGGTGCTAACGCCATATACATAACCAGCGCCAGCACTATGACGCAGGGGATGTCAGGTGCCACAGGAAGTCTTACCCTCGAAGACGCCGAAGCTCTCGCTAATCCCAACAAGGCTCCGTCAATAGAATTGGTGGCTCCCATCTCAGAAAAAATGACTAAGGTTGTCTATGGCAATGAGAACAGTAATGTCGACATCATGGGTGCTACACCTGAGATTGCACAGATCATCAGTTACCCTGTAGCCAAAGGAGAATTCATTTCCGAAGAGGACGTTAAGAGAGGAGCCAGGGTTGCCGTAATCGGAGACAAGACAGCCACCGACCTATTTAAAACAGAAAATCCGCTAGGCAAAACCATCAGGATAAGCGGCACCCAGTTCGAAGTTATCGGTGTTCTGGAAAAGAAAGGTGGCTTCATAGGTTCTGCGGACGATTTCATAATGATTCCACTGACTACAATGCAGTCAAGGCTTCTGGGGGAGACAACCACCCGGGGCAGACCTATACAAACAATAGCCGTCAGGGCAATGAGCACTGATTTGATAAACGCTGCCAGAGAAGAGGCTACTGCCATACTGCGGCAGCGCCATCATATAAGGGCAGGTGAAGATGATGATTTCACCGTCATCGATATGCAGGAAATCCTCAACAGGATGCGTGAAGTGCTCGGCATCATGCAGGTATTCCTGGGCAGTGTGGGGGCTATTTCGCTACTTGTCGGCGGCATCGGCATAATGAACATAATGCTGGTCTCAGTGACCGAACGCACGCGTGAAATAGGCATCCGAAAAGCCGTGGGTGCCAAACGTCGGGATATTCTCCGCCAGTTCCTGGTAGAATCGGCTATGCTCAGTCTTAGCGGCGGCATAATCGGTCTTACTATAGCCGCGCTGGGGACCTGGGCGATTACCGGCGTGCAACTGGGACCATACCCCGTCAAAGCACCAATGGGACTTGATATCGTTATCATCGCCATCACGGTAGCACTTGTGGTCGGGTTAGCCTCCGGCATCTATCCCGCCTACCGAGCCGCCAGGCTTGACCCAATCGAGTCTCTGCGCCACGAATAGTACCTTATTGGTACTGAAAAATAAAGACTATTAACCCTGCCATACATGTCGGTAGGAGAAGGTTAATGTTAAAACTGTCATCAAGACGAAGCGCTAACGAAGCTAAGGATGAAGAGGGAAATCACCCCCCCGTCGAACATCTTATCAGCCTGAGCAACATTATCAAAGCGTACAAGACTGAAGCTGGTGACTTCATTGCCCTGCGCGATGTAAATCTGACAATCGACAACGGCGAGTTCATTGCCGTGATTGGCAAATCAGGAAGCGGCAAATCTACCCTGATAAACATGATTTCCGGCATTGACCGTCCCACTGCAGGCGAGGTTTACATTGCGGGAACGCCAATACGCAGCTTAAGCGAAAGCAAAATGGCAAACCTGCGAGGGAACAAACTTGGCATAGTCTTTCAGTTCTTTCAACTTCTACCTCTACTGACAGCGGCTGAAAACATCATGTTGCCCATGGACTTCTGCAATATCTACTCCACGCGGGAACGCCGCAAACGAGCCATCAATTTGCTCGACATGGTAGGACTTGCCGAGCATGCTGATAAACTGCCTTCAACGCTCTCCGGCGGAGAGCAGCAGCGTGTAGCCATAGCTAGAGCTCTAGCCAACGACCCCCCGATTATCCTAGCTGACGAGCCCACCGGTAACCTTGACTCAAAGACTTCAGAGGTTGTGTTTCATGTGTTCGAAGAGCTTGTGGCAAGAGGCAAAACGATTCTCATGGTTACGCACGATAACGACCTGGCAAAAAGAGCCAAGCGTACAATACACATCGCAGACGGTGAGATTTTTGATGACTACTTAGCCAAAACATTCCCATCGTTAACGCAACAACAGTTAATATGGGCAACATCAAGGATAGAGTTCCACAGATACCGCGCCGGCTCCACTATCCTGCCCAAAGATAAGCCGGCTGACAAACTCTATCTGGTCACCGAAGGCAGCGTTGAAGTCGTGCTGGATTCAAAAGGTGGAGACCAGCACGTCGTGGCGCATATCAATGGCGGTCAGTATTTTGGAGAGATTGAGCTGCTTAGCGGTGGGAACAACATCGCTACTATACGTGCACCTCTCGACCAGGATGTTGAAGTGGCAACTCTCGACAGGGATAGCTTCAACAGGCTCATCACCGAATCTGAGCCAACCAGAAAAGAGATAAGTGCAGTAGCAGAACAACGGCTCAAGGAAAATAAGAGTAGCAACAGGTAAGACAACAATGCGTAACCCGCGTTGGCGCAAGGTGCTCCGCGACTTATGGAAGAACAAGACCAGAACCATCTTGGTCGTGTTTGCCATAGCCGTCGGCATATTTGCCTTCAGCAGTGCTTTCATCAGCCGGGAGGTCATCTTAGCCGAGATGGGTACCCAGTACCGGGCAATCAACCCCTCCACCATCTCTGTAGGCATCTCATCGTTTGACGACAGCCTGGTGAGATGGGCACGTAATCAAGAAGATATCGTTGATGCCCAGGGGCAATCAGTACGCTTAGCCAGGCTGATACGGGGAGACAAGACATACAGCCTCGACCTATATGCCTTCGATGATTATGAAAACATGAAAGTCAACAGCATAAGCGTCGAGACAGGAACATTGCCACCTCAGAAACGGGAGATTTTCTTCGAACGCTCTGCCATTCCATTGATTGGCGTCCATATAGGCGATAATGTTGTCATCGAGCTACCCAACGGACAACAGTATATACTTAAGGTCGCCGGTATCGTCCATGACTTGAAGGCAATTCCATCAAACCTATGGCCCGACATAAGTGCATACGTTTCTCCAGAGACAATGGAATGGCTTGGCTTCCCCTATTCCTATAACCAGCTTGAGATAGTAGCTAACGACGAATTCAACAGCCGCAGCAAGATTGAAAATCTGGCAAATGAGCTTAAAGAAAAACTGGAAAGTCGGGGGTTTTTTGTCACCTCCGTCACAGTCCGTGAACCAGGCGAACACTGGGCACAGAATTCCATAGCCAGCCTGGTAGCTATTTTGGGCAGCGTAGGCGTTTTTTCGCTATTTTTAAGCGGATTCCTGGTAATAAATACCATCACCGGAATACTCACCCAGCAGCGACGTCAGGTCGGTATAATGAAGGCAATTGGCGCCACGGCAGGGCAAATAGTCGGCGTCTACATGCTCCTTGTGGTATGTTTCGGTATTCTGGCGTTGTTTGTAGCCTTGCCTATCGGGTCATTCCTTGCCTACTTTTTCAGCTCTATCATGGCTAATTTTCTGAACATAGATATCTACCAGTTCCACGTGCCGGGAAAGATTTTTGTTCTGGAGTTAATGATAGCGCTTATTGTCCCTGTAGTAGCTGCACTGGTACCTATACTGAACGGGGTACGAGTCAGTGCCTGGGAGACTATCAGCAATTATGGAATCGCCGCAAAGAGCAGAGAGGGCTGGCTGGGGCGCCTGCTGATGCGAGTGCGAGGACTGCCACGCCCGCTGTTGCTCTCTATACGTAACACCTTCCGAAGAAAAGGTCGGTTGTTTATGACCTTGGGCACGCTTACTCTGGCAGGAACTTTGTTCATAAGCATTGTAAATGTTCGGGGTGCTATGACAGCCAGACTCTACGATGTGTTGAAAATGTACAACTTCGAAATCATATTAATCCTGGATAAAAGCTATGGTAGCCGCATGGCTGAGCACAGGGCTGAGCAGATACCAAACATAAGCCAGGTCGAAGCACGCACATATGCACAGGTGCAGCGTATCAAGCCAGATGGCACCAATGGAGCCACATTCAGCCTTGCCGGGCTACCTTCAGAATCGGACTTTTTCCAGCCAACGCTACTATCGGGACGCTGGCTACAGGAAAAAGACCGCAACGCCATAGTCCTCAGTAATGAACTTATCGAAGACGAGCCTGATATCCAGTTGGGCGATGAAATCCAGTTAAAGTTCGGCAATGATAAATACAAGTGCCAGGTTGTGGGCATCGTTTTTACTCCCAATGACACGACAGCCTATGCGCCCTTCAATTATGTGTCTCAAATCAGACGCAGTTACGGGCAAGCTTCTTCACTATTCATCAAAACACAGGACAAACTATTAAGCACTCAACCAGCCATGGTAAAGATGCTTGAGGAGCGTCTTAAAACCGCAGGCATAGGCGTCAGTAAGGCAATCACAATAGCTGACATCATTAAATCTAGTGCTAGCCGCATGGATTTCCTTGTCAGATTCCTGCTGTTGATGTCATTTATGGCAGCAGCAATCGGTGGGTTGGGGTTAGCTGGAACAATGAGCCTGAATGTGCTGGAACGGACTCGAGAGATTGGAGTGATGCGTTCCATCGGTGCCTCCAGCCCTATGGTGGGGGGAATCGTTGTTGTCGAGGGGATGCTAATCGGCTTCATCAGCTGGCTGCTGGCTATACCCATCAGCATACCATTCAGCTATTTATTCAACGCAATACTGGGATACGCCTTCTATCACCGCCCTCTGGATTTCACCTTCTCATTAACCGGCATATTCATCTGGCTGATAATCGTTATGTTCATCTCTATCATAGCCAGCCTTCTACCCGCTCGCCAGGCAATGAAAATGAGCATCCAGGAAACGCTGGCATACGAGTAACCTACAACGCAGAAATATCACCGGTGGCTAGATAAAATCTATAACCAGGACATTACCTGCCCTGGACCAAGGCAAGAAACTCGGCGCGTGTAGCCGCCCGGGTGCGGAAAAGCCCCCTGGTTGCCGAGGTAATAACATTGCTCCCTGGCTTCTTGATGCCCCGCATTGTCATACATAAATGCTCCGCTTGAACGACTACGGAAACACCATCAGGTTGCAGAGCTTCAACAATGGCATCAGCGATTTGCGATGTCATCCTCTCCTGCAACTGAAGCCGTTTGGCAAATATCTCCACCACCCGCGCCAATTTACTCACCCCGACAACCCGTCCCTCTTTGTTGGGAATATAACCGATGTGAGCTACTCCATAAAATGGCAGGAGGTGATGCTCACACATCGAGTAAAAGGGGATATCCCGTAGTATCACCATCTCACGATGCCCTACCTCAAAACCAACAGTCAACTCTGTCTTAGCATCCATGTCCAAGCCGGCGAAAAGCTCACTATACATATCGGCGATGCGTTTCGGTGTGCCTTGCAGCCCTTCCCTCTCAGGGTCATCGCCAATAGCTTCGATTATAGCCGATACCGCTGTCTCAATCCTAGTTATGTCAACCACTACCGTCTCCTCCTTACGGTTACTGTCCGCTAGCGCTTTCCATAGGTCTCCCGCTCCAATAATCGCACAGATTCTCCATTCGTAGTCAGGTAAAGCTCTGCTCCGAGATAGAGCGCTGGATTTAGCCTGCTTAAGTCAAGTGTCCCCTTGGGAGTAAAAACAGCATCAGTAAAATGTACAGCTACGATTTCACCCACCACCCAGACATGGTCACCATAAGTTCTGTTGTCTACAAGCTTGCACTCATACGCAGCATAGGCATCTCTCAATATCGGCACATCTGTTTTTAAAGGTTTCTCTTCAGCAATGCTGAATTTATCGAACTTATCCATCTCTTTGCCGCCGCTACCGCCAACCGAAGCCACAAGCTCAGCAGTTTCAAAGGGCACGAAGTTAATTCCGAACTCTTTGCTTTCTAAAATAAGCTGACAGGTAAACCTCTTAGGCGCTACAGCCACCCCATAGAGTGGCGGCTTGAAAGAGATGGCACTATGCCATGCTGCTGCCATAGCATTTTTCTTTCCCCCGGCATTGACTGTAAGAATAGCCGCCACCTTCGGGTAATGCTGATAGAATTCACCAACGTCTTCTGTGCTTATTCTCGGCATGGGATGTTCTCTTTTATTCAGTTCTTGGCGGGTGAAGGAATCAACGCCAACCTAAAGTTTGCTCCACTACACTTATGTCAGCAGGTAATTCCGGGAAAGGTCCGACAAACTTCGCCGGAATGTCAGGGTCTTTCAGCCCAGTGCCTGTAATTAGACAAACAACTCTCCTACCAGAGAGCTTCAGTCCTTGTTTGACCATCTTAATGAGTCCAGCCACAGAGGCAGCCGAAGCCGGTTCGCCGAAAACACCTTCCTTACTTGCTAGAATCTTATAGGCAGCCAGAATCTCATCATCACTGACGTAATCAATGACGCCACCAGATTGCTCCCGGGCAGAAACCGCCCCTTGCCAGCTAGCCGGATTTCCAATACGAATCGCCGTTGCCACAGTCTTCGGCTTGTTGATAATTTTTCCCTTTACTATAGGCGCAGCCCCTTCAGCCTGAAATCCCATTATCTTCGGAGTCTGACTTGCCCTGCCAGCTTGTTTGTACTCAACGAAACCTTTCCAATAAGCAGTAATATTGCCGGCGTTGCCCACGGGAATGAAGAAATAATCAGGAGCCTCACCTAAATCGTCTATAACCTCAAAAGCTGCCGTCTTTTGACCCTCAATACGGTATGGATTTAGTGAATTAACCAGCGTAACTGGGTGCTTTTGAACCAAATCGCGGACTATCTGGAGAGCCTGGTCAAAATTGCCTTGTATAGCGATAATTTTGGCTCCGTAAACAATAGCCTGAGCTAACTTCCCTAAAGCAATCTTACCCTTTGGTACAATAACTATAACCTCAAGACCGAAACGAGCTCCGTAAGCAGCGGCTGAAGCACTGGTATTACCAGTTGAGGCACAGATTACGCTTCGACTGCCAGCCTCCACAGCCTTGGCTATAGCTACAACCATACCTCGGTCTTTGAAAGAGCCAGTAGGATTACACCCCTCAAGTTTAAAATAAAGCTCACCGCAGCCAAGCTCCTTCTCTAAGGCAACGGACCGAACCAGAGGGGTATCACCCTCACCCAGAGTTATAATAGGAGTAGCCGGAGTAATCGGCAGAAAATCACGGTACCTGATTAGAACGCCATGCCCCATTGTTCTTACTAATCCTCTACTCTGACAAAATTGGTGACCTCTTTGACTACAGCCAAGCGTTCGGTTTCCTTCAGAGCCCGCTGAACCGCTTGTTCTTTGGCTGGGTGAGTCATTATCACAATCTCAGCAATCTGAGTAGACGGGTCGGTCTCCTTCTGAATCACCGAAGAAATACTGATGGCATTGTCGCCCAATATTTTAGAGATTTGTGCCAGAACACCAGACTGATCAGCTACGCTCATCCTCATATAATACCGCGTCTCTATTTCAGCCATAGGCTTAACATTCCGTCCAATTGCAAAAGGTAGCCTGGGGGCCTTAATCATGCCGCTTTTAATGTCCTGGGCTATCTTGATGATATCGGAGACAACTGCGCTCGAAGTTGCTCTGGGACCAGCCCCTTCACCATAAAAGATAACCTTGCCTACCAGGTCTCCTTCTACATGAATGGCATTGTAAACGCCATCTATCTTAGCCAGCAAAGAATCCTCGGGTATGAATACAGGATGAACGCGAGCTTCGATAGAGTTTTCAACTCGCTTGGCAATGGCTAAAAGCTTTATAGCATAGCCCAATTCCCGGGCATAGCGAAAGTCACGAGCCTGCAATCGTGAAATTCCCTCATGATACACATTCCCTGGCTTAACTTCAGTGCCGAAAGCTATAGTTGTCAGGATAGCCAGCTTATAAGCAGCGTCGATTCCTTCGATATCATTGGCTGGATTCGCTTCAGCATAACCTAATTCCTGAGCTTTTTTCAAAGCCACAGAGAAATCCAGTCCCTCTTTTGCCATTCGAGTCAAAATATAATTAGTGGTGCCATTGACAATGGCATAAATAGCCGAAAGGTCATTAGCCACCAGGTCTTCCTGGAAAGGAGCAATTAGAGGGATACCACCACCAACGCTTGCCTCACAACGGAGAGCCACTCGATGGTCTCGCGCTACAGTTAGAAGCTCGCCCCAGTGCTTGGACATAACCTCCTTATTAGCAGTAACAATATGTTTGCCACGAGTCATAGCCTCTTTTATATAATCGAAGGCAGGCTGTTCACCACCAATGACTTCCACAACTATATCTATCTCGGGGTTCTCCACTATCTCCTCGAATTGAGTGGTAAAAATGCCCCGCTCAATCCCTTGTGAGCCATGCTTAGCCTGGTCCTTCTCCAAAATCCTCCGTAAGACCAGCTTGCTACCTGATTCCCTGGTCAACGTATCCGGTTTGCCCATCAAAACCTTGACCACGCCACTGCCAATTACACCCAATCCCATTAAGCCGATGCCAATATCTTTTCTGGCTACCATGTTATTGCCCCCTCTTCTTGAGAACCTGAGCTATTGCCCGGAACTTCTGTTCATCAGTCAAATACGTTTCTACAGAATATTTCTGTTTTTTCGCATCAACCCAGTCTCCAAAAAGTTTCAACTTGATACTTCCCCTAGTCTCATCGTCAAGCGTCCGACTGTCATCTTTATCTAAAACCTTGACCAGCCAATAACCACCTTTGGTTTTGACAGAAGCATCAGCCGATGGTTGACTCAGGATATTGGGCTCAAGCTGCTGGGAAAGCGCCAAAGGAACCTCACTCGTAAGCTTCTCTTGCCGAGTCCAACCCAAATCACCACCCTGTCCCTTGCTAAATGCATCCTGAGAGTATTCTTTGGCTAAAGCACCAAAATCCTCACCAGCTTCTATTCTAGCTCTTATCTCCTCTGCCTCAAGTTGACTCCCTAATAAAATACCTCTAGCATGGCTACCCTTTACCTCATCTTTCTCAATCACTTCCACAAGCCAATACCCCATTTCTTTGGTGGCTGACCCATCATAAGTCGGCTCGCTGAGCATTCCTGGCTCAAGGTCGAAAGCAATATCTTTAAGCAATGAGTTTCCCAAATCCCCAAGAATCATATTAGTGAAATCTTTAGATATCCAACCCAGGTCACCGCCCTTCTCCTTGGTTACCGGTTCCAGAGAATATTTCGTCGCTAGAGAGCTAAAATCCTCTCCCCCTCTCAGTTTATCCATCACCATCTTGGCTGTCTCTTCACTTTCCACAAACAACGCTTGAACCTGCACCTGTTCACACTTAGACGGTACTTTCGGGTCAAAATAGTTCTGAAGTAATTTACCTGCCAGCATTGTAGAACTAACCGTATCCCTGTATGCTTTTTCATCAGGAAGACCTAGTCTTTCCAGCTCGCTTTTTACTTCATCCGTGCTCACGGTATAACCCACATCTGGAGACTCCGTCCTTATTATCTCGCCATATTCAATGACTTCAATAAGGTTATCCGCTACGGACGATACCTCAGAATCCTCTTCACCTCGGCTATAAAGTTCAAGTAATTTTGTGTAATACTCCATATCAAAGACGGTACCATTTATCTCCACCACAGGCTGATGAAGCGGTTTGAATTGCTCATTGTAATATCCATAGCCAATATACCCCAAAACCAAAGCAAAAAATACGGCTCCAGCAATGGTAACTATGCGCTGAATACGTTGCTGGCGTTGCCATTTGGACAATTGACGTTTCGTAGGTGACCTTTTTAATTCAGTCTTAATATGCTTTTTAGCCAAAGCCCAAACCCTTTTCTAGTATATATTTTAAACATAAATCTAGCGCAATTCAGTTTGTCTCAATTAACCACTTATGATAACATATTGCGTAAATCAAAGCCACGGGGTGTAGCGCAGCCTGGTAGCGCACCTGAATGGGGTTCAGGTGGTCGTCGGTTCAAATCCGACCACCCCGATGTCCAATTGTCCCAGATAAAATTGTACCACCAGACAGCTTAGCCAGCTTTACCTGTGGCTTGGAATCAGAGCAATTCTCTCCAGGATGCGCAATGCTATGGGAACAGCCAATCTAGTAGTAGGGAAAAGACTAAGTCACTCCATCACTTTAGCCTGAATGAAGAAATCATCGTATTGAAGGGGTAGTCAGAATAGTCTTGTTTGAGTGCTGCCGTATCTAACTTATAAAGATGTGAATCAGTCTGCTTAAAGTAAGCTTCCCCATGGAAGGTCTCAGCAAGGTTTGTCTCATAATCATAGGAAAGATACCAGTCCCAAAAGCCTTCCATTGGTTTATCTTCAAGTTTTACCACCTCACCCCAGGCTGACCCTATAGACATAAGCCAGCGCTGGGCAGCTTCTTCAGCCGTCAGATTTTCCGTGACATCTATCATGACTGAAGCCCTCTTATTCCGAGAGATTATGAGACATTTTGCTCCGTCCTCAGATACCTCTACTTTCGATGTGTATGGATAGAGGATTTTGTATCCGAACTGGTCATTTGTATATGTGACAAAACCGGTCTTGACACAAGCACCGAAGAGACTAAGCACTAAGCTAATAAGACCTAGAAACAAAAACAAATACTTTTTATTGTTCTTCACTCGAGCCTCCTTATGGTTATTGTTTAAAAAATCTGTTTGATTATACTTCGAAAAAGTTAACGTGTCATCTCCGCATCTGTGACTGCCACCGCATGTCACCATCTTCTAATATCATGTAATTTCTAAAAATATACAACATAATAAAACATTCCAGACTTATTGGCAAAATACGACTCCTATGCTATACTTCGCTTGCAGCAAAGACGAAGGAGGAAAAACTATGAAAACCGAGCCCAATAAAGCCAAATATGAATCCAGACCCTGGCTGAAGTTCTACCTTAAAGAGGTGCCGCCGGACGTTAAAATCCCGGAAAAGTCTGCGGTCGACACCTTTGATGAAGCCACTGATAAATGGAAAGACAAAACAGCCCTGATATTTTACGGCAGGAAGATAAGCTACCGCGAGCTAAGAGACCATGTCGACAGATTCGCCACAGCCATGCATGACTTAGGAGTCAAGAAAGGCGACAGGGTCGCTTTATTGCTCCTGAACTCACCCCAGTTTATCATAGCCTATTTCGGAGCCTTAAAAGCCGGTGCCACTCTAACCGCCATCAGCCCTGTTTATGTCAGCCCTGAAATCAAGCACCAAATTAAAGACAGCGGAGCCAGAATCATCATCTGCCAGGACATTCTTTACGAAAATGTGGAACGGGCAGAAGTCAAGCTAGACAAAGTAATCTTGACCAGCATTATGGAATACCTGCCAGGGTTTAAAAAGTTCTTGGGCAGCAGCGTGCTCCGTGCCGTGTATCAGAAGATGGCAGCGCCACCTACCGAGATATACGAGAGAGAAGGATTCTATCACTTCCAGGATTTGATTAAGAACTACCCACCCAAGCCACCAAAAATCAAATTCAACATTAAAGAGGATTTAGTAACCCTTCCCTACACTGGAGGTACAACAGGACTGCCCAAAGGGGCTATGATAACCCACTACAATCTTACCGCCGCCCGATACTTGACCAACGATTTCTGGGGTGATGTTGTCCAGGAGGGCAAAGAGACTATATTAGCCTATCTGCCCTTCTACCACATCTACGGTCAAGCAGCGATTATGCTAGGTGGATTGTCGCAGGGCTATACTCTGGTGATATTCACCACCCCCGACCTCGACGATATGTTGAACGCTATCGAAAGCTACAAGGCAACTATTTTTTTCAGTGTCCCGTCTTTGTATGAATACCTTAGAGATTATCACCGCACTGATAGAGTCGACTGGAAGCGGGTCAAAGTTCTTATCTCCGGCGCCGATGCTCTTCTTGATGATACAGCGACAGGTTGGGAGAAACGGACAAGCACTAAAATCCATGAAGCCTGGGGGATGACTGAGACCAGCTCCTGTGGAATGATTAACCCATATGGAAAAACAAAGATAGGCTCTTTCGGCGTACCATTACCCAACACAGTAGCTGGAATACTCAACCCCGAAAGCACCAAATTTCTTCCCATTGGTGAGATAGGCGAGTTGGCAGTAAAAGGACCGCAAGTAGCCAGGGGATACTGGAATAAGCCGGAAGAGACTAAAAAAATGTTCGCCAACATAGACGGTGAAATTTGGCTCCGAACCGGCGACCTGGCTAGAATGGATAAAGATGGCTATTTCTTTTTCTACGACAGAAAACGCGACATGATAAAGTACAAGGGGCTAGCTGTATTTGCTCGTGAAGTAGAGGAGGTCCTTGCCGCTCATCCGAAAATCAAAGAGGCAGGTGTAATTGGAGTTCCCGACCCAGAGGTTGGAGAGAAAATCAAAGCGGTGGTTGTCCTTGAGACCGAGGCAAGAGGTAAGGTCTCAGAAGAAGACATCATGAAATATTGCGCTGAAAATCTGGCTCACTACAAATGTCCCAAAATCGTAGAGTTCAGGGGCGAGGTACCCAAGACAGATGTTGGCAAAGTATCCCGCCGGGAACTGCGAGAGGATGAATTATAACAACAGCGTCGCTTTTCCGAAGCTGAAGGTTTAATCAAAAAACTCAAGTTCAAAAGCTGGCAAAATAAAGAGCAAACAGTCTTCCCAAACTGAGAATTTTGTGATATTATGCAATTGCGAGGGTTAATCTGGGGAAAGACAAGAAAATTAACAATGGATAATTTCCCCCCACAATTGAATAATAAGGCTAAAAACTCTGTCGCATTGGCAAAGCACAAGCCCTGTGCTATACTTTATCTCAAATAAAGGAGGAGGTGACACGATGGCGGTCGATGTAAACAAGGCAAAATACGAATCGAGACCCTGGCTAAAATTCTATCTCCCCGAGGTAGCCCCAGACATTGAGATACCCAAAAAATCTGCTGTGGAAACCTTCAATGAAGCCACGGATAAATGGAAGGACAGAACTGCCGTAGTATTTTACGGCAGGAAGATGAGCTACCGTGAGCTAAGAGAACATGTGGATAGATTCGCCGCAGCCATGCATGATTTAGGAATCAAAAAAGGCGACAGGATTGCTTTATTGCTCCTGAACTCACCCCAGTTCATCATAGCCTATTTCGGAGCCTTGAAAGCTGGTGCTGTCTTAACTGCAATCAGTCCTTTCTATGTCAGTCCTGAAATCAAGCATCAAATTGAGGACAGTGGAGCCAGAATGATAATCTGCCAGGATACTCTCTACGAAAATGTGGAACGGGCAGAAGTCAAGCTGGACAAGGTCATCCTGGCAAACATCACCGATTATCTACCCTGGCTGAAAAGGTTCTTGGGCAGCAGCGTGCTCCGTGCCGTGTACCAAAAGATGGCAGCACCACCCACCGAGATATACGAGCGAGAGGGGGTTTATAGCTTCAAAGACTTGGTTAAGAATTATCCACCAACCCCACCTGAAATCAAGTTTGACGTTGATGAAGATTTGGTCACCCTTCCTTACACCGGAGGTACGACCGGGCTGCCAAAAGGTGTCATGATAAGTCATGAAAATATTACGGCATCTCAAGCCATTGGCTCAAGGTTCTGGGGAGATGTTACCGAAGAAGGTAAAGAAACTATACTTGCCTATTTGCCCTTCTATCATATTTATGGACAAGCAGTGATAGCATTAGGCGGTATAGCCCAGGGATGGACACTAGTGATATTCACCACGCTTGATCTTGACGACTTGCTGAATGCCATGGAAACCTACAAGGCAACGATTTTCTACAGTGTTGCCGCTTTGTATGAATACCTTAGAGACTATCACCGCACCGATAGAGTCAACTGGAAGCGTGTCAAGGTTCTCGTCTCCGGCGCCGATATATTGCTTGAGGACACTGCTAAAGGCTGGGAGAAGCGGACAGGCGCTAAAATCCACGAGGGTTGGGGGATGACTGAAACGACATCTGTGGGAATGGTCAACCCCTACAGAAAGACAAAAGTTGGCTCCTTTGGCGTACCTCTACCTAACACCGTAGCTGGAATACTCAACCCAGAAAGTACGCAGTTTCTTCCCATCGGTGAGATAGGCGAGCTTGCACTTAAAGGGCCGACCATAGCCAAAGGATACTGGAAGAACCCGGGCGCAACCAAGGAAACATTTGCCGACATAGATGGTGAAATCTGGCTTCGAACTGGCGACCTGTGCAGAATGGATGAGGATGGCTATTTCTTTTTCTACGATAGAAAGCGTGACATGATTAAACATAAAGGCAAGATTGTGTTTGCCAGAGATGTAGAAGAGGTCCTAGCTGCTCATCCCCAAATCAAGGAAACTGGCGTAATCGGGGTTCCCGACCCTCAGGTCGGAGAGAAAGTCAAAGCAGTAGTTGTCCTTGAATCAGAGGCGAGAGGAAAACTATCTGAGCTGGAAATTATGAAATATTGCGCTGAAAGACTACCTGACTACAAATGCCCCACAATAGTCGAGTTCAGAGGCGAAATACCCAAAACAGATGTCGGCAAAGTATCTCGCCGTGAACTTAGAGAGGAGTAGCTATAAAATGGCGTTTTTAGAAGTCCAAAATTTAACCAAGACCTTCGGGGGGCTGGCTGCTGTTAACAATGTGAGCTTCAAGATAGAAAGAGATGAAATCGTGGGACTGATTGGTCCAAACGGTTCCGGTAAGACCACGCTCATACGTTGTTTGCTTGGCATATTGAAGCCTGACTCAGGGAAAGTTATACTCAATGGTAAGGACATAACCAAAAAACGCTCTTGGGATATAGTCCAGAGGGGTATGGTGGGGACTTTCCAGGTAGTAAAGCCATTCCGCCATCTGCCTATCATTGCCAATGTCATGGTAGGCTGTCTCTGTCCGCGTATAACCAAGCGTGGCGAATGGGTCAAAAGAGCCGAGGTAAAAGCACGAGACGCCCTGGAGTTCGTCGGGATTGCCGACCTGGCTCTAGAACCGGCTTCTATTCTGTCACACGGTGATTTAAAGCGGCTGGAAGTCGCCAGGGCAATCGCCACCGAACCTGAGCTACTTATTCTAGATGAGCCTTTCGGTGGGCTGAATCCTGCAGAAACAGAGCTTGTGGCAAAATCAATGAAAAGGTTGCACAAGGGCGGAAGGTTCGGCAGACTTCATAGTGAAGGTCCGGCTATGCTTATCATAGAACACAAGCTCAGTGAGTTGATGAAGATAGTGGACCGGGTGATTGTACTTAACTTTGGCGAAATCATCACCGAAGGGACACCTGAGGAAATATCCAAGAATAAGCAGGTTATTGAAGCCTACACAGGCAAGGAGGTGCTCATTGCTGGAAGCTAAAAATGTAACCGTGTGTTATGACACAGCTATGGTGCTAGATGATGCCAGCCTTAAGGTTGAAAAAGGTGAACTGGTGGGACTCGTCGGACCCAATGGTGCCGGCAAGACCACCTTGCTCAGGGCTATCTCAGGATTGATAAAATGGGAGAAGGAAGTCCTGAAGGGAACAAGACAGGCAGATATAACCTTCGACGGAACTATAGAGTTCGAGGGGGAAAGGATTGAAAAACTGTCCGCATCTGAAATAGCTAAAAGAGGTCTGCTCCTTTGCCCCGAGAGAGGTCGTCCCTTTGTCGAAATGACGGTCAAGGATAACCTGCTGGCAGGCGCCTATCTTGTTAAGGATAAGAAGGAAATCAACAACAGCCTGAACAAGGTGTTTGAGCTATTTCCCAGATTGAAAGAGCGAGAAAATCAAATATCAGGAACATTATCTGGTGGCGAACGGCAGATGCTGGCTATCGGAAGGTCATTGATGCGTCACCCCAAGTTCATGCTGGTTGATGAGCCATCAAGCGGGCTGGCACCAAAATTAAAGCAGGATTTATTCAAACGTATAGAAGAGATTTACCACGAGCTGGGAGTTACTATACTGCTGGCTGAACAAGACATCAGTTTTGCCTTTGACCTGTCGGTAAGAAACTACGTCATGTCTAGAGGACACATAATCGCCCACGGAACGGCTGATGAGTTACTCAAAGACGAAACTGTCAGAAAGACATATCTCGGACTATAGGCTAACCTTTCCATAAAACTAAAACTAGACTCTAGAAACTAGAGTCTAGTTTTTTATTGTCTGATATAGAAAGGTTTACCTAGTAAAGAGAAGCACTGCAGGCTCTACAGGTACGACGCCACCACACATTGGTTAACTTGCAACGAGGACATTCTCTCTCCATTTTGTCCCTTATCCAGACAGCAATGCCTTCGGGCATGAAAAGTAGAATTACTACCACTATGCCAGCGAAGATTAACATCCGGTACTCAGGAACGACGCGCAGGAACTCCATCAGAGGATAAAGGATGTAAACCCCTACCACCGGTCCATAAATGCTGACAATGCCACCAAACACCGTCCATATTATCGCCTGGAATGATAGCGTAAGTTCCAGAGTAGACGGACCGGCAATTCTCATGAAATGAGCATACAAGCCGCCAGCGATTCCAGCAAAAAAGCCACCCACGATAAAGGCAAACAGTTTATATCGTATCGTATTGATGCCACTGGCACGAGCCGCAATCTCATCCTCTCGTATAGCATGAAGGATAATCCCGGTCCTGACCAGACCGCTTTTGGCATCGGTCAGCTTCCACATTATAAACACAGAGACAATCATAATCAGCACCGAGATATAGTAATCAGCCATCTTAGAATCTGAAATGCGGTCGAGTCCAGAAATACCCAGCTCACCGCCGGTGAATTGAGTATTCGCGAAAATAACCCCCAGCAGAATAAGGGGGAAAGCAAGCGTTACCAAAGCTAGATATGGACCTCGCAATCTCAGAGCTGGCAAACACATGAGCACGCCTGCTGCTGTTGCCGCCAATGCGCCAACTGGTATCGAAGCCCATATTGGCCAGTGCGGTCCCAGGGGAGCTCCTCTATTCAGCATGGCTGACGTGTAGGCAGCCACCCCAAAGAAAAGGGCATGACCAAAGTTTATCTGACCAGTATAGCCGGATATAAAATCCCAGCTAACTGCGAAGATAACAAACATGTTGGCAAAAATCAGAGTGCGCAGTATATAAGGCTGTTGTGTAAAAGCAGGGATTAGAAACAAGAGCACAAAGAAAACTAAGGCTATCAACCTACCTGGTATAGCTATTACATCGCCCTGAAAATCTCTAAAAAATCTACTTAGCAATTTACAGTCTCTCCTCTTCAAAAACTACGCCAAATAGACCCTCAGGTCTAAAAATAAGCACCACTACCATGACCAACAAGGCAACCGCCAACTTAAGAAAGGCGCCTGTCGGCAGCAAGTAAACAACCAAGACCTCAACGAATGCCAGAATAAAAGCTCCAACGACGCTCCCCTTGACACTTCCCAATCCACCCAGGGTGATTATAGCCATGACCATCACAAACGGAGACCACAACATATGAGGTTCGAGGACCAATGTTGGAGCTACCAGCACACCTGCAACCGCTGCCAGCGCCGTGGCTATACCCATAACTGCGAGCAGTATCGTGGAGACATTTATCCCCATCAGATTGGCAATTTCGGTATCCTGCGCCGTAGCCCTGATGGCAATACCCAATCTCGTCTTCGACAGGAGCACCCATATAATACCAAGAACAATCAGCACCCCGCCAAGTATTAACAAATTCTGGTAGGAAACCTTTACGCCGAGTATTGACCAGTATCCTGTGACAAAGGCGGGTGCCGAACGATATTGACCGGTGAAGACAATAAGCATAATCTCTTGAAAGACTATCGCCAGAGCCAGCGTTATCAGCATCACGGTTGCATGGTGCTCACGCACACGGTCTATGAACAACTTGTAGGTCAGAAGCCCTATTCCGGTGGTAATGATTATAGACGCAGTAATGGACCAAACCGGAGCCAAACCTAGCTGCTCAGCGAAGTAAAATATGCCATAGGCTGCCAGCATGTAAAATGCAGTATGAGACAACTGTAGCACCCGGGCTACACCGAATATGAGGGAAAAACCGAGAGCCAGGAGTGCATATACGCCACCCTTCACCAGTGTATTAACTACAATACCTTCAATCATAATTCATCTTACCTAACCTTCAACTTAAGTTGTATTATATCACAACAGCACAAAGCAAAAGACCATCCTAGCACGCTTTTAAGAAGACTCCAAGTTGCCAAACGTACTGGAACCTCCGACAGTGACCATATTAAAGATTAACTATTTTACTGATAGGGTTTTTGCTATCTCCGAGAACAGCTCTTCATTATAAGGAGAGAACGCATCTATAGTCCATACAGTAGCACGAATCCGCTTGCCATCCTTGTCTGTGCTGGTAGCGAAAGAAACAATATCATATCCCCCACTACTAAAGCTCGATTCGTATTGAAAAGCCGGTGTACCATCTGCCAGGGTCGTCTCTTTCAGGTTGGAAACCTTAACAGCGCTGTTACCCTCAGCAGTGTTTGCCGCCACAATCCAATCAGCAGTCAGAGGCGCATCGGCATCACGGACACTAAGGCTCACCCCAGGAATAAATCCGGGTACGCCGAATGCGGCAACAACAGTTGATTGCAAAATATCCGGACGCTCTACCCAATCCTTCGGATATTGAATGGAGAAGCCATGCTCGTCATTAGTATATGTCTTGGCTTGATATGACAGTTCAGGTTGCTCCTCCGTTTGTGCTGGTGGAGCTGCTGGCTCCTCCGTTTGTGCTGGTGGAGCTGATGGTTCCTCCGTTTGTGCTGGTGGAGCTACTGGCTCCTCCGTTTGTGCTGGTGGAGCCGATGGTTCCTCTGTCTCAGGCGGTTCTTGTTTCGCGCAAGCCATCAGAGCCAGACCCAGAACAAGCAACACCGCCATAAACACTGTCACGAATTTATATGTTTTATTTAGCATTGCACGTCTCCTTCTATCAGGCTATTAACCAGATAATATCTTCATTTTAAGATATTACCACCCGGCAAACTGTTTTTGCAAGCCTTGATGGAGACCCCAGTGCACACTGAGGTCTCCATAGGCTGGTCAACCCGACTATTATTTGAACGTCAGAGTACCTGCTATCTCCTTGAACAGGGCTTCATCGTATTCAGCGAACGCCGGGACAGTGAATACCACAATTTGGATTCGATTCCCGTCCTTATCTACATCAAGAACGTAAGACTCAACATCATACCCTGATGAAGAGATATAGCCCATTTTGGCTCCGAAGGCTTTGGTACCATCTGGCAGAGTCACTTCTTCCAGGTCGCCCAGGGCTTTAGGACCCTGATTACCCAACTTCTTGAGCGCTGCCACCATCCACTCTGTAGTTACAGGCGCATCTGCGTCAAGGCGCTCGATGGCTACTCCCGGAATAAAGGCGGGGACGGAATAGTAAACCAGGTGCTCAGGTAACGTCTTCAGATCCGGGCGCTCTACCCAATTGTTGGGGTATTGAAGGGTAAAGCCGTACTCGTCGTTAGTATATGTCTTAGCCGGGAACGAGGTGGCTCCCTCAGGTTGTTCCGTCGGTGTTGGCTCTACAACTTCGGGCTCTGTAGCCGCCTCGGCTTTCAATCTCTCGATTAGCCGCGGTGGCGCTTTCCACTTAACGATACCCGGATACTTTACTGCCTTCCAAGCGTCATCGGTAGCATAGTCTGCATTGGGCCAGATGCCTACCAGTTTCCCATCCTGCCACTGGCTGGATAGACCTGTCGAAGATCCCGGACCGTAGGTCACATCGTGGGGATTCTTCAAAGCTGCATCCATGCCCGTATATTTGAACATAGGGGCTGCGGTCGTGGGTTGGTCTATCTTTTCCAGTGCGGCAATAATGGCGTCGGCATCCGTGGTCCCCGTGCTTTCTATGCACTGTGCTATGGTTTTTATGGTATCGTAAGTGCCAGCGGTATATGTAGGCACCTCGCCCGTCTTTGCCACAAAGGCGTCAAAGAACGGTTTAGTCAGCGCCGACTGCTCCACGTCCTGAGCGTATGAACTCAAGCCGGTGTCATAGTTGCCGAAGCCACTGGTTGCCTCCCAGAAATCGAGGTCCTGAGCTTCAACGTTGATGCCCACCGAAGCTGCCGGGACCTCCAGTTCACCCAATGACCTGGCATAGGGGATGCCCAGCGGACCGGATATAATAGGGCAGATAATGTCAGTGCCAGCCGCTTCCATGGCTGTCATTTCCGCAGTAAGCTCCGTCGCCGTAGGTGATGGTCTCCATGTGCCCACCACTTCCATACCCAACCGCGAGGGAATTAACCCAGTCAGGGCATTAACCATGCCATCAGCCCACTGCGCGCCTTCAGCGCATATAGCTACCTTCAACGGTCTCTGCAGTCCCGTCTCCTCTTTTATTATGGCTCCAGCCTGTCCTACTGTAAATAGCACGTTCTGGACCAGATAGTTGCTAGCGAACGGTGTCGCCCTGAAGAAGTATTTATACCGTTCGTAATCGTCGAATACCGGTGTGCAGAGCTGCAAGGTTGCGGCACCGCAATCAATGAAAATCATCTTGTAGTCCATGGCGACTTCCTGCATGGGGAACACAGCCTCTGTCCTGAAGCCTCCAACCACAAATTGTGCCCCATCCACCGTTATCAATTTTTCCATTGCCGCAGCAGCATCGGTGGTGCTGAGTATCTCATTAGAGTCTGCTTTGATGAGCTCAATCATATATGTCTCGTCGCCCATCTTTACACCACCTGCCGCATTGATTTCATCGCGCGCCATTTCAGCACCCCACCAGTGGTGTTGACCCTGCACATATTCCATAGGGCCGATAACGCCAATTTTTATCGTCTTTGCCTTCGCCCCACCTCCACCACAAGCGGGAAGAACCAAAGCTACTAAAAGAAGACATGTAAACAGTAAGAATAAAACTTTTTTCACTTAGCCATTAACCTCCTTCACAATTTCCTAATGATAATCTCTGCTAGAAGGCACTCGTCGACCAGTATTTACCCCCAGCATACTAAGCCTTACTTATCGATACAACCACCCCCTTACACCAGTTTTTACCTGCTTGAGCATCTGGTTAATTTATAAAAACTCCTCTGGCAATATAAAAGTGAGGTCTAAAGAGCATTATACCATAGTATGTCAATACCATTTAGAACCAATCTTTGCCAGCCTTCCATCAAAGGTGAGTAATACATCAAAATCTACATATACATTCCGGATGAGACATTCAGCACCTGACCGGTAATAAAAGCGGCATCATCAGAAGCCAGAAATACGACCGGTTTGGCAGCATCTTCAGGTGTCATCGGTTTAATTTGCAGCAGAATCATATCCCTTACCTTCTTGGGGATTCCCACCATTTCGCCACCCACCTCCTCCTGTTGTGATTCCTTTTCTCTGGTCAACCGGGTATCAACGAAGCCATAAGCCACGACATTACAGGTAACACCAAACCTGCCCCACTCTCTGGCAACGGTCTTGGTTAGCCCGATGAGACCTGATTTAGCCGCAGAATAGTTGATTTGCCCCACATTTCCCATCAATCCGGCTACTGAGGCTACATTGATTATCCTGCCTCCATGTCCACCTTTCATCATATACTTCGCTGCAGCTCTGATACAGTTGAAAGTACCCTTTAGGCTAATATCAACGGCCAGGTTCCACTGGGCATCGGTCATTTTATGAATCAAAGCGTCCCTGGTGAGCCCGGCGTTATTGACCAGGATATCTATTTTCCCAAATTTCTCAGCCGCCATGTCCATTATCCTCTGGCAATCTTCTGGTTTTGTTACATCACCAGCACAAGCCTCTGCCTTACCAACAGCCGCTTTTATTTCGCCGACCACTTCTTTGAGTGGCGCCTCATCTACATCGCTGACCAAAACAGCAGCCCCCTCTTGGGCAAATAGGAGAGCGTCAGCTCTGCCTATACCCCGGGCAGCTCCAGTAATAACAGCCACTTTTCCATCCAATTTCCCCATTTATTACCTCCTTAGCGATGTATTACCACCCAGACAGTTCCCTGAACTCCTCTCATGAACACCGATTTGCCCAACAAAACTATTTATTGCTTTTCGATGGCAAGGCAACAAGGGCTGCACCTGGCGTTGTTTTCTCTCCCTTTCCGTTCTCCACCCAAATCACACATTCCACAAGGTGTTCTCCACCTTCATCATACTTTTTTGTTACCGTGCCTTTACACCACCACGTTTCACCCTCATGCGCCTCTTCTATTGTTTTCATCTTGCGGGGATAATCCATACCACGGTACTGGCAAGAGAGTTTCTTGAGCAATCCTTGTTCACCAATCCAGTCCGTCATCAACTGACCCAACCAGGCGCGTTTCAGAGCTCCATGTACAATAGGCGCACCCACACCCATAGCTTTAGCAAAGTCATCTTCGTAATGTAAGGGGTTGAAATCCCCAGAGGCACCAGCCCATTGAACCAGCATACGTGTGGTGGCAACCTTAGCCAGCGGAGTTATTTCAGTACCTGCCTCAACATCCTCATAATAAAGCCGTTTAGCCATGTCTCCTCCTCGATTGGAAATAGTCTCAAGATAACTTAGAACTGTATCAACGTCGACCAGCTCTTCAACGCCACATCGCCATCCTGATTTAAGAATGTTGTCTCAACCTTGGTAAACATCATCTTGCCCATCTTGGTCTCTCGCTCGGTCATGTTGGCAATTTTTGTGGTGGCAGTTAACACATCACCGGCACCAATCGGTATCAAAAACTCGAACTCGACACCGCCGTCAAGCAATCGTGGTGGTGCTCCAGCCTTAATCAGGGATTCAACTAGCTTGATGAAAGAAATCCCACCTTTTATTGGCCAACCGGTGAATCCCGGAGGACACATCAGTCTACCATATTTATTTTTGCCAGCGTTCTCTACATCATTGAATAAAGGATTGGGGTCTCCTATAGCCTGAGCATATCTTTGTATCGCCCCCTCTTCAATCTTGAAGATAATGGGCTCAGAGGATATGCCTATCATTTTTCTTAAATCTTCGGTAATAATAGAGCCTTCAGCCATAGCTCACCTCCTTAGAAAATTCAGCCATTTTTCGTGTCATAACCCTACAATGGCGACGCTGACGACATTCATCGCCGGGAAGCCGCCCATGTTATGCGTAAGCCCCATCTTTGGATTCTTTAGCTGTCGCTCTGGTAATTGTGCCTTGCCCTGCAGCTGTTTATACATCTCATATACCATCCTTAGACCAGAGGCACCGATAGGATGTCCGAAGCATTTTAAGCCTCCGTCCGGCTGTATAGGCTGCTCACCATCAATATTAAAGCGACCGGCTTCGATATCTTCCCTAGCTTTGCCTCTGGGGCTGAACTGCAAATCCTCCATAGTCACGGCTTCGGTAATTGAGAAACAGTCGTGCACTTCAGCCATACTAACCTCTTTACGAGGATTTTTAATACCTGCCTCTTTATAAGCCAAGATTCCAGCACGGTATCCAGTCTCAACATGCGCACCATCCCAGTTGGTATACATCAACTCCTCACCTGAACTTAAAGCAACCTGAAGCGCTTTGATGTACACGGGGTCCGGTCTGAATTTCTTAGCCATATCAGCTCTGGTTACAATTGCTGCCGCCGAACCATCGCTAACTCCACAGCAGTCAAAAAGTCCCAGTGGCCAGGCAATAATCGGAGCATTCAGTATCTGTTCCTCGGTCACTTCGCGGCGCAGGTGTGCCTTCGGATTCCGTGCCCCGTTATAATGGCTTTTGGCTGATACTTTAGCCAACATCTTCTTACCATCTTCTGGACTCAGCCCATATACTGCAAAATATCTGGTAGCCATCATGGCAAAACCACCTGGAGCAGTCAGTTTTGGCATTATAAGCGCATTTCGTGTTCCCATAAGACCCGGACCACCGGGAAGACCACCATACCCAGTATCCTTCAGCTTCTCCACACCTAGCGCTAAGGCAATGTCATAAGCCCCTGAAGCCACAGCGTAACAAGCACCTCTTAAAGCTTCCGTGCCTGTGGTACAGAAATTTTCCACCCTGGTTACCGGAATAAACGGTAATTTCAGCGCCAACGCCAGAGACGTAGCACCTTTCCCCACACTCTGTTCTTCGAAATGTACACCGAACCAGGCTGCTTTGATATCCTTTTTATCTATGCCTGCGTCTTCGATGCATTCTTGAAAAGCGTCCACCATTAAATCTTCGGCGCCTTTATCCCACAATTCTCCAAATTTGGTACAACCCATCCCTATAATTGCCACTTTATCTTTAATGCCTTCTTCCATGTTGAGTTTCCTCCTTGTTTATTGTCGTACCAAGTACCATCAGGCTCGTATCGGCGTTGCTTTCCACGAATAACCATGAACGCCGGTTGGCTCATCAAGATACCTTCTGCGAAAAGACATCTCTACGGGCATGCCAACTTTGACCGAGTCAAGGTCGCAATCTGTGAAATCAAACCAGAACCTTCCACCATTTTCAAAATCCACCAAGCCATAGATTGACGGAGGGTCAATGCTAGCGGCTAGGTTGTCACCAGTATAAGTAAATATAACACCACGTTTATCTGAAAAGCGATAGTCTTCCATCTGGTCAACCGCTCCGCAATCAGGATTTACACACACCCTCTGTGGTGGATATTGTGGTGTGCCACATTTTTTGCATTTCGACCCGCAGAGCGACAGGATTGCTTTCCGTTCCCTGAACAATGTGGACATAGGGGTGCGAATACTTATTTCACCACGCATCCCAAAATCCATAGGGGCTAGGTTGCGAAAAGCCAGATATTTCTCATAGCTGGCGAGTTCTTTCTTGGAAGCCAAATGCTTCTTGACGCCACGCCTGTCCCTCAGCTTCTTTATTTTCTCAGTCACTTGAAAGAACAGAGCATCGCTACCATTACCAAAGCTTACAACCATAATTTTATCTCCGGGCTTGGCATCCTCAAGCGCAGCGACTAACATCATTAGAGGTGAAGCTGAACCGGTATCACCAACAGTAGTAAGCATCGTATCTTGAACCTGAGTCGGCTCAGCACCCAGACGCTTGGCTATGGCAACATGTTCTCTGGAATAAATACCCGGAAACACGATTTTGGCAAAATCCTTGATATTCAAATTGTATTTTTTGAGCAGCCCGGAAATCGCCTCGGGTATCATTTTAGTGTAACCAGCATCTCGAATGAACCTGTCCTCCCAGGCATGCTCAAACTCCTCACCTGCTGCCTTCCAACGGTCAGGAAAATCATAGGAAACAGAATAATAACCCTCATATGTAGCAATCACGTCGTCATTTCCCACCAGAAGAGCCGCTGCACCATCTCCGTAGAGATGCTCTTGAGAACTACCAAGTTTATTTAACCGGCAATCAGAAGCACAAACCAGGACATTGCTTGAAGTACCCCCATTAACAGCATCGAAAGCGGAAAGGAGAGCAGTTGTCCCTGATTTAGTAGAACCTATGAAATCAGCAGTCCTTATATTAGGCTGAAGGTCAAGAGCAGTGGCTATAATCGCCGAGTTTTGTCTCAGCATATACGGCTGACTTGTGGTAGCAAGATATAAACCATCGATTTTTTCACGCCTCATACTATTCAAGCAATCAACCCCCGCAGCTACCGCCATACTAAGCGTATCCTCATCATGGTTGGCAACTGCATTCTCACCCGGTGGTGGAAAAGTACCCAAAAAACCCACCGCAAAAAATATTGTATTGTGATTTATTCGATACCTCGGAATGTAAGCTCCGTACGATTGAATGCCTGCCATTAAGAAACCTCCTGAAATCAGCGTTTATTGTGACCACAGAACTCTAGCATAGCCACCAAATACTGTCAAAGTGTGAATTGCCTCATAATGAACCTAGCAATGGGAAAAAGCATCAGTGTTCTTCTAATTATTGACAAATGTGAAAATGATTTTTAGAATGTGCGCAAAATAATTATACACGAATTACAGGAGCACCAACTATGTACGATGCCAGAAAGCACATCTGCTTCAATCTTGGGCGAGTCATGCGCCGTGTTTACGATTATTATGAAAAACGTCTATCCCCCTTCTCCCTGACCCCGCCACAATACTTTGTATTCGGAGCGCTGTGGATGGGAGACGGCATAACCATCGGCGAACTCGGAGATAGAGTCTCTCTTGATAGCTCAACGCTAACCGGGATTATTGACAGGATGGAGAAAAGCGGTTATGTGGAACGTAAAGCAAATCCCGAAGACAGGAGATCTGCATTAGTAGTCCTCACCAAAAAGGCTCGCCAGCTAGGACCTCACATACTGGAGTTTGCTGATGAACTCGATGCGGCTTTGAAGCAACCTTTCTCCAAGAAAGACATGGCTACCTTTGAACGGGTGCTCCGGACAATAGGCGAGACAAACACCGAGACCGCAGCAAAGTAAAATACAATAACAGTTTAGCTGATATATCCTTAGATTCGTTCCGTCCTTAATCGTCTCGTATCACTAAATCTCTCTGCTTAATGGCGACAAAAGTTACAACAAAATGCGGCTTGACACCTGAAAGCCGCAAGTGTACTATCAAACTTTAAAGCGATAAAACCACAAACAACCTCACCTCAAGTTAAGAAAGCGGGACTTACAAAGGGAGAACTATGAATATTGGAAATCTCATCGAGGATAATATTAAGCGATTTGGAGAATACGAAAGTGTCTACTTCGAGGGAAGATGGTACACCAATGCCGAAACAAACCATAACGCCAACCGGCTAGGCAATGCGCTCAAATCACTCGGCATTGGCAAGGGTGACCGAGTGGTAATACAGATGCCCAACAGCCCACCAGTATTCTCCGCTTTCCCTGCTATATATAAAACAGGTAGCATAGTGGTGCCTCTTAATCCGTTGCTGCGCCCAGACCAGGCTGCCTACATATATCGTGATTGCGGAGCAAAGGCAATCCTCACCAGCTCTGATTACCTGGGCTGGATCAAGGATGCACAAAGCCGTGCCCCAAACTTGCAACACATCATACTGACCGATAGAGATGATGTTCCAGACACAATTTCCTATCGTGAATTACTATCAAATAGCTCAGACAGACTTGCAATAGAGGACACTGACAACGATGACATTGCCGCTCTATTGTATACTGCCGGCACCACAGGACAACCCAAGGGAGTGATGCACACCCACTATTCCCTCTACATCAATGCACTATCTTTTTTTGAATATGTCCTCATCCACCGTGCCACGACTTTACAGCAAACAAGCCGCTCCATAGACTTAAAAACACTTAGCCCCGTTGAAACATCTCAGCGTGTTACCGGTATTAATCGAAACATGGTCAGTCTGGGAGTACTGCCTCTATCACATTCCTATGGAATTGCATTCAGCAACACAGGTTCTCTTGTAGGAGGAAAAGCCGTCGTACTCAGATGGTGGAATGTTGAGGAGGCACTGAAGAGTATCCAGACATTCCATATTAACCAGATGGCAGCAGTGCCCACAATGTATATCCAAATGCTGGACTTTCCCGATTTAGATAAATACGATTTAAGTTCACTTCGAGAATGTAATTCTGGGGGAGCAGCATTGCCCGTTGAAGTCGCCCTAAGATGGAAGCAAAAGACTGGAGTCGATATAAGAGAGGGCTGGGGGCTAACCGAATCAGGAGCCACCACTGCAGGACAACCGGCTTACCTGTCACCTAAATACGGCTCTGTTGGCAAGTGTTTATTAAAATGTAACACCATAAAAGTCTTCAATAGTAATAGTCACGAGCTTCCACCCGGACAGCATGGTGAAATCGTGGTAAAAGGTCCTACGCTGATGAAAGGCTACTGGAACCTTCCTGAGGAGACGGCGCAAACTATCAGAGATGGATGGCTTTACACTGGCGATATAGGTTATATTGATGAAGACGGCTATATCTACATCACTGACCGTAAGAAGGACATTATCATCCGGGGAGGCGAAAATGTATCACCCCGCGAGGTAGAGGAGGCTCTTTATCAGCATCCCAAAGTTGCCGAGGCAGGCGTTATCGGAATACCCGATAAGGTCTACGGCGAAGAGATAAAGGCTTTCATTGTGCTTAAGCCTGGTGAACAAGCTAATGAAGAGGAGATAGTCACCTTCTGCAAGGAGCGCCTGCCCAGCTTCAAGACACCGAAGAAAGTGCAATTTATAGACTTGCTACCCAAGAACCTTTTGGGCAAAGTACTAAGAGCAGAATTGCGAAACCTGGGTTAATTACGGACTAATGCCTACCAAAGGCAACTGCAGATTGAAGACCCTCATGACTCGCCCAGTACAAACTAATCACTGCGCATTCAGTCGAGCCAACCTAAGAAATTAAAAACTAAAAACGACCCCGATGGGATTCGAACCCACGATCTCCACCGTGACAGGGTGGCATGTTAGACCGCTACACCACGGGGCCACGCACCGAAGAAGTCTATCAATATGCTACTTGCCATGTCAAGCTAGAGTCGAGATTGCTAAAAGTCTACTTTTTGTGACACAGCGTAGCCGATAAGTTTATAAGCCAGTTTAGCTGCAAGGAAGGCACAAGCACTGGTACCTTCTTTAGGACACAGTTCCACCAGGTCAAAACCGACAACATTCTTATGTAAAGTAACCGCTCTAAGTAAATTTAGAACTTCATGCCATTGCATGCCACCCGGTTCGGGAGTACCTACAGCCGGCATAATCGATGGGTCTAAGACATCCACGTCGATAGAAATATAAACATTGTCGCTCAATGAAGCTATTATTTGCTCCGTTGAAGCCGGGATTGAATTTGACGTGGAGACATAAAAAGGACGCATGTTATTTTGAGTCAAGAACTGCTGCTCTTCACGGCTTAGGCTCCGTATTCCAACTTGCACGATGGGACAAAGCTCAAAAATACGATGCATTACACAAGCGTGGCTATATTTAGTCCCTAAATACTCATCGCGAAGGTCAGCATGTGCATCCAGTTGTAACACACAAAGGTCAGGAAAATTCTCTTTCAGTGCTTGAACCATCCCCAGACTAAGAGAATGTTCCCCCCCAAGCATTACTAAAAACTTTGCCTGTTTAACCAAATCACGGGCTATGCTATAAACCCGGTTAATCATCTTCTCTGGACTGCTCAACAAAGGTTGGACTTTGGGCAAAGTATGAATCCCAACCTTGTATACGTCTCTATCCAGTTCAATGTCATACAATTCCAAATATTGCGAAGCGTCAATGATGGCGTGTGGACCTTCGCGAGTACCGCTGTGCCATTCAGTAGTACTGTCATAAGGCACCGGCAAAATCACCACCTTAGCAGTTCTCAAGTCGGCATGAGGGGACACCAGTCCGGCGAAGTTTTGTGGAGGAGAAAACAGGTCTTCTATGTTTTTCATATTTCAAATTGAGTGTAGTTGGGCTGTATCAGCAGCTTCGGCAAGCTCATCTGCTTTCCAATCTCGGTTGATGAGACGACTTGATAGCCTGGTTAGCTGAAATCTATCTTTGAGGTCTCTGATAACCTGCTCAGCGTTGAAATCCTTACAAGAGAAGACATCAATATTAATATAACGACGTTCGACAAAAGTATGAATGCTAATATGGCTTTCGGCGATGAAGACAAATCCGGAGATTCCCCAGTCGTCCGGTTTGGAGCCGATGTATCGAAAAACAAGCGGAGACGAAATCTTTGTCATCCCAATACGGGCAGGATAAGAATCTAGTAATTGATAGATAAATTGCTCATCATCCATTAGCTTTGGATTATCTCCGTAACCATCAATAACCAGATGCATAGTTCCCCCTAAAGCAAATTCTTCCTTAGCTCGAAAAGTGCCGATGTAACCGCTCTCTGCTTTATTTGTAAGCGGCTGCCAGGGTAGTTCCTAGCAAAACTCCGCCTGCGCTGTCCGTCATCAATACCAATAAAGATGGTGCCAATTCGTTGCCCTTCGATTTCCGCGGGTCCCATAACCCCGGTTAAGCCAATACCAATCGACGCTCCCAGTATTTCTCTGGCTCGTGTTGCCATAGCCTCAGCTGCTTGACTGCTGACAACTCCATACTGGGATATAAGCTGCTGTTTAATGCCAAAAGCTATCAGGGACTCATTAGTATAGACAACCAGACCTCCCCTGAAGTATTCCGAACTTCCTGGGACATTTGTGATGATATTAGCCAGAAAACCACCCGTGTAAGACTCCATAGTAGCCAGGCTTAATCCCTTTGCTGTAATCAAGGCTCCAACGATACTCTCGAGGGTATCAGAATCAACCCCCCAGATATAATCATTTAAAATGGCCCTAAGGTCATTCTCCCGTTGTTCAATAAGTTCCTGTGCTTTGCCTTCACTATTTGCTTTAGCTGTGATGCGTAGATAAATGCCATCAATTTTAGCATACGTACCCAAACTCGGGTTTGTGGCAGGAAGGAAAGGACTGGCTCGTTCGTCTACTTCCGCCTCAGTCAGACCAAAAGTCTTAATCGTCTTTGAAACGATTACAGCGCTGGCTATTTTCCGTTGTAGTCTGGGCATTATTTCTTTCGTCCACATTAATTCCATCTCTCGCGGCGGACCAGGCATTGTAATAATTATTCGATTATCACGTTGCACCCACCAACCAGGTGCAGTACCCCGAGGATTCTGGATAATTTCTGCCGATGGAATCACCATGGCCTGCTTGATATTGCTTAGCGGCATTTCTATCTTGTAATATCTAAATAGCTCTTCGAATTTCTGAACTAGGGTTTTATCAACAGTAAGCCCTTCACCAAGAAATTCTGCAATAGATTCGCGAGTGATATCGTCTTGTGTAGGGCCCAAACCACCAGTGGTGATGATGATGTCAGACCTTTGCCATGCTTGCTCCAATGTCTCAATCAGTCTTTGCTGGTTATCACCAACTGTGGACATGAAATTAAGGTCGAGCCCGAGCAAAGGCAGTTGGCTGGCAATGTAAGCTGAGTTTGTATCAATTATCTCCCCCAAAAGAAGCTCGGTGCCGACAGAAATTATTTCGGTCTTCATTTTGAGTCATGTTCACGAAGTCAACATCTGACTGTCGAGATTCCCAAGTATTTTTCTACCAGCGCCATAGCACAGTATTTTCCGCACATACTACAAGCTGGCCCTGTAGTGCTATGTTTACTGTGAACCAGCCGGACCTTTTCGGGGTCTAACGACAATTCAGCTTGTACTTCCCAATCAAGGTTTTTTCTAGCCGCAGACATTTTTCTATCCCACTCACGCGCTCTACTCTTCCCTCTGGCAATATCAGCGGCATGAGCAGCAATACGCGAAGCTATAACACCTATTTTTACATCTTCAACATCCGGTAATGAGAGATGTTCTGCAGGTGTGACATAGCACAGAAAATCAGCCCCCGAGGTGGCGGCAATGGCACCACCGATAGCAGCAGTAATGTGGTCATATCCAGCGGCAATATCAGTTACCAGAGGACCGAGGACATAAAATGGGGCTCCACAGCAAAGGCTTTTTTCCAATTGAACGTTGGTTGTAATTTGATCTAGCGGCAGATGCCCCGGTCCTTCTACCATTGTTTGCACACCGGCTTCTCTAGCTCGTTCCACCAACTCTCCAAGAGTGACCAACTCTTCAATCTGAGCCCGGTCAGTAGCATCAGCTATGCTGCCTGGACGCATACCGTCTCCCAAACTCAGAGTCACATCAAACTTACGGGCTATATCTAATAAGCGATCAAAATACTCATAAAGCGGATTCTCACGGTCGTTGTGCAACATCCAACCAATAAGGAAGGCACCCCCTCTGGAAACAACATCTGTCAACCTAGTCTGATGTTTTAGTCTGGCAATAGCTGATTGAGTAACACCACAATGGACAGTCATAAAATCTACGCCTTCTTTAGCCTGTTGCTCAATCACGGCGAAGAGTTCGTCTACAGCCATATTTACTATGGCTTCATGCCGTTCGATGGATTCAATTCCTGCCTGATATATAGGCACTGTGCCCACAGGCAAAGTACTGGCAGCTATCATAGCTCGACGGATGGCTGATATATCACCGCCGGTGCTCAGGTCCATAATTGCATCAGCACCAAAGCGGATGGCAACATGTAATTTCTCCAACTCGCTATCAATGTCGCCGTAATCTGATGAAGTGCCAATATTAGCATTAACCTTAACGGTGAGTTCTTTGCCAATGCCACAGGGAACCAGATTTGCGTGATTAATATTAGCAGGTATTACCATTTTGCCTTCAGCCGTGAGTTGCTGTACAACCTCTTGACTCACGCCTTCCTGTTTGGCTATCTGTTGTATCTGCGGTGATATGACACCCTGTTTTGCCAAATCCATCTGGGTCATTTTTATACTCCAAAACAAAAAACCAAGAGCTTTAGCAACCACTACTAAACCCTTGGTTCAATTTACCGCTTCCCTACGCTTGCATTACCAAGGTCAGGTCCTGACGGTTCTCCGTAATAACGGAGTCTCAGCCTGGATTGCTTTTCCTGGGCACCCCTAGCGGTTAACTAAAACTTCTATTTACTATACCATATACCGATATCAATAAACAAGCAGGAGTTTGGTCGAACATGTTTATCGTTGATTAGCCTCTTTTCGCCTCCATTGTCCGCCAAGTTAGTATTACTGCTGCCACCATTGCGGCAATAAACAATATCGGAATAACTAGTGACAGAATAAGAATCTGATTAGACATTGGAATCATTTCAAATTCTTGAACTTCTGACCAAGGACTTTCATTGCCAATATCATCCACAGCTTTTACTCTCCAACTGTAGCTATCCTTGCCCAGCCTGTCATAACTGGATAGGGTATACTCTGAATCAACTAATCCTTCCTTTAATAAAGTCTGTGATGCAAAGTCATCACCTCGGGCAATCTCTAAGGTATAAGTTATCTCTGCTTTGGCATTAACACCCGACCAATCAAAAGTTACATTAGGTGCCCCAAAGCTCTGCTGTTCAGAATCCCTAAAGGCAAAAGGGTCTATTATGCTTTTAGCGGTCCCAAGGAGAACATCGCCGACTGAATCAAAAATTTCCAATTTGGCTCCCTGCTCGGGGGACAACAGCGTCGGTGCCAGTGGAGCGATTTTTTCTACGGTAAATATAGCCTCAGCCGAATTGCCAGCGCTTCCTGTAGCTTTCACTTTGCTGTCTTTGACTCTGCTTTGAGACGCCTCGAAAGCAACGCTGAAGCTACCCGCATCATCAACAACGGCTTTTGCATCAAGGGGCATTCCTTCAAAACTCAAGGTTATCGTTTCACCCTCATTGAATCCTGTCCCATGAACAGTTACCCTGGTTCCTTTGTTTCCAAAAGTCGGTTTCAGCTCAATGCGTGGAACTACATTGAAATCGGTGTCAGGAACAATCCCTTTCGGCGTAAAACTACTACCGTAGACACCGATTGTATGATAGCCTTTAGTGCAAGGTGGAATATTTAATGTCTCACTCCAGCTACCATCTGTCCCCCCTACTATATTGCACAGGATTATTTCATCGTCCCAAGTTATGGTAATACCATCTTCACCAGTTCGAAAGCCGAAGCCATCTATTCTGATTTCTGTGCCCACTGGTCCTGAGGTTGGCTCCACCTTTGCAAATGGAGCTACGATGAATTTCTGTTCAACGATATCTGATGCATCGGTCGAACTGCTGAAGGCACCGATAAAATATTCGCCATTTTTCACATCTGGGACATCGAAATTGATGCCCCATATGCCGAGGTGATTGGCAGTGGCAGAAGTTGGCAAAACAGTGCCATCCCAGGTTATTCGAATATCCTTTTCGCCAGCAGCAAAGCCGTTACCTATTACCGAAACCGTTGTATATGTTCGAGCAATGTGTGGAAAGATTGTTATCCCTGGCAACACAGTAAATGTAGCTGATGCCACACTGCTAGCCCAATTGCTATCATCTGTAACTTCGACGATGTGCTTGCCTTTGCAAGCAGACGGAACCTCTAATTTGAACGTCAGCTCGCCTTTTTCAGATATCGGCACCCTGCTAAGTAGAATCTGGTCATCCCAATGAATAGTAGCTAACCGTCCAGAGAAACCATTACCGCTGACCTGTATAGATGTGCCGGTTGTACCAGAGGCAGGAGATATAGTTATGCCGGCAGCATGAACAGGAACGGGATGTGCCAGAAGCACAATGGAAAGTGTCAAAATTAAAATCGAGAATGCCAGTAAACCTTTAGCATACATTAAGTTCGCCTTTCTCGAAGTTACCATTTTTGAAAGCACAGTTTATATTGCCTCTGAGAAAAATTCAAATTAGCCCTCTGAAAATACCAAAACCTGACATCTGACTATTATATGAAAACTATCGAAATGACGGGAATGATGAGAATAAAATCTCTGCCGAAGCTCATTTCCCAACCCGAATGCAGCCAAAACGAAAATTGCAACCACCAAACTATTGACACAGGGCAATTGCAGGCGTATTCTTAATAACCAAGCCCAAACAAGAAACAGAAAGGGGGGATATTACAATGGCAAAAACTTCAGTTCAACTGGATGAGAATGTTGCCGGACTATTATGCTATGTTCTGGGTTGGATAAGCGGTCTCATTTTCTTTTTGATAGAGAAGAAAAACAAGTTTGTCCGTTTTCATGCCCTGCAGTCAATCATCGTCTTTGGTACCATCACCGTCGCTAGCATCATCTTTAGCTGGATACCTTTTATCGGATGGGTGATTAACTGGCTTATCTGGGTGTTGGCGATTGTACTCTGGATACTGTTGATGATTAAGGCTTATCAGGGTGAGAAGTACAAGCTGCCCTGGGCAGGTAACCTGGCTGAAAAAAACGCTTAACCTGCTTGATAATAATTTGATATCCGCCTGAGGCATTACGTCTGCTCTTTATTATCCCAAAGCAGACGTTTGCCCTCCCGGGTATATCGATAGAAGCCTTTGCCCACCTTTCGACCCAGGCGACCTTCCTTTACCATCCTCTCGATTAGGTCAGAGCGAGGGGTCAAGTCCTCTGCACCCAGGGCTTTCCACGACTGGTCTATAAGTGCATAGGTATCCAGACCAGCATTGTCAGCGATTTCAAATGGTCCGGCGGTCCAGCCGTAACCCAATCGCATACCTTTATCCACATCTTCAGGGGTTGTTATCCCTTTATCTACCAAATCCAAAGCCTCCCGCCAGGAAGCAGCGAAGATACGGTTCAGAACGAAACCCGGAATATCACGCATTACCCTGATAGGCGTCTTGCCCAGCGATTGGACAAAAGCCACACCGCGTTCAAAGATGTCGTTTGAAGTCTTTTCCCCTTTGATGACTTCTACCATGCCCATGAGTGGCACAGGACCGAAAAAGTGTAGCCCCAGCATTCTCTCAGGATGGCTTATCGCTTGGGCAAGGCGGCTCATGGGCATAGTGGAGGTATTGGTAGCCAATGGTGTCGTTGGGGGTGCCAAGCGGTCAACTTCTTTGAAAATCTGGGTCTTGAGGTCTTCTATCTCCAACACGGACTCAATCACCCAGTCAGCTTTTGCCGCGCTGCTCAAGTCCTTTTCAGGCGTGATTCGTTGGAAAATGGTCTGAGGCGAATCTTTGAGCAGCCCTTTACTACCCAATTTTTCCAGCGACCATTTAATCTCGTCCATGGCTTTTTCCAGTGTTTTAGTCGTGTTATATTTCAGATAGACCCGATAACCCGACTGAGCGCATACTTGGACAATACCACGCCCCATAAATCCCGTGCCTATCACTAAGACATTCTCCAATTTTCTCTCCCGTTAATATCTTTAGTTAGTGTTCTTTACTTGGTTGATAGTGCATATTCAGAAGCAAGATGCTTGAACAATGTTTGCTATTCTACTGCTGAGCCTTTGAGAAATCAAATGATATCTAACTAACAGTCATGACTTGACATGAGTTGGCACTTGGCAGTACCATGCTGCACCATACAGGCAAAACCAGGCGACAGTTAAAGAGACCATATAGGCTTACATTTAAGGAGTATTTTATTATGAGGGTACTGCTCGTCTATCCACAATACCCGGATACATTCTGGAGTTTCAAGCATGCGCTAAAGTTCGTCTCTAAAAAGGCGGCTTTTCCACCACTGGGGCTATTAACCGTAGCAGCAATGCTCCCCAGGGAATGGGATAAGAAACTTATAGATATGAACGTAACAAACCTGAATGATAAGGAAATCGAATGGGCAGATTATGTCTTCATTAGTGCCATGGCTGTGCAAAAAAAATCAGCCCACAATGTTATTAAAAGGTGTAAAAGTTTGGGGGTTAAGACGGTGGCTGGCGGCCCTCTCTTCACTACCGGATACGAAGAGTTCGCCGAAGTAGACCACTTTGTGCTCAATGAGGCTGAGATTACGTTGCCACTATTTCTAGACGACCTGCAACACGGTCGAGCCAAACACATCTATACCTCTGATAAATGGCCCGACTTGACCACAACTCCCATCCCATTGTGGGAGCTTATCGATATGAGAAAGTATTCGTCAATGAGCGTGCAGTATTCCAGGGGTTGTCCTTTTGACTGCGAATTTTGCGACATCGTCGTCTTAAACGGTCACACACCACGAACTAAGGATAAAGACCAGCTATTAAAGGAACTGGACGAGTTATACAATCGGGGATGGCGAAGCAGCGTCTTCATAGTGGACGATAACTTCATAGGGAACAAAAGGAAATTGAAGGCAGAAATACTGCCATCCATAATCGAATGGATGAAAAAGAGGAGAAAACCCTTCCCCCTTTTCACCGAGGCATCTATCAATCTCTCTGACGATGAGAGGCTGGTGCGATTAATGGTCGAGGCGAACTTTAATATGGTATTCGTCGGCATCGAGACCCCGCACGAAGAGAGTCTAACCGAGTGCAGGAAACTGCAAAACAAGAACCGCGATTTAGTAGCCTCCGTCAAGAAGCTTCAGAACTACGGGCTGCAGGTGCAAGGAGGATTTATCTTAGGTTTCGACAATGACCCTCCTGCGATTTTCGAAAATCTAATCAACTTCATCCAAAGGAGCGGAATCGTCACGGCAATGGTCGGTTTACTGAACGCTCCCACCGGGACAAAGCTGTATCAGCGACTGAAGAGAGAAAAACGTCTGTGGTCACACTTTTCCGGTGACAACACCGACTGCACAATGAACTTCACTCCTAAAATGGACTATAGAAACCTTATCAATGGCTATAAAAAAGTCATCGATACTATCTATTCACCCAAGCAATATTATGAACGCATAAAGACATTCTTAAAAGAATATAAACCACTACGGACGAACGTATTCCGACTCCAATTTGAGCATGTGAAAGCCTTCGCTAAGTCTGTGTGGTTTTTGGGTATAAAAGAAAAAGGAAGGAAGTATTACTGGGAGCTTCTCGCCTGGACATTGGCAAGGCGTCCTCAATCCTTTTCAATGTCAGTAACCCTGGCGATATACGGCTTTCACTTCCGCAAAATTGTCGAAAGCTACACTATGAACATAGCTCGAGATAATGCCTGAACTCAATCGACATAGCCACAGCCTATTCATCAATGGCGTGCCTTAACTCCCTTACGAAGTCTCCAACTGACACCAAGTCACCAGTCTCCATAAGCTGAATTATTCGACTGCCTACAATCACCCCGTCAGCTATTCGCGCTACCTGCCTCGCCTGCTTCGGGGTAGATATCCCGAATCCAACACACAATGGCTGTTTAGCTACCCTCCTTACTCTAGCAACAAATGCGCCCAGTTCCCGGGGAAGGCTGTTCCTGGCACCGGTAACGCCGGTTACCGAGACCAGGTATATGAACCCCCGGGCTCTATCCGCCACAAGTTTGATACGTTCCTCAGCGCTGGTCGGAGCCAGGAGATAAATGAGGTCAAGGCTATATCTCTGGGTGATAGTCTCCAGTTCTAAGCCTTCGTCGGGTGGCAAGTCAGGTATGATTAGCCCGCCAATACCAGACCGGGCACAAGCATTGCAGAATCCCTCAAGACCGTAACTAAATATAGGATTGAAATAAGTCATAAAAACCAACGGTATATTGACCTTCCGACATAGCTGTTCAGCCACCTCAAGGCACAACTTCGGCGTAACTCCATTCTTCAAGGCATGAAAGCTCGCCTTTTGTATGGTGACACCGTCAGCCAAAGGGTCAGAGAAAGGTATTCCCAATTCCACTATATCGCAGCCACTACTGGCAAGAAGCGGAACTATCTTTAAAGTGTCTTCAATACTGGGATAACCGACAGTAACATAGGCTATAAGAGCCTTGTGACCCGTTCTATTGAATGTAGAGGCGATACCAGTCATTGCTTCATCCCCAGTGCCTCAACGACGATATCCATATCTTTATCGCCACGACCGGACAGGTTGACCACGATAATTTGCTCCTTACTCAACGAAGCTGCCAGCTTGGTGGCATGGGCTATGGCGTGGGCTGGCTCAAGAGCTGGTGGAATACCCTCTGTGCGGCACAAAAGTTGAAAGGCTTCAAGAGCCTCTTTATCGTTTACTGCCACATAGGTAACACGCCCTATATCCTTGAGATAGCTGTGCTCAGGACCCACACCGGGGTAATCCAGTCCGGCAGAGATGCTGTGGGTTTCCTTAATCTGCCCTCTACTGTCCTGGAGAACATAAGACTTCGTTCCATGTAGAACACCTATCTTCCCTACCATCAGTGAAGCGGCATGTTTCCCTGTCTTCAACCCCCTCCCACCAGCCTCCACACCAACAAACTTAACCTCCTTATCTTCCAAAAAGGGATGGAATATACCGATGGCATTACTTCCCCCACCCACACAGGCAACTATGTAGTCGGGCAGACGGTTACACCTTGCCAGAATCTGTTCCCTGGTTTCCTTGCCGATTACTGATTGAAAATCACGCACCATCGAAGGATAGGGATGAGGACCCACAACCGAGCCCAGAAGATAATAACTGTCTCTAACGTTAGTTACCCAGTCTCGCATCGCCTCGTTGATGGCGTCTTTCAGTGTTCGGCTGCCGCTAGAAACAGGTCTTACCTCGGCACCCATTAACTTCATCCGGAAAACATTGAGTGACTGACGGTGTACGTCTTCCTCGCCCATGTAGACGATGCAATCCAGTCCTAGTAGAGCACACACAGCAGCGGCAGCTACGCCATGCTGCCCGGCTCCAGTCTCAGCTATGATTCTTCGTTTTTCCATCCTCCGTGCAAGGATACCCTGCCCCAGTGCATTGTTAATCTTATGGGCACCTGTATGTGCCAGGTCTTCCCTCTTGAGAAAAATCTGCGCACCACCACAATGACTGCTTAACCTCTCCGCCAGATATAACGGCGTCGGTCTTCCCGAATAGTCCCGAGACAATGAATCAAACTCAGCCCAGAAGGAGGTGTCAATTTTAGCTTTCTCATAAGCTGCTGTCAGCTCATCCAGCGCTGGCACTAGCGTCTCAGGGACAAAGCGCCCCCCATAACTCCCAAAGTATCCTTTATTATCGGGTAACACCTCTATCTCCTTCTTAGTATTTTGAACTGCCTTTTATGTTTGCCCTCGCCCGGCTTGCCTGGTTAAAATATTTATCTCCTCCATCAACGCTGCAAACTGCTCTGGATACAGCGACTGCATACCATCCGACAGTGCGTGCAAAGGGTCATTGTGCACTTCAACCAGTATGCCATCGGCACCTATGGCTATAGCTCCTTTTGACAGTGGAATAACGTACTCTCTCCTGCCAGCGGCATGACTGGGGTCAACAATAACTGGCAAGTGACTAACCTCTTTAATTGAAAGTATAGCGCTTAAATCAAGTGTGTTTCTGGTATTATCCGAGAAGGTTCTGATTCCACGTTCGCACAGAATAATCTGAGTATTTCCCTCAGCCATAATGTATTCAGCCGACATCAGCAATTCTTCAATCGTAGCCGCGAACCCTCGCTTTAGCATGATTGGCTTTGTGGCATGTCCCGCTTGCCGGAGCAAGGAATAATTCTGCATGTTCCTGGCTCCAAGTTGAATAATGTCGGCATATTGTTCGATGAGTTCAATGTTAGCATGGTCTATAGCTTCTGTTATAATTAATAAACCCGTCTCCTCACGCACCTTTTGTAGTATCTTTAACCCCTCTTCCCCCAGCCCCTGAAAACTATACGGCGATGTCCTGGGTTTAAAAGCACCACCACGAAAGACCTGCGCTCCATGTTGTTTCACAAGTTTGGCTATGGTGAGTGCCTGTTTTTCGCTCTCTATGGCGCATGGTCCAGCCATAATTATCGGTTTTTCACCACCAATCATAACGTTACCGATGGTTATAACAGTAGGCTGCGGGTGCGTTTCTCTACTCACAAGTTTGTAAGGTCTCGTTACACGGATAGTCTCTTTCACCCCATCCAGAGCAAGTATACTCGAGTCCTCAACCATGCCCTGGTTCCCTATTATGCAGACAGCAGTACGCTGGGCACCGGGTATAGGGATGCCACGGTAGCCCAGGGCTTCAATTTCACGAATAACCGTCTTCACCTGTGCTTCTGTTGCATCATTCTTCATAATAACAAGCATGTAATTACTTCTCCCCAGGGCAATTCATCCCGATGCTGCCCTCACCACCTGAATGAATTCCCTGATTTTTGCCGTGTCTTTTCGACCGTTGCTCTCTACTCCGCTGGATACATCGACCCCCCATGGCTGGATTTCCTTGACCATCTGTCCAACATTGGTCGGAGTTAGCCCCCCCGCTATCAGTACAGGGAAATTTGTTGACGCTTCTTTGGCTAATTGCCAATCAAAAGTCTGACCTGTGCCACCATAAGCATCACCTATTCTCGAATCGAGAAGAAAGATTAAATCCTGCCTGGATAATAGCTGATGCCCTCTAGCTATTTCGGAGACTATCCTCTCAGGCGTCTTGATGTTTGAGACATGAATAGCCTTGATAATCGGTCGCTTAATCTGCTGGCAATAATGCCAGGTCTCGTCACCGCTGAGCTGTACCCGGTTCAGATGGCAATAATCGGCGATTCTGTTCACTTCGTCAACCGCTGCATTGACAAAGACACCGACTATTATAGCCCGATGAGCTCTCAGGGCATGGACAGCTTCAACAACCTGTAGCGCCTTTTCCGCAGATACCTGCCGGCTACTTGGGGCAAAGACCAGTCCCAAGAAATCCGCCCCGGCTTCAGCCGCCGCCACAGCGTGTTGTACTTCGGACAGCCCGCAAATCTTAACCTTGGTCACAATAACTCCCTCATCTTGGCTGCAATATCGGGTGCCGACACCAGAGATTCACCGATAAGGGCTGCATCAACACCCAACTGGCTAAGTTTATCTATATCGGCTCGCTCCTTTATGCCGCTCTCGCTGACCACTACTCGGTCCGGCGGGATAAGTGGGCGTAGCCGCTCGGTGGTAGCGATGTCCACAGTGAAATTGGTCAGGTCACGGTTATTGATGCCGATAATCTTTGCTCCGCTCTCCAGCGCAATTTCTACCTCAGCTTCGTCATGCACTTCCACCAGGCAGCTCATGCCCAGTTCATGACTTAACCGCAGCAATTCCTTCAGCTCTTTAGGCTCTAGAATAGCCACGATTAGCAACAGGCTATCAGCACCATAAGCTCGAGATTCGTAAACATGGTAGGGGTCAAATATGAAATCCTTTCTCAGCAGTGGTAGCTTATTGCGCAACGCATTTCTGATGTCTTCTAAGTGCCTAAGGCTACCCTGAAAATATCTATTTTCTGTTAATACCGATACAGCTGCAGCGCCATTGTCGGCATATATTTTGGCTATCTCCACCGGGTCAAAATCGGGACGTATGACGCCCCTGGATGGCGATGCTTTCTTCACCTCAGCAATAAGCCGAATACCATCACCTCGTAAAGACGCAGCCAAATCAAGGGCTGGAGGCTGCGCAAATGCCATTCTCCGCAGCTCCGCCACAGGTAGGCTGCGCTTTTTATATTCAAGCTCTTGTCTATTGCCCGAAACTATGTCGTCTAAAATCATTATTTTTAGCTCAATTTTTGGCTGAGTTCGATTAGCCGTTCCAATTTGTTCAAGGCTGCGCCACTATCTATTGTCCTCTGCGCCAGTTCCACCCCTTGTCTAAGCGTTTTCACCTCATCTCCAGCCAAGATAACTGCCGCTGCGTTCATCAGCACCGCATCTCGTTGTGGACCTGAAGCACCAGCCAGGATATTTCGCAACATCTCGGCATTCTTCTTAGCGCTACCGCCCTTCAAGCTATCTGAGGCGGCATCAGACAAACCGACATCCTCAGGACTGATAGTATAATTTTCAACATGATTGCCTTTTAGTTCGCAGACATGGGTTTTTCCTGAGACGGTAATCTCATCCAAGCCATCCTCACCATGCACTACCAGAGCATGATGACAGCCAAGATGCTGGAGCGCCATTGCCAGTTTCTCAACCAGCGACCCTTCTGCCACCCCCAGCACTTGAGCTTTGGCTCCAGCCGGGTTGGTAAGCGGTCCAAGAATATTAAAGACAGTGCGAATTCCGATTTCACGCCGCGGAGCCGCCGCATACTTCATAGCCGGATGGAATGCCGGAGCGAACATAAAACCTATGCCCACTTCCTGAAGGCATTGCTGCACTTGCTCAGCATTAAGGTCGATTTTAACACCCAGAGCCTCCAACACATCGGCGCTGCCGCACTGGCTGCTCATGGCGCGGTTGCCGTGTTTAGCCACCTTAAGTCCGGCTCCAGCGGCGACAAAGGCAGCGGTGGTGGAGATATTGAAGGTGTGTGAACCATCACCTCCAGTCCCGCAGGTATCCACAACCAGCCCGTCTACATTCACCGGTATCGCCCTGGCTCGCATCGTCCTGGCTAAGCCCACGATTTCATCCACCGTCTCCCCTTTGAGCCTGAGCGCAGTAACAAAGGCGCCAAATTGGGCTGGCGTAGCCTCGCCCTGCATGATTTCCTCCATAACCTGCGCTGCTTCATCAGCAGTCAATGAACGTCCGGATACCAGAGCCGTGATAGCTTCTTTAATCATGACTTATTCACCCTCCCTTAAGAAAATTCCTCAATATATCCTTTCCTCCCTGAGTCATAAACGATTCAGGATGAAACTGGACTCCTTCCACCGGGTATTGGCTATGCCGCAGACCCATTATGGTGCCGTCATCTGTCCAAGCTGTTACCTCAAGGCAATCGGGTAGCCCATCACGGTATACCACCAGCGAGTGATAGCGAATAGCACAGAATGGGTCAGGTAAATCAGCCAGCACTCCACGGCTGTCGTGATGTATCAGTGAAGATTTACCGTGCATGATTTCCCTGGCTTGCCCCACAGAAGCGCCGTAGCTGTAGCCGATACACTGATGCCCCAGGCAGACGCCCAGTATGGGCAACCTGGCGCCGAAATAGCGGATAACATCGTTGGAAATGCCCGCCCGCTGCGGTGTGGACGGTCCCGGCGAGATAACTATCCGCTGGGGCTTCATGTTCTCAATATCATCGAGGGTCGTCTTATTATTGCGCACCACCACTACCTCTTCCCCCAGCTCGCTCAGGTATTGAAAAAGGTTATAGGTAAAGCTGTCGTAGTTATCAATCAGCAGTAGCATGGTTCCTCTCAGCTTGCTCAATAGCCTTAAGCAATGCTTGAGCCTTGTTCATAGTTTCTTTGTACTCATTTTCCGGTATGCTGTCGTAAACGACACCACACCCCGCCTGGACATAGGCGACCCCTTTGCTCACCACCATTGTTCTTATGGCTATCGCCATATCCATATTGCCTGAGAACGAGAAATAGCCCGCAGCTCCAGCATAAGGTCCCCTCTTCTCCGGTTCCAGCTCGGCGATTATCTCCATAGCCCGGATTTTCGGAGCGCCGGCGACTGTGCCGGCAGGAAAGCAAGCCTGCAACGCATCGAAGATATTCAGGTCATGCCTCAGTCTGCCCTGCACATGAGTGACCAGATGCATCACGTGAGAATAGCGTTCCACATCCATCAGGTCGCTGACCTCAACCGTGCCCGGCTCACTGACACGCCCGATATCATTGCGCCCCAGGTCAACCAGCATGATATGCTCGGCACGCTCCTTTTCGTCGCTGCGAAGCTCCTGCTCCAGCATGCTATCCTCAGCCGGGTCCTTCCCTCTACGTCTGGTACCGGCGAGAGGGCGAGTCATCACCATGCCATCCTCTACCCTGACCAGTATCTCAGGGGATGCCCCGATAATATAAAAGTCGTTGAAATCGAGAAAGAACATATATGGGGAGGGATTCAGTGAGCGCAGTGCCCGGTAAATCTCGAATGGGGCAACGTCAACGGGTTGCGCTAGGCGTTGCGATAGCACCACTTGAATGGCTTCTCCGGCAGTTATATACCGCTTTATCTTGTCCACACCGGCTTCAAACTCCTCTCTGGAGAAGTTCGAGGAAAGAGCCCTGCCTTTTTGAGAAACAGAGGAGCTAATATCATGATTTGGCTTAAGCGGCTGGCTTAGCCTATCCACGAGATTATCGATTTTATCCACTGCCTTCTGGTATTCATCCTCTATGTCCCCATTGAGATGGACATGGCTCAAGACTTTAATTTTATGGCTAACATGGTCAAAGACGAGCATAGTATCCACGAACATAAACAGCGCCTCCGGCACTCCCAGCGGGTCACTGGCAGGTGACGGCAATTCCTCAAACCGGGTAACCACCTCATAGCTAAGATAACCCACGGCACCGCCGCAAAACCGGGGCAGGTCGGCAACCGGTATCATCCTATTTTTATTTAGCTCTTCAGCAATCAGCGGTAGCGGATTGACTTTATCTTCTGCCCTGGTAGCCAGCACCTGATACGGCTCCGTGCCTATAAAGCTATAGCGAGCCAGCCGCTCACCGCCCTCGACACTCTCCAGCAGGAAAGAATAGCCACCGTGACTAATCTTCAAGAATGCCGAGACAGGCGTCTCTAAGTCAGCTACGATTTCACGGTAAACAGGTATCAACGTGCCTTCATTTTGGCGCTTTTTAACTTCTTCTAACGTGGGATAATACATATCAGACTCCAGGTATGCCCAAAATAAAAAACCTCTCGCCATAGGGGCGAGAGGTTTACATTCGCGGTACCACCCTACTTGATTGCCTGCTATCTTAAGGCAACCATCTCATTCAGGTACGGCTTCAACATTTTTAAAGCGATACCCTGGGCTCTAATAACGGTGCCCACTCCGTCAAAGCCTACTCGGGCAAATCCCTTTGGGTTTGCAGCTCCCGAGTCCATTCAACTTCTGCGCTAGCACCGGCTCACACCTTACCCGGCTCTCTGAGCTTCGCTGGAAGCCTACTAGTCTCGCTCTCAGCCTTTGCCGTATTTAATTGTATTTAATATAACAGCCTGTACCTCCTTTGTCAAGCTGTGGGAGGTAGCTGGAACGCCCATTGCCTTAGACTACACAGAACGCCATAATGTTGACCCAAGATTTCGAATCTTAATATTAAACTAGGCACTTATCATATTCTGAGCTAGAATAAAGAAATAAAACCTTTAAAGGAGGGGCTTCTATGGTCTGGATTTCAGCTGGAATATTAATTGCACAAATAGTTATCGCGGTAGTCAGCTATTTTACTCTCCATCGCCATCGAGTCATATACAGTATCAAAACAGCCGTGCTCAGAATGCCTACAGGCTCTGCCATGGACATCCATGCGCTCAAAACAGAGCATATCGATGGCATACTCAAAAGTGGTAAATATACAGTACTTCAAATAGTGGAACGATATGCTGATAAAGATCTTGAAATCATATTAGGGCAAATTAAGAAATAGTCCGATCCTTCAACCTCTAGTGTCGCTCTACATTATGTGAACAAAAAGCCATTTTGTGCCACATAACAAAATTATCCCCCTAGAGCCACATTTGTAGCCCAAATCGTGTCATGCGGGTGAATTCTAAAGTGTCCACTCAATAATGATCCGAGATCACCGCCACGAAGGGACACCGTTGTTGGCACAGTTGCTCGTAATTCGCGTCTGGTTACTGCCATCAGCATTCATGATGTAGACTTCACCGATATCATCACTCTTACAATCACGCCCTGACGCGAAGACAATCTTGGTACCATCAGGTGACCAAGCCGGCCATCTGTCACCTGCAGGATTATTGGTAAGTCTTGTCTGGTTAGTACCGTCAGCATTCATGACATATATTTCCCAGTTACCATCTCGATGAGACATGAAGGCTATCTTAGTGCTATCGGGTGACCACGCTGGATAAATGTCCCCCGCTGGATTATTGGTAAGTCTTGTCTGGTTGCTCCCATCGGTGTTCATCACATAGATGTCCAAATTATTGCTGCGATTAGAGTTGAAGGCAATTTTTTCTCCATCAGGTGACCACGAAGGGTCACCATCAAGGATCTCTGTATTACTGGTTAGTTTGACTCGGTTGCTCCCATCAGCATTCATTACAAATATCTCGAAATCACCATCGCGATCGGAATTAAATGCAATCTTGCTGCCATCAGGCGACCATGTTGGTTGACCATCCGCTGCCGGATTATTTGTAAGGTTTATCTGGCTGCTGCCATCAGCATTCATAATGTAAACTTCGTGATTGCCATCGCGGGTAGCATTAAACGCAATCTTGGTGCCATCAGGTGACCACTCTGGCCACCAGTCACCTGCCATGTTGTTGGTGAGCCGTTTCCAGTTGCTACCATCAACATCCATGATGTAAATTTGCGGTACCTTTCCTTTGCTGTCCAGGCCAGACATAAAGGCTATCTTGCCCAATTGGAAAGCCGGTGTGGTGAACTTCCAACTTCCTGACCAAGGTGACGTGCCGCTGGCATTCGAGGCATTTACCCTCCAGTAGTAGTCGGTTTTCCAGTTAAGCCCTGAAGTTAGCTCATAATACATACCGGCTATTCCCGTCTTTTCCAAGACTAACTTAGTAAAGGCTGAATCAGTTGCCACCTGCAGGCTGTAAGAGGTTGCATCAGTCAAAGGATTCCATTCCAGCTTAACCGTCAGTCCAGAAACAGTGCTCTCGTTTTTTGGTTGGCTTAAAGCTGGAGCCGTGGGAGCATGTTGAGGGCTTGGGGTAGGCGCGGGAGCTTGCTCTGGCTGAATAGCACAGCTTAGGCTTAGAATAAGAGTCATCCCCAGAACGATAACCAAAGATACAATAAATCTCTTTATAGACATATTCACCTCGTCATTATCTAATTATCTGCCCACTAGCATTATTATGCTACTCTGCCGGAACCATGGCAGTACCCACTACCCGTATCATCCAGTTAACCTTGCTCTTATCTTCGAACCAATTGCCATGGCCATAGTAAGGCCACTGTGCCAATATATGAGAGACTCTGTCCGCTGTTCGAATTGTAGTGTCAGAATGCTCGTTGACGACACTGTCATCAGCACCAATGTGAAGACCGGGCCAAGGGCTGTCCGTATATATATGAGCATAGAATTTATCGGTTACTTCGATGTTAGGCACGTCAAATTCCACCCAAGTAGCAGCATCGACAGCAAACTTAGTATATGGATAAGTTGCTGTATACAATACCTTTTGGCCCTTATCCCAGATTTCTACATCAAATGTTTTACCTTTTATGTTTGAGGCTCTGCTGCTGAGCATTCCAGCTATCCGTACCTTTTTGATGGTAAAGGGGGTACCTGGTGGCGAGAAATCCACAATATGACCACCAAGCCAGGGAATATCAGCGGATATAGAATCTCTTGCTGTCCCATCGTCATATTTTAGTTCGAATTCTTTGGCTACCAACTTTTGCTTTACTGTTAGACTTGAGGTTTGGCCGCCAATGCCAACTTGGTAAGTGCCAGGGGCATCTTTTATCAGTGAAAAGGTCACCTTTTTTGATGTACTTGGCGCAATCGTAACTTCCTTTGCTTCCACATCCGCTCCGTCAACAGTCAATATAGTGGTATAGACACCTTCACTGCCGCCAGTGTTCTTTACTTCGGCGGTAACACTGACTGTTTCTCCAGTAGCGACTTCTGATGGTGCAACATCAAGCGAAACCACTTCAAATTCTGCCGGGGCTTTACAGGCTGGTACAGTAACCATTGCTGCCACAAGCAATGCTATGAACACCCAAGAGCTTTTTCTCATAACCTTATTTACCTCCTCTTAGCTTACTTGCATCGTCCCGTTATTCTTACAACTTCTTGTCCGCCTCACTTATATAATGAAAGGCGTTCGTGCAACTTGGAATAAGCACGAAAAAGAAAGAGCACCGGCAATCATCACCCTAAAGCGTGTGCCGTGCCCTAGTTTCATCCCTAACCTCGCTCTAACCCAACCGATTTAGTGTCTGCAGGCTTATTTGGCGTGCGACTATCTCATTGTAATTCCCCCCTAACGTTTATTGTCAATACTTTGTACTACCAGCCGACGGTTGCACACTTCATCGAATTGTGCAACCGTAGTTCTGGATTGTCTCAGTCCTTAGTTGACCCCTCGGAATCAAACTCGATATTAAAGCGATGGAGGAACCGGTGCACAACTGGGGCGAGCAGGACGGCAATGGCAACCAGAAAGATTATCCCGGAAAACAGCGCATAGAATGAGGCAAACAATTTCCCGGCATTTGTTTTTAGCAAATTCATAGGTCCCATACCACCGAGAATCATGGCAGCATTAACCGTGGAATCAATCCAGGACATCCCTTCGAACTCATGATAGCCAACAATGCCAATGCCTAATGAAACGAGAACGATTCCTAGGGCGATAAGAACATGCCAGACAATGCGGAGAAAAAACGCAGCCCTGGAAATCAGCGGCTGCCTGAAATGCTCGTATATCATCCCATTCTCCGTCGACTCCAAGCCTAATGTGGAGCAAAATCAAATACAGAGTCAGTCAGTAAAAACGTAGCTGCCCTTCTTAAGATAGGAGTAAAATGTGAGCAAGGTCGAGACGATTGCCAGATACATCAGGGCAGCAAGCAGCCAAGCAGGACCAATGCCAAAAACGGCTACCACCAGCGGCGCCAGCCAAAACCAGAAGTTAACCTTAGCCACACCCGTGGGAGTAGGAAACTCAAGAGGGCGACTCCGTCGTTTCCAGAGATATGTACCCACGCCGGCAAGCACTGCCACTCCACCGGCGAGCGCAAGCACCGCGTATGGATAGGGATTGAAAGGCATCAGGTGGTCTGCTTTGGCAAACAGCCCCGCGGCCATAGCTAGAATCAGGCTTGGCATGAAGAGTATCTCGTCAGCCACTAGGTCGAAAATCGACCCACCCAGGCTCGACTGTCCAAGCCTGCGTGCCAGTAAGCCGTCCAGCCCGTCAGTAGAAGCAGCGATAAGAATTAGAATGCCCGCCGCCAAGAACTCTCCTCGCCACAGAAGCCAGGCAATTATACCAGCCATGACTATACGTATCGCGGTTATAACATTTGGTACATTAAGTGCCAGCCTCAATTCCTTAGATGCCTGATTAGCCGATTTCATAAATGTAGACCCCCTTACTCTGTCATGAGAGGGCAGAATAGCACGATACGTAGACAGCTGTCAATCATAGGGTAACGCAGCAATCGCTGTGGCAAATAAATGAAAGACACATTCAATCAACCGCATTCTATTATATACGTCTGCCATAGACGATGGTATAATGTCAAACATCAAAGACTATTTGCCTGTCTCAAGGGGGAGTGTTATGGACGATAGAGTTGCGATTTTCATAGATGGAAGTAATTTATATCACGGTCTACGAAATAACTTTGGGCGTCACAACCTCAATTTCGCTGAGTTCGCCAGCAAGTTATGCGGCTCCAGACGCCTGTTCCGAACGTATTACTACAATGTCTTGCAGGACCCGGCGCAAAGACCCGATAGCTACAGAGAACAACAGGAGTTCCTTGATAACCTGCGTAAGACGCCATATCTGGAGGTCAGGCTAGGTGGTACCAAGGTGACACAGGGCGTCCCCGTGGAAAAAGGCATAGATATCATGCTGGCTACAGACCTGCTATATTTCGCCTGGAACGACTTTTATGACGTGGCAGTGCTTGTCAGCGGCGACTCCGACTTTGCCTATGCTCTGCAAGCTGTAAAGAACATGGGTAAACATGTCGAGGTGGCTTACTTTGAAGGTGGGGCATCCAAAGACCTGTTGAATGTAGCCGACAACCGGTATCTACTGAACCGGAGCTTTTTTACTGGCTTATGGGTACAGAAACGTTACACCTACCGCAGAAGAGTGATGGGAGAGGTTCAGAAACAAGGTATTCCGGGCAGCGAATGAGCTTCAGTCAACAACCCGACTTCTATGAAGCATCGCACAGTCAGAAAGAAGGTGAACAACTCACCTCCTTGTTTTACCATCCGTTTTTTTACCTAAAGAGCAACAGAAGAACGCTTATTTGGTGTCGACAAAAAGCGGTTTGGCGACTATAATAGATATGACAGATGAAATCCATCAGCCGGAATAAACACCGCTCCCTAAAATGGAGCATCGGTCACGGGCTGTGCCTGTCACTGATTTGCCTGCTCACACTTCTGTGCTTCGCCTTCCTGCTTGCCAGTCCTGTCCTAGCACAACCTGCTATCACCACCTCACCACTTCTACCACAGGGGCAGGTGGGAAGCGCCTACTACGCAGTGCTGGAAGCTGTTGGTGGCACACCACCCTATGTATGGACTCATATCAGTGGTATCTTACCACCAAATTTAAGCCTTTCTACTACGGGTGTTATCTTAGGGACACCAACAACGGCTAACACCTTCAACTTCACCGCCAGAGTCACCGATAGCCTGGCTGCTAGTGACACACGAGCATTTGTTATCACCATCACTCAGCCTCCACTTAAGTTCATCACAACCACTCTGCTATCAGCCAAGGAGGGGGTGAACTATAGCGCTAGCATAGGTGTCAGCGGCGGCACATCACCATACACCTTGTCAGTTACGAGCGGTAATCTACCTAGCGGACTGACGCTGAGTCCAAACGGTTACATTTCGGGTATTCCAGCCAAAGGCACTGCCGGCAGCTATAGTTTTGTGGTCAAAGCCGAAGATAACTCAACTCCACCCATAACAGGAACTAATAACTTTAGCATCACCGTGGAAAAGGGTGGCTATGAAGCCACTGTAACTATCGGCAATGGACTAAAAGCCGGTCAGACAAAAGTATACGTAGGAGTAACCCCCACAGCCACACTGAAAGGCGGTGAATCAATAAAAATCAGCCTCGATTTAGGCGCCGTCAGAACTATAAGCGTCGACCCCATTGTCCAGCATCCGACCGATTCAGGCGTCAGATTCAAAGCAGAAGTGGATAAAATAACATTGACCGAATTTTCATCCGACGCCACTTTCCCCTATTACGCCGAGTACTCTATCGAGCTTAAAACCGAGCCCCCCGAAGTTGGACAGATATCGGGCACCGGCTGGTATAAGGAAGGCTATACGCTTAAAAACCTCGCCCCTGACGAAATTAATGACCCCGATGCCCAGGGCACGCAATACCGTTTCGCCTACTGGAAACTGCCTACTGGCGAGACAGTCCCCGGCAGAGAGCTAAGCCTGACCGTCAATGCAGCCGGAACCTGTACCGCCTACTACGATACATATTACAGGCTAACCCTGACGTCACCTTATGGCGAAGCAGAGGGCAGTGATTGGTACAAGGCTGGCAGCACGGCTGAATGGAGCATGACAGATGCACAAGTCCGCCTGCCCGGCATTCTCGGTGTTTTCGGTGGTAAGCTAAACGCCGTCAACTCCAGCGGCACTACCCCCATGGATGGACCCGAGACAGTAAATATAGACTGGGAACCTGACTACACCATGCCATTCATTATGATACCGGCAACGATTATCCTGCTCATACTAGGTGGCTATGGTCTATACCTTCTGCTGCGCAGCCTGCAACCAAAACCAGCACCTATACCTCCACCCCCACCTTACTATCCATACA
>Ga0208828_1000024_pt1 | contig 75888 bp, 52 predicted proteins | sample Kivu_160m_FD_185487 | JGI IMG/M metagenome (GOLD analysis project Ga0208828, IMG submission 185487) | Freshwater microbial communities from Lake Kivu, Western Province, Rwanda to study Microbial Dark Matter (Phase II) - Kivu_160m (SPAdes)... | ecosystem: Environmental > Aquatic > Freshwater >... | reverse complement strand
AAAAATGATAAACATAGTACTGTTATTATTTTTGCGTTTTTTATCAAGTATAAATTCTACGGTTTAAATTTAAAATTAACATAACATACTATAAATTTCAATCCTTATCAGCGGATAACAATAATTTAATGTTAAATGATAAATGTTAAATGAAAAGGTGGTTAATATGTGTTTTGTGACTTGTTTTTAATTTTTTATTCTATTTTCTTAATACTATATTTCAATTTCAGAACTAATGCACGAGTCAGGAGTAACAATATTAAACATTAAATTGTAAATACTAATTATTATTAGAACTTTGCTTCAGTTATTAATTTATCATTTAACATTTATCATTTAACATTTATCATTCTTTACATCTTAAAAAATCTAACATAATTAATCATGCTTGTAAACAAAAAATATTACATCACCATATGGCAGGATTCTAAAAGCCCGTGCGTTATTAAGGTCATAAATCAAAATTTGTTGCCATTCAGGTTTGAAATCCTATCTTTTAAAAAATCAGATGAGATTATTCGTGCAATAAAAAACATGGCTATCAGGGGTGCTCCGCTGATTGGGATTGCTGCTGCTTATTGTTTATACCTTGCCGCAATCGAAGGACAAACACTTCATAAAAACAATTTTACAAAATTTAAAAGATATATTTTTAATAAAGCGGATGTTCTTAAAAAATCCCGACCTACGGCTATTAATTTATCTTATGTTATAGATTTGGTTTTTCGGTCCATAAAGCTCAATGTTTTTTCGAGCCAGTTACCGTTTAAATCGAGAGAAAAAAGTTGTGTTGATAATTTCTTAATTGAAAAGTGTATTCATGTTCTTTCAAAAGAGGCAAACCGACTTGCTTTAGAAAATATACATGAGTGTAAAAAAATAGGAGAGTATGGATACAAAGTCTTTAAAGAAATATATATAAAGAAGAAATTAAAATGTTTGAACATTCTTACTCATTGTAATGCCGGATGGCTGGCGTGTATAGATTACGGTACGGCAACTTCTCCAATTTATGAAGCATATAAAAAGGGCATTAATCTCCATGTCTGGGTAGAAGAAACAAGACCCAGAAACCAGGGATCTCTTTTAACTGCCTGGGAGCTTAAACAAATGAATATTCCTCACACGGTCATAACCGATAATGCGGGAGGATATGTAATGTGTAAAGGCTTGGTTGACGTAGTGATTGTCGGTTCCGACAGGACCACGTTAAGGGGGGATGTCATTAATAAGGTTGGTACATACAAAACCGCATTAGCGGCAAGTGATAATAAAATCCCCTTCTTTGTTGCCTTGCCTACTTCTTCGTTTGACCCCAGCCTTGATATTAAGAATGTGCCTATTGAAGAAAGAAGTGGTAATGAGGTTAAATACGCTTATGGATTACACAACAAAAATTTTTCAAAAGTTATGATTTCTAATCCGGGAAGTCGGGTTATAAATTATTCTTTCGATATTACACCTGCCCGCCTTGTCTCTGGATTAATTACTAATAAAGGAATAATAAAACCTAATATAAAAAGTATTAAAAAAATTTTAGCAATTGCTTAAACATAAATCTTCTGTCAATTAACTTAAAGTCGGGAAAGCTGAATTCGTCAAATGTTGCTTTTTTCAACAAAATCTGTCAATTTAAAGCTATTTTTTACCTATAATTCCCTTCCTTTTTCCTGATTTATTTTGTGTGGCATGGATTTTGCGTTAGATATTATATCATATTATTTTTAATTTTAAAACAAGTTACTTAGAACAGTGAACAACGCTAAAGTAGGATACAAATAATATAAATTATAACTAAAGTCTAGTAAAATGTTAAAAAGAAAAATTCTTTATGTCTTTCTTATCCTTTTGGTTCCTGCTCTTTTGCTTGCAGAAGAGGTAACTCAAACAGGAAAGCAGTTATCTTTTTGGCTGTTATTTTTTTCGCCGAAAAATTTCATAATTCTTGGTTTTTCAATTCTTACTGTTGCCCTTCTTTTAACGGGAAAACTAAAGGTAAGATTAAGAGTTGTTGTATTGTTGAGTTCCTTCGTTTTGTTTGGAATACTCAGCTCTTTTATTCCCTCTTTTTTTATCTCGCCTTCTCCCGTTTGCGCAACCACAAAACCTTTTTGGATGGAGTTTCACATACAGTTTGTTGCCTCATTAATATTTTTCGGCATACTTTCAATAATCGCCACTAAAGGATTCTGCGGCTCTGCATGTCCGATTGGTGCGCTTCAAGAGTTAATATATTTGCTTCCAATATTCAAAAATATTAAAAGAAAAAAAATTCCTTTTGTTTTGAGCAACATTATAAGAATAGGTATTGCTTGTATCTTTCTAACGGTTGTTTTTATAACTGGTTTTTCGATATATGAATACATAAATATGTTCGATTTGATACATTGGGAATTTAATTTGCCTCTAATAAGTCTTTTTTCTCTTCTTGTTTTAATATTCGTGTTTATTGTGCTAAGTCTGTTTTTTTACAGACCGTATTGTTATTTTATTTGTCCCTTGGGATTAGCTTCCTGGGTTTTCGAACAGTTTGCCCCTTTAAAGGTTCGCGTTAAGAAAGAGTCCTGCGAGGCCTGTATGATGTGTGTTGTTTCTTCTCCCTGCCCAGCTGTGAAGAATATAATCAATAATAATGTAATACGGGCTGATTGCCATCTCTGCGGTATTTGTTTGAAAAAGTGCAATAAAAACGCTCTATATTTCGGTGTTTAGATATATTGGCTAATGGCTCATAGCTAAGGTCATGGCTAGTGGCTAACCCTCTTAGACTACAAAAGTCTTATTTGTTGCTGCATCGGTTTAAACGTTGTTGTATAATGTTAAAATCAATATCTCCTTGTGGGTTTTTTAAGACTTTTGTAGTTTTAACAGAACCCTTTTAGACTACAAAAGTCTTATTTGTTGCTAAATTAGTTTAAGCATTGTTGTATAATATTAGAAATCAGTATCTCCTTGCATGTTTTTTAAGACTTTTGTAGTTTTAACAGAACCCTTTTAGACTACAAAAGTCTTAACTTTGAACTAAGCATTTCTATTGTTTGTTATTATTATATAATTATATACTCTCAATGTCTTCTGGAAAATTTCTATTTGTTAAATATTTTTTTCTTCCCTTTTACATATTTTTATTATTTTTTCTGTTTTTCTTTTTCCCCACATTTTCTTTTACACAGGAGATTACAATTAGCGGCAAAATAATTGATTCTGAGTTTGAAGCTCCCATTGAGGGCGTTAATATATTTTTATCTCTTGAATCCGAACTAAAGTCAGGTATAAACAACAACTATAATATATCGTCTGATACGACAAAACAACATGTTTTTTCTGTTTTTTCCGATACAAATGGATTTTTTATTTTTAATTCTATTCCACTATACAATAAAAAGTTTAATTGTTGTCTAACTGCTTCTCATGTTGGTTATAAAAATTTTAACAAGGTTATAGTTATAGATTCCAGTACTTTTTTAACAAAAACAAAAATTATATTAACTGTTGATGTAATTCTTGAACCATCTATTATTTCTACCGGAGAAATAACTGTGGTCAGCACCAGATACAATACATTATTGAAAGACACTCCTTTTTCAATGGAAATATTAGAAAAAGAAGAAATATTAAAACAGCCTGCAACAAATCTTCCTACGTTATTGGATACAAAAGCAGGTATTTCGCTTGTAAAGGACGGGGTTTGGGGGGCGGAAATAAGTATTAGGGGATTAACCAGAAACAATGTAGTTTTCTTAATAGATGGAAACAGGGTTGAAACATCTAATGATATTGCTGCAAGGTTATCCTTAGTTGACTTATATGATATTGAAAAGGTCGAGGTAATAAAGGGTGGCTCGTCGGTTATTTACGGTACCGGTGCTCTCGGCGGAATTATAAATGTTGTTTCAAAAAGCGGCAATTTTAGTAATAAGACCTCACTGGGTGGTTCTTTACTTTGCTCTTACAGTTCGGTTAACAATGAAAAACTGATAAATCTTTCTTTTTTGGTTAGCTCTGGGTTATACTATTTAAAATTAGCCGGTACTCTCAGAAAAGCAGGAAATCTGAATACGCCGATGGGTACTGTTGGCAATTCGCAATATAAAGATGATAATTTATCTTTAAGTGCCGGTTTAACACCTCTTAAAAACCAAGAAATAAAATTTTCTTTCCAACGTTTTTCTGCCAGTGACGTGGGTATAAATGGTGGTTTTGGAATATTTCCTCTTAATGCACTCGTTAAATATCCTTACGAAAAAAGAGAATTAACAAGTTTTGAATATATATCTAAAAATATATATTCAGGCTCCGCTTTTAGTATAAATAAGTTATCATTCAAGTTTTTCTATCAAACAGTTTTAAGAGATGTTGAAGTTCTTCAAAATCAATCACAGGTTGTTATTGGTCCCCCTAAACAAATAATCAACACAACTAAACTAACCCCTAATTCAAAAAATTATACGGTTGGATTACAGTTGCAGTCAGATATAATTTTTCTCAAACGAAACTATTTAATATTTGGTATTGACTTTTGGAATAGAACGTTAGACAGCAGAAGAGAAAGAGAACAATTAATAATTTCTTTTGATTCTTCCGGTAATAATATCTTGAGCTCAACTTATAAGTTAACAGGAGAAAGACCTATACCGGAATCTAATTTTGAGAGCCTTGGTCTTTTTTTGCAGAATGAATTATCTCTTCCTTATTTCAGTTATGGAAATAATACATCTAAAATTATACTTGGTTTAAGAACAGAACTTAACAAAATATCAAACAGCAAAGTTTTCAATCCAGTTTATGTAATTATAAATAACGGTATCATAAATTATAATCCGGAGGGTCAAAAAGTTTTATGGAACGAAAAAAATGTAATTAATTCTTCTTTTTCTGCAAATTTAGGTGTTCTCTTTTCTGTTTTTAACGATATAGATCTAATATTTAATACTTCTTATAGTTTTCGTTCTCCTTCACTTGAAGAAAGATATCAGTATATTGATCTTGGTAGTGCTGTTAGACTCGGAAATCCTGATTTAAATATTGAGAAGGGAATTTTTTTTGATTTCGGTATAAGAACATGGAAACAAAATCTTAATCTTAACTTAAACCTTTTTACAGGATTTTTCTCAGATCTTGTAATAGAGATTCCCGGTATTTATGAAAACAGAACTGCCTTAATTAAAAATAACTCTGGTAAATCAAGAATTTACGGATTCGATATGTATTTTAGTTACAGCCCTTCTTCTTTTATTGATCTTCTTTTCTACACTACTATTTCATATACAAGGGGAAAAGATACAGAAAATAATCTTGACCTTCCTCAAATCCCCCCGCTTAATAGCAGAGTGGGTTTAAAAACAGTAATACCAGTTTTTGAGAACCTTTTCAGCATTGATTTTTCTACAGTTTTATATGCCCGCCAGGATAAAATTTATAAAGGAGAAACTGAAACTCCGGGATATGTAATATTCAATACCTACATAAATACAAAACCAGTTTTTATTTATCGAAAAAGTAAATATATTATTTTTTACTTAGGGGTCGAAAATATATTTAATAAGTCATATAAGAATCACCTTTCATCAAACAGAGGTAATATGTATATTGAACCGGGAAGAAATTTCTTCATAAAATCAACAATAAATTTCTAGATATTAATATCTTAAAGACTGGTCTAAAGTTAAGCCTAAAATCAATCCAAAAGGCAGGCTTGAAGGTAAGCATACAATATACTACAAACCTGACTTTCAATTATTTTATGTTTTCCTATTTTAAATAATTTTTTTTTTTCAGACCTGATTTAACTGAAAGTCAGGTTTAAAAACAGTTTATTTTGAATAGAAACTTAAAGCACAAATATTTATAATAGTTATTAACTTTTCTAATATTATTATATTATATAAAAATTAAGTAGTAATAATAGGACTGTTAGTATTGTTAATAATTTATCTTATCTGCCTGATATTCTGTCTATTCTCGATAGTTTCATTTCTTATTATTCCTGCCTTTAGTTTTAATTTAACATTTATCATTTAACATTTATCATTGTCATTATATAATATCTAAATGTTAAAAAGTATAAACTTAAAGTCAGGCCTGCCTGTCTTTAAGACTTTCAGTTTTGAAAAAGTTAAATATTACGGAATTCTTATTAATACCTGACTTTCAGTTAATATTTAGATTTGAGATGAAAGTTAAACAGGAGAATTAATTGTTAGCCCGAAGTTGATCCTTTATATCTTGTATTTGAGAAACAAGATTACTGTTATTTCTTAATAAATTCTTAATTGTATTGTAGGAATAGAGAACAGTAGCATGATCTTTGCCACCGAAATTTAAACCAATTGATTCTAATGTAAGGCTTGTCATTTCCTTTGCAAGATACATTGCTATCTGTCTTGAGTGTGCTACTTCCTTAGTACGCTTTTTGGATAGTATCTCTTTTTCTGTAATTTTATAAAATTTTGCTACTTTGTGAATGATTGACTCTATTGATATGTTTTTATCATTTTTTATAAAACCCGAGGTTCTTTCTATTACTTTTTCTACAACATCAATGTTTATAACACCATGGTTATTAAAAGTTGCTTCTGCAATAATTCCGGCAACGCATGCTTCAATAGCCCTTATACTCTCTTTTACATTTGTAGCTATAAAATGTACAGCATCTTCGGATATAACAATATTATTGTCAACCGCATTTTCTAACTTTTTTCTTATAATTGCAACTCTCATTTCCCAACACGGAGGTTGTATATCTACAATTATGCCACCCTGAAAACGTGATATCAACCTTTCTTCAATATCTTTAATTTGATTAACAGGTTTATCGCTTGAGAAAATAATATGCTTTTTATTGTTATAAAGAGTATTGAAAATCTGATAAATAAAATCTTGTGTTCCGGGCTTTCCGCCAAGATTTTGAATGTCATCGAGTATTAATACATCTAAAGACTTGTAAAACGAATCAAGCTTACGCGTTCCATCTCTTCCGGACGACGATATTTTGTCTTTTGCAATATATGTTGTGAACTGCGTTGTAAAATCAGGGGCAGTTGTGTAATATACCTTTTTTTCCGGAAAAATTTTTAAAATTTCAAAACCTATTGCTTGTATCAAATGAGTTTTTCCCACACCTACCCCGCCGTAAACAAGAAAAGGATTGTAAATTATGCCTGGATTATTAGAAATAGCGAAGGCAATTGATACTGCAAGATTGTTACTTTCTCCTCTTACAAAATTATTAAATGTATATTTGCCATATAAATTTGCATCTTTGTAAATACCCTCCTTATTTCTATCAAATATAAAAGCATCTTTTCTGTATATATGATTACTCTCTTTTCCAGGAAGGAACTTCTGATTTTCGTATGGTTTTGTTGTTGAAAAGAATTCTTCATTTTCTGTTTCCGGCATTTGGTTATCTATGCCGGATTCATTTACTTCATATTGTATGTTTCCACCCTCTCCGAGAATACCACTATTTATAATGTTTGAAATTTCTTTGTTAAAACGCTTTTCTATTATTCCATAATAATCCTTACTGGGAACAACAATTGTTAATATGTTATCAATGTAGCTTTTTGGTCTTATTACTGAAAACCAAGTTTCTATTTCATTCTCTTTGAGAGATTGAGACAATAAATCAATAAACTTACTCCATATATTATCAGCAATATCCGATTCCGTTTCCGCACTAAAATCAGGATTAATATCTTTTAAGGGAGGAATACTTCCATTTTTAGAATCGGAATATATTACTTTTTTTATTGAAGAGGATTCATCATTATGCTGTTCTGATATATACCCATTAACTTTTTTGTTAGGTTTTGGTGAAAGCAATAAACTCATTTGCGCTTTAATATTATTATATAATTATTAACAAAACAAAGTTTCTTAAAATATTACTTTAATTGCATTTTAATTTTCGTTTGAATACTCGTGACGTTTTATAATATTAACAACAAAACAAAATCTTCTAACTATATTATAAATAACACAGTTATCTTTCAAAAAGAAAGTTATTAACAATATTTATACCAGGCGATAAAAAGATATAAAAAAATGATTGATATATAAAAAATACTGATAAGTTATTAACAAGTTATTAACAACAAACGATGCCAAGCTAACTTTTATAATATTAACTAATATAATTAATTTTGTCAAGTTTGTTTTTCGTAATTATACCGAGAAATGAGAAAAAACAGAAAGTCAGGTTTGTAATTTAAACTACACACAGCAGATTATACCGAAACCGATGCGGTAACAACGGAGACCCCGATAGTTTTTTTTGATTATTAAAGAAAGTTATTTATGGTTTTAGTTAACCATATTAATAGCTTTATGTTTCAATAAGTTTGACTATAGTTTAGAGCGCGGCAAAAGAAAAAAATTCAGCATCTCCCTTTTTATACCTGTTTTTCATGTCTCACAACCCAATAATAGTTGTATACCTGAAAAAATTTTGATATTGGCTATAGTTGTTAACTCGGGAATTAAATTTAACATTTATGTTTCAATTAATAATTGTTAATTTAATAATAGTTATTGTACACAGATGAACTATGTAAAATATATATTAAACCGGGTAAACAAAGATATAAAGCGAAGCCAGAGTAGATTGGATTATGTTAAAATAGACAAACTTTTTAATTTACTCCTATACCAAGAAAACATATATAAAAACATCTATTATATATCTAATATAAAATCTTTAAAATCTATAAGCAATTATCTGCTATTTATTTTAAAAAAACAAGATACCGGGTTAATTAATTTTGAGAACCTTCTTCAGAATCTGAAAAACGATAAGGAGTTTTTAGAAAGAGAACTTGTCAAAAACTTTATTCTACCGCAGGAAAAAGAAGAAAATATAAAGAGCCAAAACCAGGAAAAAATAAAAGATAACGAGGAAATAACACAAAAAGAAAAATTATTATCTGAAGCAGCTAATATTTTTAGAGTAATTGAAAAAGAAAACGAACTGATAGCTGTCGAATTTACGGACTCTGAGATAGAAAAAGACGTTATCAATATTTATTCGGAAACCACGGGAAAAAGACGATTGGAGCTTTTAAAAATTCCTACGGAGAAAAATGAAGATGATATAGTGTATGCACTTCCCGGCGACGAAAAAATAATCGATACAAATGAAAACAAATTACCAATAGAAAAAAAAGAAGAAAAAAAATTAATCCTTTCGAAAACGGATGCCGTTTCTGTAACGGAAGATGTTTATTTACCCCCAGGAAAACACGAACCTGAAGAGACGGAGGTAACAGAGAAAACGGTTGAAGATGATAATATGCAGCAGGTCTTTACAAAAACCGAAGATATAGTTAACGCCCCGGAACAAGAATTAATAACTGCCCAATCAAAAACGGAACAAGAACAAACCTTCACAAACAAAAACACATCGACAGAAACCATCGGTAAGCCAAAAGAAGAACTTAAAACAGAAACCGAAAACGAAGAAAGCCCAGAGAGTGAAAAACCGGCACCCCAAAAAATAGAACAAGATCACGAGATACAGTTTGTAGAAGATATAAAAGCGAGCGAGGAGGAAATTTATAAATATACTAACGAACAAACGGAGGAAGAGAGAGAAGAGCCACAAAAAATTTTATTGGATAGCCTGCCCGAAGATGAACCAAGCTATATTGAAGCACAAAGGCTGGAAATAAACAAGGATTTTATTTATTACGAAGAGCAAATTATTCAAAGAAACAAAAAATTAAGAGAGTTACTTGCTAAATCAAAAGAACTTTTGACGGTTAGTGCTGATAAGTTTACAGACAAAAAGATAACAGAAAAGGAATCGGAGTTAGTGGACGGGAAGTTGCTGGAAGAAATTTTTAAAGAAAGTGAGTTATCAGAACAAGAATCCCAAAAATTTTCTTTTGAAATAATTACTAAAATATATGGTACAATAAAGAAATATTTTAATTTTATAAAATTACTTAACGAGGAATCTATAAAATCTTTCTTGTTAACCGAGAAAACAAATAACCACGAGAAAGTACTTGATAATTTTATAAAAGGACTTATTCTTATTGATTGTCTTTTGAAAGATGAAGATTGTAATATTGGTATAGAGAATGTAATAAGGTTTACCGAGGAAATAAATTCTTTCTTAAAAAAGAAAGAAGACGAGTTTGAAAAGAAAAAAACGGTACAGAAAAGCAAAAAAGAAATAGAGAAACAACTTAAAAAACGTTTTACAGAAACAACACAGAGAGAAAAACTCATCCTCTTAAAAAACAGTATTGTAGACATAGAAAAAATAATTAAATCGCTTGAACATATCAAAGGAGAATTTCAAGTATACAATGGATTAAGAGAGCTTTCACACACGTTTGTATATTTTAAGGGAATAGTGACTATTGCGAATTTACTTGAGATGAACAAACTATCACAGCTTGCAGAAGGGGGGTATATTTTTATAAAATTTGTACAAAGTTATCGATTAAACCCCTTTAACGAAGAGATTAAAAGTATTTTCAATTATATTATATATAATATGAAGATGCTGTTTCTTGATAAAACCTCTAAAGACATTGACACATTTATTTATTATTTAAACAATCCTGTCGAAATAAAAACGATTTGTAAGTAAACAAAACAGACATACAAAAAAAGAAAAAAATTAAAATCAACATGAGTAATTATGCCGTAATAATGGCTGGAGGAGTGGGCCAAAGATTTTGGCCGAAAGGATCTACTAAAATTCCGAAACAATTTCTTGATATTACCGAATCATCGGGTAGGAGGACCAAAAGCAAAACAGAATCAATGATACAAAGTACGTTTAGCAGACTGACAGAGTTCATACACCCAACAAAAATATTTGTTGTAACAAACATTAACTATAAAACTATTGTAAAAAAGCAAATACCAAACATACCCGAAGATAATATAATAGGCGAACCTTTTGGGAGAAACACAGCCCCCTGTATAGGATTAACATGTGTTTTTTTAAAGCAGTTTAACCAGAAAGCAAACGTTCTGGTAGTACCCTCTGATCACATTATCAAAAACACAAACGAATTCGCGAGAGTTGCTAAAACCGGCTTGAAGTTCACCAATGAACACGGAGGAATAGTCACGCTAGGAATAAATCCAACAAGGCCGGAAACAGGATACGGGTATATACAATACGATACGGAAGACCACATAGATATATTATCGCAGTCTATCACAAAAGAGAAATTAAAACCAGAAAGGATTTATAAAGTAAAAACCTTTGCTGAAAAACCAAACACGGAACTTGCAAAAGCGTTCATCGAAAGTGGCGACTTTTTATGGAATAGCGGAATGTTTATATTTCGGGTTGACACAATGCTTGAGGAGCTTGAAAAATTTTTACCTGATATTTATCTTGCCCTGACAAAGATTGAAAAAAATTTATTTACCTCAGTTTTCAAAAAAGTATTAGAAGACGTATACTCTAAATTAAAAGGCATATCAATAGACTATGGGGTAATGGAAAAATCAGAACGCGTTTATACAATAAGAAGCCATTTTGACTGGAGCGACGTTGGGTGCTGGGATGAAATATATAACCTTAAGAAGAAAGACACGAAAGGTAACGTTACACAAGGAATGGCTGTATTAATTAATTCCAAAAACTGTCTTGTAATAAACGACCAAAGAATTTCAGCCCTTATAGGAGTTGAAGACTTGCTCGTAATTGATACAGACAATGGTCTTCTTGTATGTAAAAAAGGAGAATCACAGAAAGTAAAAGAAGTTGTAGACTACCTCAGAAGAAAAGGCCTTGACCAATATCTTTAAAAATCACAAATACAAACTTAACTAAAATCATGTTATAAAGCCCTTTATTATTGACATAGACCGAAAGTCAAGTCTAAAAGTCAAGTTTGAAAGTCCTAAAGGCAGGCAAGTCAGCCAAGAAAATAATTTTTTTCAATAATTATATTAATAAACATTTGAGCCATGAAATTAGACCACATCGGAATAGCCGTCAAATCGCTGGAACAAACCGTTAGTGTGTTTGAGAGTATCTTTGGCGTTAAAGCGTCTGTAGAAGAATATGTAGAAAAACAAAAGGTTAAAGTACGTAAAATAGTGATTGAAAACTGCAGCCTTGAATTTCTGGAAGGTACAGATTCAGAATCGCCAATTTCCAAACATATTGAAAAAAGAGGAGAAGGAATACAACATTGTTCTTTTGAAGTAGATAATATTACCGAGAAACTGGTGGAGCTGAAAGAAAAAGGATATAAGCTAATAAATGAAGAGCCGCAAAAAGGTGCTGACAATATGCTCATTGCGTTTATTCATCCGAAATCTACCGCCGGTATTTTGATAGAATTATCTCAACCGAACTGAAAGACAAGACTGAATTTGCGAATATTTCCAGAAACCGTTGAAACGGTTATGTTTCTTAACGTTAATCTTTCCCACGACTAAAGTCGTGGGCTGTAAATAAAGTCTTTACAACAAATAAAGTTAAGAGTTAAGATTGAAGAGAAGAAAAGAGAGAAAAAATAAAACTGAAAGTTAAAATTGATTATTCTTAAACCGAATCACAAGACTGAATTTGTGAATATTTCAAGAAACCGTTGAAACGGTTATGTTTCTTAACGTTTATCTTTCCCACGACTAAAGTCAAGCCTGATAGTTAAGTCTGTTAGAGTAAATTATCTTTTTTTATAATTGAGTAGCGAAAACCAAAAAAACAAAATCTTCAAACTTAAAATTAACAACATCCCGGAATCTCCCGGAGTATATATATTCAAAGATAAAACGGGTCGGGTTTTGTATGTAGGAAAAGCAAAAAATTTAAAGAAACGTTTAAAGCAATACATTTACACTCGGATCGAAGCTAATATGTATCAAGGAAGAATATATGCCATTATATCCAGAACGCAAAATATTGATCTTATTAATACACACACAGACATTGAGGCATTACTACTGGAATTAAATCTGATAAAAAAATATAAGCCTAAATATAATATAAATTTAAAGGACGACAAATCATATCCGTATATTATTGTGAGCAACGAACCATTTCCAAGAGTTTTTCCGACAAGACAGAAAAGAGAGGATGGTTCTAAATATTTTGGTCCCTATACAGACGTAAAAGCAATGAGACATGCCCTGAAAATCGTAAGGGATATATTTATGATTCGTTCATGCAACCTGAAACTTAACAATGAAAACATAAAGAAAAGAAAGTATAAAGTCTGCCTTGATTACCACATTAAAAAATGTGATGGTCCCTGTGAAGGTTTTATTAACGAGGAAGACTATAATGAAATGATAAAGCATATAATATCTTTGTTAAACGGGAAAATTTTTAAGATTACCGACAGTCTGAAGCAAAAGATGGTTTATTACAGCCAAAGACTCGAGTTTGAAAAAGCCCAACAAATTAAGAAGCAAATAGAAGCACTGAGTGTATATACATCGAAACAAAAGATAATAAGTGAAAAATTAGAAGATATTGATGTATTTGCTGTTGAAAAGGCAGAAAATAATTCTTGTGGTATGGTTCTCAAAGTAAGAGATGGAAAAGTAATAGGTAAAACACATTTTTATTTTGATAATGTAATTGATATCGAAAAGAGTAAAATAATAGAAAGCTTTCTTGTTGATTATTATTCTAAAACCGACTTTGTTCCGGATTATATATATCTTGAAGAGCCAATAGAAAACCTTGAAATGATTAAAGAATACCTTATTACAAAGAAGAACAAGAGGGTGAACATTGTTTTCCCGAAGAAAGGAGAAAAAGCAAAACTTGTATCGCTGGTAAAAAAGAATGCAAAATATATGCTTGAAGAACTTTTAATTTCTAAAATGAAAAGAGATTTTGTGCCAAACTCAATCGAGTCGTTAAAAAAGGACCTATCCGGATTTATAAAGATTAATCTTCCGAGGAGAATAGAGTGCTTTGACATCTCTCACACGCAAGGGACAGATACAGTTGCCTCGATGGTTGTGTTTATTGACGGGAAACCAAAGAAAAATGAGTATAGGAAATACAAAATTAATATGGAAAAACCTGACGATTACTTATCGATGAGGGAAGTCATTTCCAGAAGATTTAAATATCCGGTTCTTCGTAACGGATCAGATGAAAGTACTCAATTATTTAACATAAAGTCGCCCCCGGACCTGGTAATATTAGACGGTGGTAAAGGACAGCTGGGGTCAGCGGTGAGAACCTTGGAAGAACTTGGCTACGAGATAAATAGAATTAATCCCGAAACCAGAGCTCTGAACGATAGAAACTTAGAAACAAAAGTAAATAAAATATCTGTTATAGCCCTGGCAAAAAGACTGGAAGAAATATATTTACCGGATAAAAAAGATTCATTCAGTTTACCTAAAACATCTTCAAGCTTAAAGCTACTACAGAGAATTAGAAACGAAACTCACAGATTTGCAGTTACTTATCACAGAAAGTTGAGAAAAAATAAAATTACATCAACAGAGTTTATACAAATAAAAGGAATAGGACCAAAAACAGCAAAAAAATTACTTACTAAGTACCAATCTGTTGAAGAAATAATAAAGCTATTAAAAGAAAATGATGCTGACATAATTAAAACAATTGGCATACAAAAAACTAAATACCTAAAAAGTTATTTTTTCACTTAATCTTAGCCGGGATATTGCAACACTTATAATGAAAAGTCAAGTCTGGTATTAATTTGAGACTACAAAAGTCTGAAAACCTAAAATTTAAAATATTAATACTAAATAACGAATCGAGAAACCTCAATTTATACTCTAGCAATTAAGACTTTTGCAGCCTAGTATCAAACAGAAGTCAAGGTAGTCTTATATAATTTACTATTTAATATTTGTTAATTACTTTTTATATTTGTATTAACTTTAAAAAACACGTCAATGAAATTAAATTCTTTTATTAAAATATTAGCAACAAGTATTATTTTCACTTTTGCGAACTTGTTATTCGTTAATCATTCTGCTTATTCTCAGGCGGGCAATGTTTGGTTTACAACGATACTTAAAGAAGCCTTTTTTGACAAGGGGGGGAATCCACTTACCGGTAAAGGCGTACTAATTGGAGATGTAGATTCTGGGATTGATGTATTTCATCCCATGTTTTTCTTTGCTGACGGCGGAGAGTTTGAGTGGATTGACGTTAACGAAGATGAACTTTTTACCCAAGGTATTGATGGTGTAGATTTTAATAAAAATGGAATTGTTGATGAGAGCGAAAAACTGATAGTTCTTGAAATTAAAGATAAAACCATGGGTAAGGTTTTAAAGAATGACAAAAAGAAATTTGAGCCGGATTTGGATTTCCTTTTTATGGATGAAAATAATAACAGTAGACGAGATTATGGTATAAAAGACGGATTTACAGAAGAAGACGCTACATACGGAGAACAGTTATTTGTTGCAGTTGATAAAAACAGAAATAATATTCTTGATCCCGGGGAAAAAATTATAGCTCTTAAAACGTCAAAAATCCGTGCAGTAAGAGAGAAGAATGGTACGATTAGAAGAAGAGGGATAGACCTGATTTTAACCGAACCCGATACAATAGGCCATGGGACGGGAGTTGCGGGGATTATACTTGGGGGACATTATGGAATACAACGATTGCACGGTTTTGCCCCCGATGCCGAGATTGTAATGGCAAACATAAGTTATGATTATACGCCTCGTTTTGTTAGAAATTTTCCGGATATGATAAGGTTTTTGAGAGATGAGAAAATTAATATTTTACTGTTTGAAGACGGCGAATGGGCTTGGGAGTTTATGGATGGATCCACGGAAGAAGAGCAAATAACCGATGAGATGGCAAGAAATGGCATTTTAATTGTCGGGGGTGGCGGAAATCTGGTAACTGGAAATATGCATATTAAAGACACAATTCTAAAAGGAATCGAAAAAACCTATAATTTTACCTGTCCCGAAAAGTCATACAACGGAAAAAAAATTGACGGTGTCTTTCCGTCAATATTGTGGACAGAAAAAGATATTAAAATTAACGTGAAACTGACTACACCCGAGGGAAAAACTACAAAGATCTTAAATGAGGGTTCAGAGTTTTTTACTCTTGGTAATTATAATATATTTTATTCAAAAGATATTTCACCAAGAGGAACAAGTATGTTTCGTTTTGGAATGTCTGAAAAAGATTCAGGAAGCGTCAAAGGAAACTGGAGCATTACACTTATGCCAGAAGAAAACGTTGTTATTGACGGTTATTTGGCGGATGTTACGCAAGAGTGGGGTTATGTTAGCGAATGGAACAATAGCTTATCTGATGAATCAACCGTTACTTTTCCTTGTACTTCAGACAGCACCCTTGCAATAGGAGCTTATGTAGTGAACGTTGTTTGGTTTCCAAGCGAGGAAATAGGAAGTATCTGTGCATACAGCGGAAGAGGATATAATATTAACGGAAAAATCGGAATAGAAATAACGGCCCCGGGACACAACACCTATACTGTCTCTACTGATTTTGGGTATATGGATTTCAGCGGAACAAGCTCTGCCGCCCCGCATGTGGTTGGAACAGCAGCATTATTGTTGCAGTATGATCCAACCCTTAACCACACAGATATCAAAGAAATTTTTAGGAAATCTGCTACAACAGATAGCTTTACAGGAAAAGTACCTAACACAACTTGGGGGTGGGGTAAATTGAACCCTGAAAACGCAATAAGACAACTAAAATCTAAAGAATAAGCGTTTAAAAAAGAAAATTTTATTTGCAGTTTCAAATGTTAAAAGCTATAAAAGTCTCTTCAGACTACAAAAGTCTGAACCATAATTTAATAACAAGAAATAAAAAACTCAAGTTTACTTGTCTTCTAACATAAGAACACCTCTCTTCAAACTACAAAAGTCAAAGTTGTAATGTAAATCATTCGAAGAAACTTACTTTAATTTACTTCTCCTCTGCTTTCAGAATACCTAAATAAGACTTTTGTAGTTTTTTTCCTCTACCATCAGGATAGGTAAATAAGACTTTTGTAGTTTTAAAACAATAGGACTTTGCTAAAGTCAGACCTGACTTTCAGTTGTAGTCTGACGTTTAGTTTATCCTTGCCTTTCTATTTTTATTTATACATATTTATACTTTACAAAAGTCAAGAATTTTGTTAGCGTATGCCATACTACCAAAAACAATTAATTGTATTAATATTAATTGTTATGTTGCTGTCCTCTTTTATTGTTGTGGAAAAAGTTTTCGCACAAAACACAAAGGGGGGCGATGCTGCTTATGCAATTTTTAAATATGAAGATTTTGAAAAACCTCAAGCATGTGGTTCTTCCTGCCATATAGATTTCTATCAGCAGTGGTTACAAATGATGATGTCGCAGTGTTATACACACCACTGGGATGAAATAGAATATTTTAACCTTGCCGTACCGCACGCCGACAAAGACCCAAAAGTTGCCGAAGTCAAAGCTGGCTGTAATGGCTGTCATGCCCCGGTTGCATTTTTGTCTGGTGATACACCACCGCCAAAACCTCACCTAAAACCAAGAGCAAACGAATCTGTATCCTGTGATGTATGTCATACTGTAACAGGTATCGACGGGGACATCCCGTTTAATTTCAACTTTATTTCAAACCCGGGCAGAGTTAAATATGGTAATCGCACCGGGGTTGTATCCCCTTATCACGAAACCAAAAAAAGTGAATTACTGACGAAAGGAGAATTTTGCGGTGCCTGTCATAACGAGAAGTCTCCTTATGGTATATGGGTAAAGTCAACACAACTTGAATGGAAAGAGGGTCCATATTATAAAGAAGGAATACAATGTCAAACATGTCACATGCCAGTAACACCAGGTAGAAATTCCTTGATGGGAGAAGAACATGATAACATTGCGCAACACCTTTTTCATGGTGCGCATGACCCCGGTAAAGTTAAAGGTACTGTTGAATTAAGAATACATCCGGATTTTAGAGAATCAGAACCCGGAGAAGAAATAAAATTAACGATTGTACTTTTTAATGCTAAAACAGGTCATAAGTTTCCTACAGGTTCTGCGGAAGAAAGAATGCTGTGGCTTCACGTTGAGGCAGTAGATTCTAAAGGAAAAATATTTCATTTGAAAGTGGACAAGAAAGGTTTTCCCGGAGAGGAGTATACAATCTCATCGAATGAACTTGCTTATCAAGATATGGGTATTCCGCTTAACCTGAAAGATTTCAAAGGAATACAGAGAGATGGAATACCATTAGGGAACAGAATATTCCGTATGCCGTATTTTGACCCACAGGGAAGGATGACAATTATGCAGTGGAATACAGCATCTTTGGGATACGACTATCGATTTGGTCCAAGGGAAACTAAAATAGAAACGTTTAAGTGGCTTATACCGGATAATATAGAACCGGGGGAGGTTATAATAAAAGCGGTATTGAATTACCAAAAATTACCGACCCCGGTAGCGGAATATCTCAACGTTCCAATGGAAGAAGCGGAAATAATTGTAGTAAATATGCATGAAACAAAAATAGTGATTGAATAATGTATTAATTGATTATCAATACCAAACTAAAGCCCGACTTTAGTTCAGGGAAGTTATAAACCGAAAGTCAAGCAAGTAAACCATGAAAAAACTAATTACAACTTATCTTACAGTTTTAATTATTCTCCTTTTTCTAAATGAGGCATATTCTATTCCTGCTTTTGCAAGGAAATATAATATGTCTTGTAATGTTTGTCATTATGCACCGCCAAAACTCAGGCCATTTGGTGAGGAATTTGCGGGCAACGGTTTTCAAATTCCGGATAATGAACCAAGACGCGCATATAGAGAGACAGGAGATGACGAACTCCTTCTGATGAAAGAGTTTCCACTTGCACTTAGAATGGAACTGTTCGGACAATATCAGAACGGGGTTAAAACAAATGCAGATTTGCGTTCACCTTACATAGTAAAAATTATGTCCGGGGGAAATATTTATAAGAATATTTCATATTACATCTATTATTTTTTAAGCGAACGCGGAGAAATGGCAGGTATTGAAGATGCTTTTATTTCATTTAACGATCTTGCTGGTTCGGAACTCGATTTAACAATCGGTCAGTTTCAGGTATCAGATCCTCTTTTTAAAAGAGAATTGAGACTTGAACAAGAGGATTATAAAATCTATGCTACTTCTATAGGGAAATCTAAGGCGACTTTAAAATACGACAGGGGAATTATGCTGAATTATGGATTAATAACCAATACCGATCTTGCATTACAGATTATAAACGGAAATGGAATTGGTACTATAAAAACTTTTGACGAAGATAATTATAAAAATCTTATGTTTCGGGTTTCACAGGAAGTAATGGAAAATTTCAGGCTTGGTGCATTTGGATATTATGGCAAAGAAAAACCAAACAATATTAAAAACGAACTATGGATGACAGGAGCTGACCTGACTATAGCATATAAAAATATTGAACTGAACGCACAGTATGTTTTTCGTTCTGACGAAAATCCTAATTTTGATGTTTTGACTCCCTCCGAGCACATAAAAACACATGGAGGGTTTGCAGAATTAATATTTTCACCTGACTTTGAGAAAAGTAAGTGGTTTGGATATTTTCTTTATAATAAAGTAGATTCACAATTTGATGAGATTGATTATGATAGTTATACAGGGGGGATTTCTTATTCGTTGAAAACAAATATCAGAATTATAGGGGAATATTCATACATTAAACAATCAAAAATTTCGCGTTTTACTGTTGGTATAGTAACAGCTTTTTAAGTTCGACATTAAAAAAGAGATATGGTTCGGTTTTTTCAACACAGAGACGAAACGGATCAAAGGTAAAAACAGTAAAAAAATAAAAAATAATTCTGCATTCTGCATTCTGCATTCTACATTAATAAAAAAGGGAAATGAGAAAACTGAGAAAAATATTTTCTTTCTTTGCGCCTCCGGATAAATGGCGAACAACCGTAATTTTAATTGTTGGTATATTTACAGGACTTGTAATTTTAGTTTTGCACCTCGGAAAAGCAGATTCTTACCTTTCTGATAATCCAGAAACTTGTATTAATTGTCATGTTATGTTCCCGCAATATCTTACATGGCAGCACAGTTCACACAACAGGGTGGCTGTTTGCAATGATTGCCACGTTCCACAGGAAAATATTTTTAGAAAATCACTTTTTAAAGCTACTGATGGCCTGAGGCATTCGACAATGTTTACATTTCGTCTTGAACCCGAAGTTATAAGAATAAAAAATGCGGGTAAAAATGCAGTACAAAATAATTGTGAAAGATGCCATAATTATCTTTGGGACTATATTAAATCCTGTAGAAACCTCGGGCTTACAGCATACACCCGGGAAACCCCCGATTACTATAAAAGATATTGCTGGGACTGTCATATTGAAGTACCACATGGCAGTGTAAGCAGTTTATCATCATTTCCTTATGCGAAAATACCTGACTGAAATTAAGAATAACTAATCAAATATTAAATTACAAATGTTAAACGAAAAGGAATGGCAGATTGAAAAGTTCTTTACAATTCTATAATATGCATCCTATATTCTACATTAATAAAAATAGGAGTATTCCCTGGGTCACTTATTTTAGGATGACAGGATTGGATTATTTCTGACTTTCAGTTAATTCTTTAAAAATCCAGCCCACGGTTTTAACCGAGGGTTTAAGTTAATTAAAAGATATGATAACCGTTTATAACGGTTTTTAAGCTTTAAGCTTCCTAACTTTATAAAATAAATTAAATATGAAAAGAATATCTGAAACAGTTAAAGAAAAACCCTGGATAGGATGGGTTTTGTATTTTATTACAATTATAGTTGTGTTTTTAATTGGACTTCTGGGAAGTTCGATTATAGAAAGAAGAGTAGAATATACTCAGATTATTCAAACAGTAAAGCCTATTGCAGATTGGGAACCACGCAATGAGGTTTGGGGCGAAAACTATCCCAGAGAGTATGAAACATACCTGAAAACCGGGGACACTAACTTTGCAAGCAAACATGGTGGTTCTGTAATGGTAGATATGCTTGACCGGTATCCCGATCTTGTTATTCTGTGGGCAGGATATGCTTTTTCGAGAGATTATAAACAAGGCAGGGGTCACTATTATGCAGTTAAGGATGTTGTAAATACGCTTCGTACCGGGGTTCCGCAACCTGCAACCTGCTGGACGTGTAAATCAACCGATGTTCCGAGGTTAATTAATCAAATGGGGGTAAATGAGTTTTATAAAAAAACTTGGGCTGAATTATTGAATGAAGTTAAAAATCCAATAGGTTGTCAGGATTGCCATGATCCTAAAACGATGAACCTTCGTATTACAAGACCCGCACTTAAAGAAGCATTTCAAAGACAAGGAAAGGATATTACGCAAGCGACACATCAAGAAATGCGTTCTCTCGTATGTGCTCAGTGCCATGTTGAATATTATTTCAAAGGAAAAGACGAGAAATATTTAACCTTCCCCTGGGATAACGGATTAACAGTGGAAAATATGGAAAGATATTACGACTCACTGGGCTACACCGACTGGATTCATACCATCAGCAAAGCTCCGATGTTAAAAGCACAACATCCTGACTTTGAACTTTACAAATTCGGAATACACGCAGAAAGACAGATTTCTTGTACAGATTGCCACATGCCCTATAAAAGTGAAGGGGGGGTAAAGTTTACTAACCATCATGTCCAAAGCCCATTAAACAACATCTCTAACTCCTGTGCAATATGTCACCGAGAATCTGAAGAAGAACTGAAAAAAAATGTATATGACAGACAGGATAAAATTTTTGAGCTGAGTCATTTGGCAACCACATCGTTGGTAAAAGCACATTTTGAAGCAAAGATTGCTTGGGAAAAAGGAGCCACCGAAGAAGAGATGAAGTCAATCTTGAACTTAATTAGACAAGCACAATGGAGATGGGATTTTGTAGCAGCTTCACACGGCGGGAGTTTTCATGCTCCACTTGAATGCGCAAGAATACTTGGTAATTCGATTTTGAAGGCCGAAGAAGCAAGAACTAAACTTGCTGAACTGCTAAGCAGAAAAGGAGTTCAGCTTCCTGTTCAAATTCCGGATATTGCGACAAAAGAAAAAGCACAGCTTTATATTGGCTTAAACATTGACAGCCTTAAAAAAACAAGACCTGACTTTAGTCCTGGCTTTAGCAAGGTTAATAATTAAAAATTAAACTGAAAGTCAGGCAGGTAATTATTTATAACAAAACTTATGAATTATAAAACAAAACTAATTACAGCTGAGAAGTCAGGTAATAACAACCTATCAGTTGTTGCATCATTATTACTATTATGTAGCTTGATAGGTTTTCTTTTGTATCCGCCATGTTCCATTTCACAACAAAAAAATGATGAGTACCCGAGAGGTAAAATAAGCGGTGTACTTTTTGCTGATTACTTTAATAAAATTACCGGTGATTCTACAGGAAGCCAGTATCAATATTCACAGTTTAAAAAAGGTACTCAAGGATTTGCGGTGAGGAGAATAAGATTTATTTATGAGCACTTTTTTTCGGAGAATTTTAACAGCGGAATTATTATTGAGGGGAATGATATGACAAAACTTGACGGCAGAATGAGCATAGTATTTATTCAAGCAAGCCTTGAGTGGAAAAACATAATTCCATATGGAAGTGTTGTAATGGGTCTTATGCCCTCTCCTACGTTTGTCTGGGGATTGTCGGAAAAACTTTATGGTTATCGTTCAGTAGAAAAGACAATTGCAGATATGAATGGCATAGGACAGGCAACAGACCTTGGATTACTTCTAAGAGGAGATTTTGACAAGAAGAGTACTTACGGTTATAAAATAATGCTGGGAAATGGGAATGGTAATAAACCTGAATTTTCAAAATTCTTAAAATACTATGGCTCAATATGGGCTAAGCCTATTAATGAACTTACTTTAGAGGTATATGCTGATTATCACCACAAAGAAGAAGGAGTTGACAGAACAACACTGAAAGGTATAGCTGACTTCAAAACATCGGTATTCAACATCGGGGTTGAATATGTTTATCAGTTACGAAATAAGTTCTATGCAGGCGGAGCAAACGCAGTACCAATGGGGATTTCTGGATATTTTAATTTCTGTGTTCTAAGGTCAAAAGAAAAAAACTCTCTTCTCGAAATATTTCTCAGGTATGACTTATTTAATACGGACACACAGACAAAGAACTCTGGATTTATAAACCACTTTGGAATTGCCGGGCTTGATATACAGCCGATAAAATATATTCACATCATGCCGAATTTATGGTTTATGGGTTACCAGAAAAAAGATGCAAATATTCCCGGGCAAAAAAGCGATGTTTCTGGTAGACTGACAATCTGGTGTACTTATTAGATTAGTGTCGATCCATTAGAAAATTAAGATCTGAGAAATAAAGTTATATTTAATTATATTTATACCTTGCTAAAGCCAGGACTAAAGTCAGGGTTACTTTTTATAATAGACTATAATTAACATTGATTTACTTGTTATATAAATTCTATTTTTAAGGATAACAGTGTAAAACGGGATGCTTTTTTAATAGTTATTTTTTATCAGTTATTTTTTTTATTTTTAATTACGAAATTTTACAGTTAATTATATGGCTGATTACATTTTAGTCCACGGCGGAAAGAGGTCAGCAGAAAATTGGAATAAACTTACTAAGAAGTACGATTATCCTCCCGGGGATTATTCGGGAAGTAAATCTTGGGATGAGACCGTGGGAAAACTTCCTGACTTTAGTAAGGAATACAAACACGAAGTCTTCGTACCAATACTGAAAGAAATCAGAGAAACACAGTATTGTCTTAATCTTTTAAAAGACAGTGGTTATATAAGTGAAAGGTTACACGGTTCTTTACTCCCGGATTGTATAGAATTGGCAAAACTTATTAACAGGATAATATTCCTGACTTTAGTCCTGGCTTTAGCAACGACTAAAACTAATTTAAAAAAAATTAAATAATTTACTCATAATTCTGCATTCTACATTTTAAATTATACATTAATAAACATTATCATACTCCGTCTACCTAACTTTTGTTCGGTTATTAAATTATGTGTGTTTTAACGATACACGTTACTGTTAATAGAATTTATTATAAATTATTTATTTTTTAACTTCCAACTATTAATCATAGAAACAGGAATGTTTGTTGCCGAGTAAAGCAAACGAGAAAGGAGATAAGAGATTGTTAAACGAACTGCTCAAATTAAACGAAAAAGAAAAGCGACTTGTCCTGGAAATTCCAGCTTTAATCACAGTGATGATAGGGTTTGCGGAGAAAAGTAATAAAGCCAATATTAATTGGAACGAAAAAATAAAACTTTTTTCAACCCAATATAAAGATACACTTATAGAAGATTATTATGAAAGAATTATTGGTGATTTTTTTGAAATAATAAATGAGCTTCTGGACATTCTGCCTGAAGAAATAATAGAACGTAATAAAAGCATATCAGAAAGAATAGCAATGTTAAATGATATTTTCGATAAAATAAATTATAAAATTGCAAATGAGTTATATAAATCTTTCTTAAAATATGCTGAATATGTTATGAAAGCCTCAGGAGGCCTGCTTAGTCTTAGTAAAATCCACAAAGAGGTGGAAAAATGGACAAAGCTTGAAATGCTAAATCCGCCATGCGAACATTAAACAGAAAGCTTTTTTACAGTTATTATGCAGCAAAACCGAAAAACTGTTTTGTTTAAATTAACAAGAAATAAAAAAACAGGAGAACTGCCGAGACTCTCCGGAGTTACGGTTCCTCTTTTTTCTATTTATTCGGAAAGAAGCATGGGGATTGGCGAGTTTCCCGACCTGAAGATTTTAATTGATTGGTGTAATAAATCCGGGCTGAGGATTGTACAACTGCTTCCTTTAAACGATATGGGATTTGATAATTCCCCCTATAATTCAATAAGTTCTTTTGCATTGGATCCTGTATATCTAAATCTTAAACAAATAAAGAATATTGGTTCTCAACCTCTAAATTATGTATCTTATTTATCTTTAGACAACTTTGACAAGCAAAAACCTAAAGATAAAGTAGATTATTCAATTAAAAAGCACAAAATTGAATATCTCAGGTCGATATTTTCAAAAATATCCGCTGAGTTAAGCTTTAATTTGTCAGATGTCCAAAATGCTAAACCGTCAAAGACTCGACCTGACTTTAGTTCTAATATCACAGGAATCAAAAATTTTTATAAGTTTGTTGCTGAAAATAAATACTGGATTCATCATTATGCTCTTTTTAAAGTTTTGAAGGAAGTATATCAAGATAGGCCTTGGGAAGATTGGGATCGGGTATATAAATATTTAGAGTTTGATTTGCTGGATAAGGTGTTGGAGGAGCATAAAGAAATAATTTATTTTTATTACTGGATTCAATGGAATGCTTATTTGCAACTGAATGAAGTTAAAAAATATGCCGAGGAAAAAGGTGTTTATATAATGGGCGATATCCCTCTTCTCGTAAGCAGAGATAGTGCAGACGTTTGGCAAAACCAAAAATATTTCAAACTGAATCTTTCTTCAGGCGCTCCTCCGGACATGTATTTTTCAAAGGGGCAAAGATGGGGGCCCCCCCCATTCAACAGAGAGAGTCTTGAAGAAGATAATTACACTTACATTAAAGAGAGACTGAAATACACGCAAAATTTCTATCACTTATTTAGAATAGACCATTTTGTCGGATTGTTTAGGATATGGACTATAGATATTAATACGCCGGTTGAATATGCAGGATTTTATGGTAAATATGATCCGGAAGATAGTACTAAATGGGAAGAAAACGGAAGAAAATTATTGAGCGTAATGCTTGAAAACACGATAATGCTTCCCTGCGCAGAAGATCTTGGTACTGTTCCGGAATGCTCTTATAAAGTACTTAATGATTTCAATTTACCTGGTACAGACGTTCAAAGATGGACAAAAACCAAAGACAGAAAGTACAAATTCCTATCGCCGAGAAAGTACAGAAAAAATTCAGTAGCAGTATTATCAACTCACGATTCAGCAACCTTTGTTGAATGGTTTTATAAAGAAGCAGGGACAATAGATAATAATTTATTTAACAGACTTTGTATAGAGAAAGGAATATGCCAAGAAAAGCTTGTACAAGTAAAAAATGAGCTCTTTATAAACACACCTTGTTTTAATGAGGGAATAATTGAATCTTTAATTCCTGACTCCCAACAGATTGTGCCCGCTCAGATTACCGAAAGAGAGTATTTTACCAGAAGATTAAAATGGAAAAAAAACATTGACAAAGTTTATAAACTCATATCCTCCTTTGATCTTGATTACGAACGTATTCGGGATATTACAGAACTTTATCTAAATAGCTTTGATGAAAAGAAAAAGTTTTTGTATTTTATTATTTTTGAAGACAATCCGGAAAAAAAAGAGGCTGTGAAAAACAAAAATTTTAAGACTGAAGAAGAGATGTTATTACATACTCGTAATTCTGATTTTAAAGTAGATGTTGGATTTATAAAGAAAGTTTTGTTAAATATTTGTTCGGCATCATCTTTTTTTTCGATACAACTTTTACAGGATTGGCTATGTCTTGACGAAGAATTTTTAGCATACAGTAAACATAAATCTTTCAGAATTAATCTGCCCGGGGTTGTTGATGATGACAACTGGACAGTAAAGATACCTTTCTCGCTGGAGAAACTGAACAAACTCCACATTAACAGAACAATAAAAAACATTAACAGACAGACAGAAAGAATATAAACAAATTTGAGATTCAAGATGCCCAAAAAGATATTTCGGATTTTAATACATCACACAGCCTGTAAAATATGTTTTACAGGAGTACTTTATGTTTTCTTTGTATTGTTAATTACAACCAATGTTTTTCCTCAGGTTGACAACATCAGCATTAATAATCCCGTGTATGACTTTTTGAAATCGATGAGTGTTAAAAAAATTATTGAAAATATACATGATGATGATCCGGTTCTTTCCAGGGGGGAAATCGAAAAATATCTTAAGGTGATTGATAAAAAATCTCTTGAGTTGAGTAATACAGAGAGAAAAATCTTAAAAAAATATAAAGAAGAATTTTTAATAGACAGCACGGATTTTGAAAAGGTAGATATAATTTTCGGAAACAGAGGAAAATTTATGAAGAGAATAGAAAACATATTTTCTAATAAAGAGAAGTATTTGTATGTGTTTAGGAAAGGGGAAAACAACCTGTATCTGAGTGGTGGAGGACACCTAGGGGCAATTACTGAATTCGAGCCGAATTCTAAAAGGTCTTCTATGATATTTGATGGAGGAATCTGGTTGGGAGGAACATTATTCGGAAAACTTGGATATAATCTGAAATTTTTGAAAGGAGCTGCAAGCGGCACAACCAGTCTTTCTCCTATACTCGAAAGACAAATCAAGTACAGTTATTTGTATAACAAACCAAGAGATAATATTAATAGTTATGATATCTTTTCGGGTTATCTCAGATTTTATAGCGAAATAACAGTGGATATGAATCTTGCAATTCAGATAGGACGAGAACCAATGAAATATGGTTTTGGATATAGTTATCCATTGGTACTTTCAAATAATGGTCCAGATATGGATTTTATAAAGTTTTCTTTTAACTATGGAATACTGAATTTTTCTTCTGTTCACGCTGCAACGGTTGGTAATCTGTATGATAATGTAAACGACCGTTTTACAAAATACTTTGCAGCTCATAGGTTGCGGTTTTCCTTTCCGGATTTATTTGATATCGGAATTGGTGAAGGAGTAATTTATGCAAAACGGGGAATTGAAATAGGATATCTGACTCCGTTCACTTTTTATAAAGGCGTCGAAATGGCGCTTCAAGATAGAGATAACGGAATATTCTTCTTGGAGTTCCAAACGCATTTAATAAAAAATATTGAGTTTCAGGGAACATATTTTATTGATGAGGATATATTTTCTCACTTGCAGAATTTTGAAAGGTATTCGAACAAAACAGCATATCAACTGGGAACATATATATATGAGCCGCTTGGATTTAGTAATTTTTCTCTCATTTTTGAATATACCAAAATCCGACCCTATGTTTATTCCCATTATTATCCTGAAAATACTTATACTGCATATGGTGAGATCTTAGGAAACCCCATCGGACCGAATGCAGATCAGATCTTCATAAAAGCAGGATATGATTTCAGCGACTGGCTTTCAGTTTATGCGATATATTCAAAAACACGAAAGGGAATGAATATTATTGATTCTGCTGGTGTCTTGGTTAAAAATGTGGGCGGGAATGTTAATCAGCCCTTTAGAGAAGGAATTGACAACGAACAAGCCAAGTTTCTGGATGGTGAAAGAATTAATACTCATAGAATAACACTGAACATTAGAATAGAACCTCTACGCAATTTTATTTTTGATCTGAATTACACCTATTATCTGGATAAATATTTTTCCGGTAGCCGTGAAAACAAATTCAGTTTTGGATATTTCAAGTTTACACTTGATTTATAATTAATTATTTCTTTCACTTATTTTTACAGGTTTTCAACACTATCCTCAAGCGAACTAATATATTGGGTTATTTCTTTCATTATTTTATCTATATCCAGATATTCAAAGCATTTTACCTCTCTGCAGGTTTTCATTATTTTGTTTTGACAGGAATAATTTCTGCATCTTGATTTTGATGAATAAACGTAGGATGGAGCCTTTTGATTTGACCTAAAGTACCCTCTTTTGTAAGAATCGTAACCGTAAATTCTCCCTTCTGTTACTCCAAATATTGAGAAAACAGCAGTTTTGTTTCTTAGCTCATAATTTTTTGAAACTTTATTTGCCGCCGCGGCATGGAGAGGACCGGTATCTCCCGTAATGAAGATATCCGCATAATCTATAAATGCAGTGTAAACATCCAACGGTATGGGAGCGGGAATCCTTAAAACAGTTTCTCTTTCTAATGTTGTAAGCATTTCTATGATTTTATCTTCTGTTTTATTTTTGTTCAAACCATCACCAAAGAAAAACTTTATGTTGCTTCGCAAACATAAAATATGCCTTATTAAATTGAATTGATAATCAAGAGGAATTCTTGTAAACCTTGAATTTGTATCTGGATTGTAAATTATTATAACAGGTCTCTTTAATTTTCCGTTTTTTTCCGCCTCCGTACAAATTTTATCTTTTTGTATCAAATTAAAAAATATATTTTTTGCTTCTTTAAAGGTAGAATCAGAAATGTATACCGAAACGCCACTGAACTTATTTAAAGATAACGTATCGAAAAAAGAATCATTTTTCCCTTGTTCTGAAGAGGTTACAATTAGTTTGTTTTGACTTTGAATTGTGTCTACGGAAGAAAAAAGAGTATGTATAAAACTATAACAATTAAATACTGAATTACAAATGTTTTCTGGATAATAGCTGTTTTTTAAAACTGTTAAAACAGGAACAAGATGAGATATGTATCTTTTTTTTTGTTCTTTTGTAAGTATTTTAAACATATTTAGGAAGGCACAGAAACTGAAAACTAAATCATAATTGTTTTTGTCAATGATTTTTTTTATTGTTTCATAATCTTCTTTTGCCGGAAAAGATTTTTTTGATAAAACAGGGTATAAATTTGTAATATTCGGATTTCCGTTGATGAGGTCTTTTACAAGAGGATTAAAAATAAAATCTATTTCAGCAGAAGGAAAATATTCTCTTAAAGCTGTAATTGTTGACTGTATATAAACTGCATCACCAAGGTTGAAATCACTGATTACTAGGATTTTATCGAACTTTTTAAGCCGTCTAAGTTTCTTTTTATATTTTTTAATTATTCTATTAATATTCCATTTATTAAACACTAACGTTGTCGCCAGAAAATTGAGAAAATGCTTACCGGCTCCGGGAAAATAGTCGGTAAGTAAGCTTGACAACCGAAACATTACAGGATTTAAATCAATTAAATTCATATGTATTGTTGAAAGTTAGCACTTAAAGATGATTACTCGTTATAATTGTAAACTACAAGTAGTTGATTGCAAAACTAATGTTCTTTGAAACAGTCCTAATTTACAAATAATTACTGAAATTAGAATGTAAAATTTAGAATTAAAAGTCATTATTAATTATTAATTATCATTATTTTCTATTTACTATTTGTTATATATTATTTATATTAATATAATGAAATTAACCCAGGAAAAAATATCGGAAATTGCTCTGGCAAATGATATTATTGACGTAATCTCAAACTATATTCAGGTAAAACAGCGGGGCAAATCGTATCTTGCCCTGTGCCCGTTCCATCCAGACAAAAATCCTTCGTTGAATATATCTCGCGAAAAACAAGTTTATCATTGTTTTGCATGCGGTGCAAGCGGTAATGTGTTTATATTTTTGCAGAATTATGAAAAAATTACTTTTGCCGAGGCTGCCGAGAAGCTGGCAGCAAGAGCAGGAATTTCGTTAGTATTTAAAGGATATGATACTTCAACGGAAATCTCTAAACTTCTTGAGATTAATAAAGCCGCTGCAAAATATTATAACAAAAATCTTATAACTTTATTCGAGCCTATAGAGCAGGCCAATAAGAAAATTTCTAAATTTAAAGAGTATTCAGATAAGAAAAGGAGGAAGAAAGGTAATGAATCATTCGACGGCTCAGTTTTTATTAACGAGTATGAGTTTGTTAGGGAATATGTAAAAAAGAGGAACATAAAGAAGCAAACGATAAATAAATTTGGTATTGGCTATGCATTAAAGAAATGGAACGGATTACTTTCTTATTTTATCTCGGAAGAACCGTTCGCAAAGGAAGACATAGAAAAAGCCGGTTTGGTTGTAAAAGCCCATATAGATTTGTCGTTAGACACTAAAGAAAAAAAAGTACAAACAACAGATAGTTTAATCGATTTAAGTCCTAATGACAAGCCTAACTTGAATGAAAAAAGCAGCAAAGAAGACAAAAAATTTAGATATTATGACAGATTCAGAGGCAGACTAATGTTTCCTGTGTTTAACGAGACGGGAAAAGTTGTTGCATTTGGGGGAAGAGTGTTATATGAGGACGATACCCTTGGCAAGTATATTAATTCACCGGAGACTAAAATTTATAGTAAGAGCAAAATATTATATGGGTTAAATTTTGCAAAAGAGAGCATAAAATCGCAAGACTATGTAATTCTTGTGGAGGGTTATATGGATCTTATTGCCCTGTCACAGGCAGGTATTAATAATGTTGTTGCCTCCAGTGGGACAGCCCTGACCGAAGAACAGGTAAAACTCATTTCAAGATATACAAGAAACATCGTACTTATGTATGATGCAGATTTAGCAGGGATAAAAGCAGCTAAAAGAGGAATAGAGCTTATTCTCTCAGAAGGATTAGAGCTTACGGTTGTATCTCTTCCCGAAGGAGAAGACCCCGACTCTCTTATTAACAAAGAAGGAAAAGATAAATTTATTATGTTTCTGGAGCAAAGAAAATCAATAATTAGTTTTATCACATCTCTTTATGAAAAGAATAATTTGCTAGACACACCTGAAGGAAAAATTGAAATGATTAAGGAGATTATCAATTTTATCAGCTTCATTCCGGATAAACTCCGACGTGCTTTCTTAATAAAGGAAATTGCAAACACATATAATATTTATGAATCTGATTTGAGAGATGAGCTTGATAATGCATTGAGCAAAAATAAAAAATCTGTTGGCAGTGAGTCGTTTGCGAAGGAGATAAAAACCATCAAAGCACATAAAATCCAGAGAAAAACACCTCTTGAAGAACTTGAGCTTCTTGAAATATTTGTAAATGGAACAGGGGATGCAATTGAATATATTGAAAACAATCTTGAATTTGATATGATATCTGATAAAGATATATATAATATAATGCTTGTATTAATGAATGAGTATTTGAACGAGGGAAAAATCGAAGTTTTTAAAGCGTTAAATATGCTCAACGAGGAACAAGCTAAAATCCTTGCTAAAGTTTCTGTACCCCCTTATGAGCTGAGCGCAGTGGGTAATACAAGTAAAATTGAAATTACGGTAATGGGGAGTAAATCACAAATCAATTACCTTCAATGGTCAAAAGATCTTGTTAAGCGACTAAAAATAAAATCTCTGGAACGCCGAAAAGAGGTAGCAAAATCGGAAGGGGCAGAACCTGATTTACTAATTGAAATTCAAAAGCAAATCAACAGTTTGATAAAACAAAACAAAAATTAAAACTGAAAAATCGGAACATCATGATAAAAATAATATTTGATGAGAAGTTATTCAAAGGTATTCCTGCCTCGCCCGGTATCTCAATTAGTAAGGCATACCTGTATAAAAAAACATCAATTAATATTAATTATGATATACTTAGAGAAGATGAACTCGTGAGTGAAATTGAGGAGTTAATTAATGCTATTGAGATTTCAAAAAGAGAATTGAATAAGATATACGAATTATCTGTCTTAAAGATTGGGGAAGAAAACTCAAGAATTTTTGAAGCTCAAATTTCTATTTTGAACGATAAAATATTTATTAATTCAACAATTGACCGTATAAGAAAGGAAAAGCGATCTGCAAGCTATATTTTTAACGAAGAAATTAATAACATGGGCTCGATGATGCTGGCCTCAAATGACGAATATATGAAAGAAAGGTTTCTGGATGTTGAAGACACTAAAAACAGAGTAATAAGAAACATGAAAAGAGAAAAGCTCTTTTCTAAGGTCGAAGAAAACTCAATTATTGTTGCCCACCAGCTTACCCCGGCAGATACAATTCTTTTTAACAAAAGAAACGTACAGGGTTATATTACCGATACAGGAGGGGCAACATCTCATGCTGCCATTATATCGAGAGCCCTAAGAGTTCCTGCTGTTGTCGGAATGAAAGATATTTCAAAAAATATAACGACCGGAGAAATTATAATTATTGATGGTTTTGAGGGAATAGTTATTACAAATCCTACGGATTCCTCTATTGATAGCTATAAAAAAAGAATGAAAAAGATCAAAATAGAAGAGGAAAAATTGTATGATTTGAAAGACTTACCCTGTGAAACTATAGACAATAAAAAGATTGTACTGACCGCCAATATTGAACTTGACCAGGAAATAGATTTTACCAAAGACTGCGGGTTAGAGGGAATAGGTTTGTATCGTACGGAATATTTATTTTTAGAGAAAGGAAACTTTCCATCTGAAATTGAGCAAATAGAGGAATATACAAAAATTTCAGAAGTTGTCGAGCCCAACATAGTAACTATTAGAACATATGACATAGGGGGTGATAAAGTATTACCGACATCACAGAAAGAGGATAATCCTTTTCTTGGATGGCGCGGCATTAGAATTTGTCTTGATAAAGTAAACATATTTAAAGAACAGTTGAGAGCAATATTGGTTTCTTCTGTAAGAAAAAATGTTCGGATAATGCTTCCGATGATATCTTCTTTGTGTGAAGTAAGACAATCAAAAAAGGTTCTTTCTGAAGTTAAAAATGAGCTCAGAGATAATAAAATCCCCTTTGATGATAATATAAAATTAGGTATTATGATTGAAGTTCCCTCAGCTTGTTTACTGGCAGAAGAGCTTGCAAAAGAAGTAGATTTTTTCAGCATCGGTACCAACGATTTAATACAGTATACCCTTGCAGTTGACCGTGGTAACGAGTTGATTTCGGGAATGTTTCGGGAATTTCATCCGGCTGTACTGAGAATGATGAAAATGGTTGTTGACGCAGCACATAAAAATAATATTAAAGTTAGTATTTGCGGAGAAATGGCTTCCATATCTGTTGCCGCCCCCGTTCTTGTCGGACTCGGAATTGATGAATTAAGCATTATACCGTCCTCCTTTCTCGAAATAAAAAAAATTATCAGGTCTATGAAATATGTGGAGGCAAAAAATCTCACGGAGGAAATACTCAAAATGAATACCACAGATGATGTGGAAAAAAGAATAATGGAATTTTTTGAAAAAAACCTTATTTTAAATACTAATTGATAAATATTACTAATAGCAAACTGAAAATTAAACAAAAGATAAAAAGACAACTGAACTATTAATAGTTTTAAGGATTTGGAATTCTTTAGAAAATTTTTTAACCTGTAATTAGTAAAGAAAATTAATAAATTAACAAATTAAACGGAATATTTATTGGTAGAGTTGAAATCACAAATTATAGATAGAATACATGAACTTGATACCGGAAATATGTACTCAACCCTTAAAAACTTTTATGCACAGGTTGAAAATGCCGTTAATATTATAGACAGCTACACTATTAACCGGGATATAGAAAAATACGATATAGATAATATTTTAATAACAGGGCTTGGGGGTTCAGCAATAGGGGGGGATTTATTAAGAAGCTATATAATTCGAGAATGCAAAGTACCTGTAATTATAAACAGAAATTATGATTTACCTGACTTTGTTAGAGAAAACACTTTGGTTTTAATTTCGAGTTATTCAGGAAATACCGAAGAAACAATTTCTGCCTATAACGATGCTATAAGGAAAAAAGCAGTTATTATGTGTGTTACAACCGGGGGAAAAATTGAAAAAATTGCCTTAGCCAATAATCATATTCTTATAAAAATTCCCGGAGGTTTGCAGCCCAGATGTGCCATAGGATATTCTTTCTTTGTGTTGCTTGGAATTTTTGTAAAACTTGGATTTATTAAGGAAAAAACAAAAGATATAATTTCTACAATAGACGTCTTGAAAAACGCGTCGGGAAAATATTCGAATATAGCTTGTGTTGAATCGGATACGGCTCCAGATAAAGAGTCACAAGACGCTAAACAAAATTTGGCACTAAATATAGCAACGAAACTAAAAGGGAAGCTCCCGATAATATACTCTTCAGTTGACTATTTTGATGTTGTCAACTTAAGATGGAGAGGACAGCTTGCAGAGAACTCCAAAGTCCTTGCGTATGGTAACTTATTCCCGGAAATGAATCACAACGAACTTGTGGGATGGAAATGTAATAAAGAAATTCTAAAGAATACAATAGTAATTTTTATTGCAGATTGCAAAGACAACAATCGTATTATTCGCAGGATGGTTACATCATCTGAGATAATGGAAAAATATTGCTCGGAAATAATCACATTAATGAGTAACGCAAACTCAAGACTGGCAAGGATTTTTGAAATGATTTATCTTGGGGATTGGGTCAGTTATTATCTGGCAATATTAAACAGTATAAATCCAACCCCTGTCGATGTTATTGATTACCTTAAAGAAAAATTAAAAAATGACAGTTAACTGGATAGAAATATTAATTACTGTTATTAAAATATTACTGGTGCAAATTATTTTGTTGACCGGAGTTGCATATACTGTTTATACAGAAAGAAGAGTTTCAGCATTTATACAAAACAGGATAGGTCCGAATAGAGTTGGACCGGCGGGGCTGTTGCAGCCAATTGTTGATGTTGTAAAACTCTTAATGAAAGAAGATATTGTTCCGAATCAGGCAAATAGATTCATACACTCACTTGCTCCCGCAATATCTGTGGGGGTTGCGCTTTGCACTGTTGCGGTTATTCCTTTTGGCGATAAAATTATACTTTTTGGGAGAGAAATAAAGCTTCAAATAGCAAGTGTTAACATAGGTGTGTTATATATTCTTGCTCTTGTATCCCTCGGTGTTTACGGAATTACCCTTAGTGGCTGGTCATCGAACAGTAAATATTCATTACTCGGCGGACTAAGAGCTTCCGCACAAATGATTAGCTATGAGCTTTCAATGGGACTTTCCTTATTGGGAATTGTTCTTATTAACGGAACTTTTGAGCTTGACACTATTGTGCTTAATCAATATGGATGGAAGTGGAATATTATTCTCCAACCAATCGGTTTTATCACATTTCTGGTTGCGGCTTTTGCCGAAACAAACAGAACACCTTTTGATCTGCCCGAGGCAGAACAGGAATTAGTGGGTGGATATCACACAGAATATTCAAGTATGAAATTTGCCCTTTTCTTTCTTGCGGAATATGCCAACGTGATTGTATCAGCTTGTATTATCACAACGCTTTATTTGGGGGGATGGCAATTTCCTTATCTACAAACATTCGGAATTTCTCCGATGATTATGTCAATATTACAAATATTGACTTTTTTAATTAAAGCAATTTTTGTCGTATTATTCTTTATATGGATAAGATGGACAATCCCAAGATTTAGATATGACCAATTAATGTCCCTTGGGTGGAAGATTATGCTGCCTGCTTCTTTACTTAATCTTGTTGTTACGTCAATAATTGTATTGCTATTAAAATATAATTAAATAATATGTTTAGAAAAAATAACTTATCTTCTCAGATTGTTTTCATTCTGATGTTTTTCATTATGTTTTTTGGAATAAATATTTTTCAATCTGATTTTAGGTTAGACCTTAATGCACAGGTCTATTCTGATTTTACCTTGCCTGACGTGGAGGGAAATGATATAACATTAAGTAAAAATCCGATATTCGAAAAACCCCATGCAAGAGGAGATATATCAGAAAAAGGTTGTATAATGATATCATTCTGGGCTACATGGTGCGCTCCTTGCAAAGAAGAATTGAAGAAAATGAATAATATTTATCTTAAGTATAAAGATAATGGATTCGACTATTATGCAATCAGCATAGATGATCAGAAGTCAGTAGCAAAGGTTAAATCATTTGCGGAATCTTATAAATATTCCTTTAATATATTATTAGATACAGATAGAAAAGTGTTTGAAGCTTATGGAGGGGTTGAAGAAGAAGTACCTTATTCTGTTTTAATTTCTCATGATAAAGAAGTCAGATATAAACATCTTGGTTTTATTACGGGAGACGAAGTGAAAATCGAACAGGAAATAAAATCCCTGCTTGGTATCCAATAATTACATAATTCCGAATTCTCTTGACTAATTTTTTTAATTAATTGTATATTCATTTTATGCAAGCTATCATTTCTGTATTTGGCAGCCGATTATCGCGTACTGCTTTTGTTATTTGCCTTTTCGTTTCTATTTTATCATTATTAATAATTACATCACTTTCGTATTCCCAGATTAATCTAAACGTAAAGGCATCTCTTAGTAATACCTTAAGGTATGGAAACGGATATGAGTATATTTCTTCTCAAAAAAAACCGAAAGAGTATTTTGAAAATTATGCTGATGCAAGACTTATTGTGAATGAGGATTTTATATTTGGGGCAAGACTTGAAGTAAGCGATCCCATTGAATATGGTGTAAATTATAAGGGACTTAAAAAAAGATATTTTGAATATAAAGGTATGGAAATGGTACAACTGCGTGCCGGGGATTTTTGGGATATTGTGTCTCGGGGTATGTCGCTCAATCTTTTTGAAGATAGAAGTATTGCATACGATACCGGTATTGATGGAGTGAGGGTTATTTTTAAGAACACCTTTGGAAAGAAGAATCCCATTAAACTGAAAGCTATGTTTATTGGAGGAGATTTAGAATACAGGGATTTTATTGATACCAGCCGTTTAGAAACTTATAAGGTGAGAAGCCTGAATATTGAATGCTCCCCGCTGAAAGGGCTGACGCTCGGCGGTAACTATGTGTACTCGAAGGGAACAGTCCCCTCGGCAGGTGTAGTTACCAACTTAAGCGCAGAAATCCCGGAAGGATATCTGAGCTTTAACATATATGATTTTCAATTTTATGCTTCATATGCAAGAAAACATATCATTACAGATCCAAATAACGCATACCCTGTTTCTCTTTCCACTAATGGTGACGGTTTTTATTCTTCGGTAAATTTTTCAAAATGGAGTCTTGGAGCAACCTTTGAATATAAAAATTACAGATTTGATGTTACTAACCCGGATTACAGAAATGCTGATCGACCAACCAAGATACTTCCTTTTCAAAATCCGCCAACTGCGATTAAACAGTCTGCCTCTACCCTTGTATCAAGACATCCGCATTCAGTTGATTTTAATGATGAAGTCGGTTTTGAAATTGATTTAGTTTATGTAGTAAACGAGAACCTTAATCTTAATCTCAATGGAGCAATTGCTTCAAAACACTATCAATATAAAGATATTGATCCGACTTCGAAACTTTTGTGGGGAAGAATTAACAGAAATGATTCTTGGCTTCCATCATTGAAAGACGAATTTTCACCTTACTGGGAATTATCCTTTGAAAACGAGTTCTATGTTTCTGAAAACTTCTATTATAAAATAGGTGCGTCAAGACAAAGTTCTGTACTTTATAATGACTATAATCCAAGTGCATCAGAGAAAATGTTTAACACGACAATACCGACGGAATTTAAATATTCGTTTTCTAAACTATTTAGTCTTAAGTTTGTATTTGAACAGCAATGGACGCATAACTCTATTCGAATAAACCAAAAAGACTATACAACCCAGTTCCTATCACTTAGTTTTATCAGATCACCATTAATTACGATTACATTAAACTCGGAATTTTCTTCTGATGACGAAGATCCATCAGGTAAAAAACGCTGGTTTTCGGGAGAATTGGCATTCAGAATTAATCAATCCAACACACTTATGATATCCTATGGTTCCGAAAGAGGTGGATTCAGATGTACAAACGGAATATGTCGGTTTATTAATCCTTATGAAGGTTTTCGTTTTTCTGTACTGTCAAAATTTTAATACGGGCTTTTTAAATAACAGATAATTACTTAGTTTATGAGATTACTTAACAAAAACACATCACTTATTATACGCCGCAATGTTCCGCGGCTTGTTAAAGGTTATATATCAAAGTTTGCCGCTGCCTGTTTATTAATTTTTTTTAGCTGCCTGTTTATTACTTCGTGCGAAAGTAATGATAATATTATAACAACGGTTAACCCATATGTAAAACCAAACAGTAAAGTTCTTGTAGAATTATTTACAAACACAAGTTGCCTGCCATGTGTTGCAGCCAATACATATCTTGACGACATTAATAAACTGTCGGGTGTTACAAACAACGACACTAACGTAATAATAATCCGTATACATACAAGTTTGTTTCCAGGTGACCCGTTCTATCTTTTCAACACAAAAGACAACGGAGCAAGAATTCAGTATTACAATGTTATAACAAACCCAAGAGGTTATCTTAATGGTGTAACCATGGGGAATTATAGCTCAGGTACCTGGACGAGCCTTATTAACACACAACTTGCCGTAATTAAACCGATTTCATTTCTAATAACCCCTGTATTTGATACAGTTTCATACACAGGGACCGTTAACTTGCAGGTCGCACAAACAGGGGCTGTAAATGAAACAGATTTAAGACTATATCTTGCAATTGTTGAAGATAGTATTAGTTATAACGCTCCTAACGGAGAAACATTATTTGAAAATGTTTTGAGATATTTCCTGACATCTGAAAACGGAGATCCGATTATCCTTACTCAGGGACAAACAAATAATTTTGTTTATAATTTTACAATATCACAAGAAATTAATTTCAGACATACACACGTCGTGGCGTTTATACAAAGCTGTTCTATGAAAACTATTTTTGGAGTTGATAGAATAAGACTGGTTTTATAGAGGGTTAATGATAATCTTGATTGTTTATACGAATTATTTACATACCGCGATACCAAGAGAAATACAAAAATAACACTTTATAATTTTTACTCCCTGCTTTTTTAATAATAGAATTGCTTAGAATACCATATAAAACAGCTAAAAATTTCTGTTCACTTTTCCCGAAAAAAATCGTTCCTCTCTACTTTCTGTCATATTTTTTTATTAAAGTTTCCTTTTGTACCGTTATGTATCCCGAATATAATAGTTTGGATACGTTTCCTACCGAATCGGTTAACCTTGATAAAAAGGATAATCAGAAAAGAAATAAAACAGATACAACAAATTTGAACGATGACTTTATACAGGAAGTATTACTGGAAATGATTACAGACGACGCAGAAGATTCTAAATTACTGGACTTTCTCGATAATTTAAGACTTAACCCGTATGATCTTAATACAGTTACAGAAGAAAAACTTGAACAAATCCCTTTTTTAACAGGAATAGCGGCTAAAAATATAATTATATACAGGGAAAAAAACGGTACTTTTATTTCTAAAAAAGAACTTCTTGAAATTGATGGTGTAACACCAATGATATATAATAAAATTAAGTATTTTGTATACGTTAAAAATTCGCGTGAGGACCTTGTAATAAACGAAAAGGGGGAAATAATACCGGTTAGCAAGTTAGAACAAAAAAATATTACTTACTCAAAAAATTATCAGGTACAATTTAAATCACGAATACAACAAGAATTACAGACCAAAGAAGGATATCAGAAAGGAATATATCCCGGTAACAAATTGAAGCTGTATAATCAGCTGAATTTGAAATATATCTGGAATAATTATAGATTTGAAGGAAACTTTACAATGGAAAAAGATCCGGGGGAAACAGATATTGCAGATTTCAATTCAGGTTATTTGCAGGTGTCAAATAAACAGATATTAAATAAAGTTATAATTGGTGATTATACACTTGATTTTGGACAGGGAATCGGAATGTGGTCCTCACTTGCTTTTTCCAAAAGCGCTGATGCCGTTGTCGGAGTGAAAAAAAGAAACAGGGGATTAAACGGGTACAGGTCTGCTAACGAGGTACAGTTTTTTAGAGGGATCGCAGCCGATGTTAATTATTCTGACTTCAACATTTTTCTCTTTTATTCCGATAATTATCTTGACGCGACAATTGATTCTACGCTGAACGAGGTTTCCAGCATTTACTTTGACGGATATCACCGTACACAAGCAGAGCAAAAGAGGGACAATTCTTTTAAAGAAAAACTTGCAGGAGGAAGAGTTTATTTTCACAGTGATGCATTTAAATTCGGAGTGACATACTGGTATGCAAATTATTCAAAAACGATAAAAGCAGATACAGTTAAACAACTTTATAATTTTAGCGGCAGAAGAGCAAATATGCTTAGCTTTGATTATGATATAATTTTCAAAAACATTAATTTTTATGGCGAAATAGGCCGATCACAAAATGGAGTACTCGCAGGTATAGGAGCTCTGCAGTTTAGTTTTTATAAGATAGCAGATGTTGTTGTTCTTTATAGAAATTACCCTGAGGATTTTTCTCCTGTGCATAGTTTTGGATTTGGAGATAAAAACGGAAATACCATTAATGAGAAAGGACTTTATACGGGTATAAGCTTTAACCCGCTGAAAAATATTGAAATAAATAGTTACTTTGACCAGTATAAATTTCCTTATAGAACTTATTATAACCCAATTCCGATTGGAGGAAATGATTTTATGGGTAATTTTGAATGGAAAATTTCCAACGACTTATTTTTCAATCTTAGATATAGAAATAGGAACGAAGAGGAAACCAGAACTGTTCAGGATATTTATAACAGGGATGTAAAATTAATTGATAACAGGAATCAAATGAATATCAGAGTGGAATTCCTTTATGAACTTTCAAATATATTTAAAATCAGAAGTAGATACGAATATGTTATGATTAGATATAAGAGATACGGGGGAAATAATAAAGGTTTACTTTTCTTTACCGATGTTGAGTTTATACCTGTTAATGAACTTACCGTCAGTACAAGATTCGTTTATTTTCAGACAGATAATTATGATAGCAGAATATATGAATATGAAAAAGATATACCAGGAATTCTGTCTAATCTTGCTCTCTACGGTAAGGGAAAGAGGATTTATGTACTGTTTAAATATAAAATTTATGATTTTATACAACTTTATGGAAAATATGCAGAGACTTTTTTTGACGGAGTTGAGTCGATAGGTTCGGGATATGATACTATAGATGGTGATATAAATAACAAAATTAATTTAGGAATAATTGTAAACTTTTAATAAGTAATATCTAATCTGTCAGGTTGTGCAATATGCAGTTTATAAAGTATAAAAGATTAAGCCTTTATTTTTTATTATCTGAAGTTTTTTATCTTTCTTCTGTTTCCGCAGGTTTTTCTGTTCTTAACACGAACACATTAAACCTGTATGTTAACGATGGAATTGATTTTCAGTCTTTCTCTTATTTTAGCATATCAGTGGATTCTGTGATAATAAGAAGAAAGGTTATTAAAGACACTAATACTATGAAGGGGTATAAAATAGAGGTTGACTTCCCCGAAATATTACTTCCCCCAGAGCTTGAAAAAATCTCAAATTTTAACTTTAAAATAAACGATCCTAACAGAACGGAAATTAAAAAGATAAAGAAATACAACGAGATAATAAGAAAATTTATTAATAGAGAACTATCTTTTTTTGAAAATAATACGAGAGAGGTTGACAGTGCATCAGAACAGCTGCGGAATTTTAAATTTGAGATGAATTACCAAATATGCTGTAATAAAAATTATGTATTAAGTATTCTTTTTTCCGGCTTATATTTTACAGGAGAGGCATACCCCTATTCTAAAAAGTTTTCGCTTAATTTTGACCTGTCTACAGGAAATGAATTAACATTGAGCGATTTATTTAGAAAAAACTCTGATTACCTCAAAAAGATATCAACTTATTGCTTTAACGTCTTACATAATCAGAGTGCTGTGAAAAACCTCGGATTGGATAAACAATGGTTAATAAAAGGTACTGAGCCTTATGAAGAAAATTTTAGGTGTTTCAATATTGTTGCCGATAGTTTATTATTTACTTTTAACATTTGTCACGTTGGTCTTTACTATACGGAACCCCGGGAAGTTAGTATACCATTTTCTTTATTAAAAGAGTATATTAAGTCAAAATATTTACATATTTTTAATTATTAATTTTTAATTGCAATGATAGTAATGAAAAAGAGACAAAAAGCAAAGAAAATCTTTATACTGGATACAAACGTAATATTGCATGATGCAACCTGTATACATCATTTTCAGGAACATGATATAATAATACCAATTAGCGTAATTGAAGAAATTGACAATTTCAAACGAGGCAGCCAGATGATAAATCTTAATGCCCGTGAGTTTGCTAGAACACTTGATAAAATTACCGGTTCTGCCGTTTTTGAAGAAGGGGTCCCGCTTGGAAAAGGAAAGGGAAAGGTTACTATAGCAATTACAAAAGGAATAAATAAAGAAATAAGAGAAATATTTCGTGAAGATACACCCGACCACAGGATTTTATCAACCGCTCTTGATGCCAAGAAGAAGTATAATTCAGAGAGACCGGTGATTCTTGTAACAAAAGACGTAAATCTGAGGATGAAAGCTAAGTCACTTGGAATAATTGCCGAAGACTATGAAACAGACAGAATTGGTAGTATAGATGAACTATATAGCGGTAAAGAATTTTCTGAAGATTTAAATGATGAATTATTGTTAAAATTTTTTGAACCACCGTATGAAATCAGTTTCAAAGAAGTTATCGAAAATTCTGGTCTTGAAATTATTCCGAATAAATTTTTTATTCTTAGAAATTCCAACAGATCAGTACTTGCGTTTGCCAACATATTAACCGAAACACTTCATAAAATTGACAAGAAAAATGTTTATGGAATAATACCGCGAAATGCAGAACAAACATTTGCGGTTAATGCCTTGACTAATCCGAATATTCCGCTTGTATCTATGACGGGTAAAGCAGGAACAGGAAAAACTTTATTGGCACTTGCCTCAGCACTCGCTGTTAAAAGTCAATACAGACAAATTTACGTTGCCCGACCAATCATTCCTCTAAGTAATAAAGACATTGGATATCTTCCGGGGGATGTTGAAAGCAAACTTGCTCCTTATATGCAACCACTCTGGGATAACCTCAGGGTTATTCAGGACCAGTTCCCTGAATCAGATAAACAAAATCAAGCTATCAACCAGATGGTAAAAGATGAGAAACTTGTCATAGAACCACTGAGCTACATAAGAGGCAGGAGTTTACAAAGAATTTACTTCATTGTTGATGAAGCTCAGAATCTTACACCACACGAAATAAAAACCATAATTACACGCGTAGGCGAAGGCACTAAAATAGTTTTTACTGGTGATATTTATCAAATTGACCATCCTTATCTCGACTCTTTATCAAACGGACTATCTTACCTAATTGAACATTTTAAAGGTCAAAAACTATATGCACACGTGAATCTGGAAAAAGGTGAACGCTCTGTTCTTGCAGAACTGGCAAGTAATTTATTATGATTGTTCATCCGTAAAACTTACCCTCCTTGTTACCCCGCAGGAGTGATATAAATGCAGTATTAGTCAAAAAAAATATTTAGCCCCGGAAGTACAACCTCTTTGCAGGAATAGCAGCTAAAATAATAATCAAACCATGTTGTGGTGTCATTCCTGACTTTAGTTTTGTAAAGAGTCTGCCCTCTTCATAACAACTCATTGGTGACATCTTGATAGAGCCTATTTTTAGAATTTAAATTATTCATTAATAAACGTAAATTATTAAAAAATGGAAATAATATATTTCATAATAGGATTCATTGTTGGGTCTCTTATATTTTTTATATTTACGAAATTAATCTATCAGCCAAAAGAAGGTCATACACATGTAGACTTTAGTAAACTTAATGAAACAATAAACACTCTCAATGCAGAAAAAAGCAGCCTCCAAACAACGGTACAGATTATTAAAGAAAGTTCCGAAAAAGCCGAACAAACAATTTCTCAGAAGGATAAAGAACTCAAGGAATTAACCTCTGAAAACTTAAAGCTCCTTGCAGATTATACACACCTGCAGGAAAAACTTACTGAACAAAAATCTGAAATTAAAAATCTGCAGGAAAAATTCTCGATTGAGTTTGAAAACCTTGCAAACAAAATTCTTGATGAAAAAAGCAGCAAATTTACAAACATTAACAGAGATAATATCAGTCAAATCTTAGCCCCCCTGAACGAAAAAATAAAATCATTCGAAGAAAAAATTTTATTACTATATCACACCGAATCCACTGAACGTGCAAGCTTAAAAACTGAAATAAAACAACTCTATGAACTAAACCAACAAATTACAAAAGAAGCAAACAACCTGACAAAAGCACTAAAAGGGGAATCGGTAGTCAGAGGCAATTGGGGGGAAATGGTACTTGAAAGTATCCTTGAAAAATCCGGTCTTGCAAAAGACAGAGAATACCTTGTTCAGGCATCACACTCTGACTCCGAAGGTAAACGCTTTCGTCCCGATATTATCATTAAACTCCCCGAAAATAAAAATATAATTATTGACTCTAAAGTATCACTTAACGCCTACGAACAATACTGCTCCGCAGAAAACGAGAAAGAGAAACAAACTCATTTAAATGCACATATAAACTCAATCAGGGCACATATCAAAGAACTTAATATAAAAAGTTATCAGAATTTGTACGGATTACAAAGCCTCGATTTTGTATTAATGTTTATGCCCGTTGAATCCGCACTTTCTCTTGCGGGACAGAATGACCCCACACTCTGGAGCGAGGCTTTTGACAAAAACATTGTCATCGTAAGCCCCTCTACATTACTTGCCACACTTCGTACTATCAGCAACATTTGGAAACAGGAAAAACAAAACCAGAATGCTCAGGATATTGCCAAACAAACCGCCCTCCTTTACGACAAATTTGTTGGTTTTCTAAACGACTTAACTGATATTGGAAAAAAAATAGACTCTGCAAAAGACTCTTATGATTCCGCCTTTAACAAACTAAAATCAGGAAAAGGCAACCTGATAAAACAAGCAGAAAAAATAAAAGAACTCGGAATTAAACCTACTAAGAGCATTCCTCAGGATATTCTTGAAAAAGCAGATGAATAATCTAAACTAAAGTCAGGCACAACAGACAAAGATGGATTTTTTAATTAATTATGCAGTATTTTATTGATTATCTCTATTGAACTTTTTATACAATTTTCACAAATTTCTTCATGCAGATTATTTTCATCAAAATATTTTTTTCCCTCTTCTGTATTAAGATCACATTTTACTAACTCCATGCAATTTGTCGTGCCATGAATTTTTACAAAGAAATTATTGAACCTTTTTATATATTTGTAAGATTCTTCTTTTATCTTTTTGTTTATCCTGTCAGCCTTGGCTAACGTGACATTAGTCATTGCAAAATTGCGTTTCTTTCCGCAATGTAACCCTATTACCATATAAGCTCCCGCGACGGCACCGCAAGTTTCCTGTAATCTACCCATTCCTGCTCCGAAACCCGCAGATATTGATTCTGCGTTTTTTCTATTCAATCTGTAAGCCCCAGCGAAAGTTTTTAAAACTGACTGAGAACAATTGAAACCTGACCTGAAATAACTTACGGCAATTTTCTTATCTTTTGAAACGCTTTTAAATTTCCTTATTTTCATTACTTAACTAAAGTTCTAAAGGCAGTCCTGAAGGCAGGCAGGGCTAAAGTTAATTTTTTGGAGCTGATTACTATGGTAGTAAATAGTAAACGAAACAGATAAAATTACACACTTTACCCTGCAAGAATCTCTTAATTTTAAATATCTCCGGCAGACCTATTGTTAAGGCCTACCGTGACGGACTCTTCCTTTATTTATTTGAATAATCCTGTTTTAACTTGGAATTAATTAAATAATATTATGTGTTCTTAAAGTTATTTTAGCAATATCATTTTTCGGGTTTCGGTAAATATTCCTGCTGCAATTTTATAGAAATAAACACCTGATGAAAAAGAAGAACCATCAAAGTCTATTATATATTTACCTGATTTTAAATTGTTACTGACTAAAGCATAGACCTCTTTTCCAAGCAGGTCATATACTTTTAAGGAAACAAATTCATCTTTTGGAATGCTGAACTCTATTTTCGTAATTGGATTAAAGGGATTCGGATAGTTTTGTTTTAAAGTGTAATTATCCGGAATTTCCAGAGTATTTTTCTTTATATTTGTTACAGCTTGCATTCTGTCGAAAAATAGTTTTTGGTTTGCTCCGTCGACGCCAACCCATATTGCTCCGTTATCGCCAACAACATTATAGTATTCTATTAACGAAGGGATATATCCACGTGCAGACCAAATAAGGGGATGCTGATTAATTTGTACAGATGAATCAAAAACAGTCGGGGTGTTTATTGAAGCAGAACTATAATACAATCTATCGGTTATATTTGTAGGAGGTCCGCTTTGAAGTGTATCGGAATAATAAATTAAATCTACTCCGTAACCGGCAAGAAAATGTTTAGCGTCAAACCAGTACTCATCTCTTCCCGGTAAAGAACCAATTGTGAAAGGACTACCGAATGTGGTGCCTGAATCAGCACTTACCATACAATTTAAGTCAATGTTGCCCGTTAATCCTGTTGTATAAAAGAGCCACGCTGTATTTCCAAGCAGCACACCCATAAACTGGTCTTTTGGGATGCCAGCAGCAATAGGGGTAGAAAAGGTACCTTTTATTAACAGGGTTCCCGGAGCGGATTCTCTGTATCTAACGCTTCTAATTGCAGAAGTAATTGTATCTGGCTGGATTGTAACTCCATAGTAATTTATTAACAGAATGTCTTCTGTTCCCGACATATAAATTCTCGGGTGCGCTCCCGTCGAACTCAAATATAATGTCCAGGGCCAGGTATAACCGCCGTCTGCCGAGCCCGCAGCACGAATTTGGTTAGAATTGTTAAGGTCGAAGAAAAAGTATAAACTTCCTGTTGAAGAAGCCGCGACATCGAAGTCCCTTATGTTTGTATAACCTGTAAACATATTAATGTTTGGAGATTGAATATTCCAGCAATAAATAGCGCTGTTGTATAGAAAGAAACAGTAAACCGAATCTAATCCGCTTATAACCATCTTTGTTTTTGGTACTACCCCGGCAGGAGATACCATATAACTTATATTCCAGTTAGCTCCATCGTTTATTGAGGATAAAATCACAAGACATTTGTCTGCCGCGATATTTGTATCAGGAACTGCAACATAAAGAATGTTGCTGGAATTTCTGTAAACTCCGGAAGGTATTCCTAACGGTTCGGTATTTGATACCGTATAGTCCGGTCCCCAATCGGATGATCCCGAGTAAGGAATCGGAGGATCGAATTTTTGTACTTTTAATTCCTGAGAAAAAACGAACGAGGAAAAAACTAGTACACATAATAATGTATAAAATAAGTTTTTCATACCTCTTCCTTTCTTTTTTAGATTTTAATTCTTTTTTTAAGTTTAGTATAAAAGATTCTATTAACTAATATAATAAGAATAAATTTTTAATGATATGTCAATTTAGATTTTTCCGTACCAAATGCAAACCTAAAGGAATTGTGATAAGAAAAAAGCCGATAAGTATAATAGCAATTGCGCTCCAGATGAAAGAAGGATATTCAAATAAATACGGGATTTTTACGTCTGCAAATGCCAGTCCCGCAAATAAAAGTCCTATTAACGCTTCTCCGGCAATTAATCCCGAAGACAACAGGATACCTTTATTTGTTGCTGTCTCTTTTTGATTATCATCCATTTTTTTCCTTTTTGCCAGTATATCAAACAATCCCTTAAAAAGCCCGCCTATAAAAATAGCAAACGATGTATCAACAGGCAAATACATTCCTACCGCTATTAGCATAGGACTTTTTACCTGCATCATTATTAGAGCAATTCCCATTAACATGCCGGTTAAAATCAGTATAATTTCTGTTTTACCCTCTATAATACTTTTTGACATTATAGCCATCAGGCTTGCCTGCGGAGCGGGTAATTTTTCACCTCCGAATCCGGCATTTGTGCTTAATATTTCATTTTGAACTTCGGGAGGGAGTATTGTTATCTCCTCAAGCGAATACTTTTTACCGACAAACTCCGGGTTTTTTCCTTTATATTCAACTATATTTATATTTTCCGATTTCAGTTTATCAATTTTGTTTGATGTTATGTTTTTTATATCTCCTAAGTGTAACAGAGACAATACTAAAAACATGACCAGAGAAGCAGAAATAACTCCGAATATATCACCGAATTGCATTTTCCAAGGCGTGCATCCGAGTATATGGCCGGCTTTTAAATCCTGCATCATTTCTCCCGCAACTGAAACCGACGTACATGTAAATGCTGCTACGCCCAGTACTGCAGCTATTCCTGCATTTCCGCTTAATCCAAGCATTATCATAATAAACGCAGCTATTATCAAAACAGAAACAGTTAAACCGCTTGTTGGGTTGTTACTAACACCGATAATACCGACAAGATATCCCGAAACTGCAGCGAATACGAAGCCCATAAAAAACATTACGACTGTAGCAATTGCAGAAGCAAATATGTTTGAAGAGAAATAATTGAATATAAGAAACATAATTATTAGAATTATTCCAAAAACAGGAAGAACGATTTTAATATTGATATCTTTATCGGTTCTGAGAATTGCAGACGATCCGTAGGGTACTCCATGGGCAGATACCTGCCTCAGGTTTGAAAAAGATTTTGCGATTCCTTCGAATAAACTCTTTCTCATTTTATAAAGAGTATAAAACGCTCCCACTATCATACCGCCTATTGCAATGTATCTTGCATAAGATTTCCAGGCAATTGTGATTTCGTTGTACCAATCTGAAACTCCGGAAGGATTACTATAGTTTGTAAAATATGCAATAACCGGAGCTAACAATCCCCAGGCAAGAACTCCGCCGCTGAACGTAATTGCTCCGAGTCTCGGACCGATAATATATCCTACCGCAAAATATGCCGGTGCCATACCTGGAGAGCGTAATAATATTGCTCCCTTAGTAAAAGTAATTATTTTTTGCCATCCGGCAGCAATTACTTTAAACTCTACCAGAGAAGTAAGAAATGCCCCTACCCCCATTCCGGATAAGAGAAATCCGGAACCTCTTGCACCCTTTTGTCCGGACTTATGAATTTCAGAAGCAGCAATTGATTCAGGGAATGGTAATTCAGAGTTTTCTACAAGTACACGTCTTAGTATCGTTACGAACATAATTCCAAGTATTCCAGCAAAAATTAATATTATCGTGGATATTATGTAATTGGTGATTGTAAAGAAAGGAGTCCATACGGCAGAGATAAAAAATGCTGGCAGCACGAAAATTGCACCGGAGGCAATGTTTCCCCCTATTGAACCAATTGTTCTGGCAGCATTTTCTTCGAGAATTGTTCCCTTTAAACTTTTTAAAACAGCCATTGCTATTACTGCGGTTGTATATGTTGCTGCAATTGTCATACCTGCTTTTAATCCAAGATATGCATTTGCAGCGCTAATAAACATTGACATAAAGACACCGAGAATTACAGCGCGAAACGAAAATTCTTTTATATCCTTGTCTGTACTGACAAAAGGAACGAATTTACTTTGCCCTGTCTTAATTTCTGTCATATTATATTTTTAATTATGATTATTATTTGCAATTTAATCTATAGACCCATCACTCCAAAAATTTACAGCCGTATAGATTTCTTACTAAAGTCAGGGTTTAGAACACATATTTGTTTTTGAGGAGCATATTACTTGATAGTGATTTCCTTCTTGCAGTGAGGGCATTTAAATTTTTTTTCGCTTCTTTGTTTTAAAAACCCCGAGATTATAATTCCCGTTGGGAGCGCCATTAAACCAACTCCCAGGATAGCAATTATTCCAGTAAAAAGTTTTCCCAGTGTAGTAACAGGAAAAACATCACCGTATCCAACTGTTGTTAATGTAATTATTGACCAATATAAGCATTCCGGAATGCTGTCATACTTCCCCGGTTGAACTTCGGATTCTGCTATATATATAAAATAAGATGACATTACTACAAGAAATATAATGAGAAAAAACGCCATAAGTAAATCTTTCCTTTTTTCTTGAATTATTCTACCAAATGTTTTCAAACTATGAGAATATCTTACTATTTTCAAAATCCGTATAAATCTGAGAAATCGGAATATCCTTACGAACTGTGGGTCAAATTGTATTGCATAAGGCAGGAAGAAAGGAAAAACAGACAAAAAATCAACTATTGCAAAAAAAGAGAACATATATCTTATTCTTCCGGTTACTGGATTACTGTATTCGGGATCGCAAGTTATTGTCCATAACCGGAGTATATATTCTATTGTGAATATTATAATTGAAAAAATTTCAAAGTAGTAGAAAAAATAATAAAATTGAAAATAAAAATTTCGGACTGTTTCAAGCAGAACACTTAGAACGTTTAAAAGAATTAATATGCTGAAAAGATAATTGAAAACTCTTTCGGGAAGCGGATCACCTCGGTGAGGGTGCAAATAATCATATATTTTTAATTTGATTTTATCCAAATTATTGAAAAGTATACCTTTTTACAAAAACGTCATTATTATTTCTATTTCTTCTCGTTATGTGTAATTTGGGTTGACCGTGACTATCTTAACTAAATTCAGGTATGCACTCCTGACTTTAGTTTTGTTTTCTGAGTAATACGCAACTAAAGTCAGGTCTTTCTGCACTGTTTTACTTGACTTTAGTTTGGGTTTAATAAAATCAAAAATCTTTCCGGACTAAAGTTCAGATAGATTAACTGTTTGTTTTTGCAAATTAGCAGACTATAGAAAACATTCAAGATAAAACTATATACACTAATTTCTTATTTTATTACCTTACTAAAGCCATGTATACCTGACTTTAGTTCTGAAAACAGTGTAACTTTATAAAATACCTGACTCCTGACGTTAGTTTAGTTAAGTATTTTATAATAGTACTTGACTTTAGTTAAGAATTTGAATAGCAGTCCCTGACTTTAGTTAAGAATTAGGAAACCGAAAACAAAACACCTAAATTAGAAGTGGACAGGGCCGGAATCGAACCGGCGACACATGGATTTTCAGTCCATTGCTCTACCAACTGAGCTACCTGTCCTTTTTTTATCAATATTAAAAATATATATTTTATTTTCCTGTTTCAACTGTAAAAATCATACACCACGTATTAGCTATTGCAAATCCCCCCTGACTTTCAGTTGTTCTAAAAGTACTTTAAATCTATTAATTGTGTCTAAAATTCTACATTTTTTTTTGTTTTTCGTTTTACATTTTTACAATTAATTAACAATTTTTTTACCGTTTTTTAACACACTATTGGCAGATAAATTAAAGTCTGGCCTGACTTTCAGTTAAGTTAACAAATATAATAATTTAATTTAAGTAATATGTTTAGAAAAATCTTGCCGAAAAAAGAAAAATTTTTTGTTCTTTTAAATGAACTTGCAGAAAACATACACAAAGCAACGGAAATCCTCCATGAAACATTCAGCAACCTTGAGCTGTTACCCGAAAACGCTTCTAAAATACATATTCTTGAAAACACATGTGATGAGATTAAATATAAAATAATAAGCGAACTGAACGAAACATTTGTAACTCCAATTGACAGAGAAGATATCCACCTGCTTGCAAACACACTTGATAATATCATAGACAGCATTGATGTAATCGCCCGACGTTTGAGTATTTATAAGTTAAAAAAGAAATCCATCTTTGGTCCTCAATTGAGCGGAATTTTGCTTTCCCAAACTGCATTGATAATTGATGTTGTAAAAACACTTGATCGACATCACAACAATCTTAAAAAAATCACTTCGATAAAAAATCTCGAAACACAAGGAGATTCTGTTTTCAGGGAAGCATTAACGCAGCTTTTTGAAAAACAAAAAGATGTAATTGAACTGATAAAAGAGAAAGAAATTCTTGAAACAACCGAAAAAGCAGTTGACAGGTGTCAAAAAGTGGCTGTTGTTTTGGAAAGCATATTAATAAAAAATGTTTAAGAGCCATTAATGTTCGAACTTACACTATTTATCATAATTCTTGCTCTATTATTCGATTTCCTTAATGGAATGAACGATGCCGCAAACTCGATCGCTACTATAGTTGCCACCCGTGTACTTAGCCCTAAACTTGCAGTCGCTTGGGCTGCTTTTTTTAATTTTGCTGCGGCATTTGGTTTTGGAGTAAGTGTTGCCACAACTATTGGTAAAGGTATTGTTTCAACAGAGATAGTTGACCAATATCTAATATTATCTGCTTTAATTGGTGCTATTATTTGGACGCATTTGTGCACAAGATATGGGTTACCAATTAGTGTTTCACACGCCTTAATAGGAGGCCTTGCTGGTTCAGCAATAATCAAAGCGGGTATTGGTTCTCTTGTCCCTGGCGGACTTATAAAAGTTGCTGTTTTTATTGTCTTATCACCTGTTATAGGATTAGTTCTTGGAGTGTTTTTTATGATAATTGTCACATGGATTTTCAGAAACTCTAAAGGGAAAAAAGTTGATAAAATATTCAGAATCGGTCAGTTAATCTCCTCGGCTGCTTTCAGCCTTGGACATGGAACTAATGATGCACAAAAAACTATGGGAATAATATCAATTCTTCTTTTTACAAACGGCTTTTTAGGTGAAGAGTTTTATGTACCTTTTTGGGTTGTCATAATATCTCATACAGCTATTGGGTTAGGTACCTTAGCAGGGGGTTGGAGAGTTATAAAGACTATGGGAATGAGACTAACCCACTTAAAACCTGTTGGGGGCTTTTGTGCAGAAACCGCAGGTGCATTTGTTTTAATTGGTACAGCAGTTGCAGGAATTCCGGTTAGCACAACACATACAATTGCAGGGTCTATTATGGGTGTTGGTTCAGTGAAGAGATTAACAGCAGTTAAATGGGGCGTTGCTGGCAAAATTGTTTGGGCGTGGATTTTAACAATTCCCGCATCTGCCTTTTGCGGAGCTATAGCTTACATTATAATAAAGCAGTTTATATAATCATCTTATAAAAGATACTTTTAACAAGTTTTCTACTCTATTTTTTAACTTGTAATGTTTATTCTGTTGATTTAAATTTTAATATTAAAACTTCTTGACATACAAAAAAAGACATTTGTGTCTAGTGAAAGGAGAATATAATGACACATGATATATTTATAAGCTATTCTTCGAATGATAAAAATTATGCCGATGCCGTATGTAATTTCCTTGAAGCCAGGGGAATCAGATGCTGGATAGCGCCAAGAGATATTCCTGCCGGAACAAACTGGGCAGGCGCTATAAACGGCGCTATGCATAATGTGAAGGCAATGTTATTGATTTTTACTACAGCTTCTAATGAATCAAATCAGGTTTTAAACGAGGTAAACCTTGCTACTGATTATAATAAACCTATCATTCCGCTAAGAAAAGAAAACTCGGAACTATCTTCAGAGCTTGCATATTATATAAAGAGGCTTCACTGGCTTGATGCCGTGGATAAACCGACAGAAGCATTACTCAATGAACTGTATGATAATATTGTTGCAGTTCTCGGACTAAAGACATCAGATTTGCATCCTATAGCCGCACCTATTATAGAAACAAAATTGAAAACAACTAAAAAATCGAACAAAGCAGTAATTTTCGGTATCGTTGGCTTTGTTGCAGTAGCCGTAATTGCCATTATTTTGATTTTGTTGTTAAGCAATAAGGAACCCTCTAAAGATACGAACAAGCAAGACACAACCCAGACAACACCTCAGGTACAGGAATCCCCTAAAACAATTGAATCTAAACAACCCGAACAATTACAGGAACAGCAAAAAACAGGAGAAGTTGAATCTACTAAGAAAGTAAAAGAAAAAACAGATAAAACCATAAAAAGAGAAACAGAAGTGCCTCAACAGGAAAAAAAGAGTACCCCCACAGAACAGCCAAAAGAAACTACAGAGAAACCCAAACAAAAACCGGAAGAGTTAATAATTAAAAAGAAGGTAAGCACTGAAAAAGATGTGAACAAATAAAAGTGTTAAACGATAAATTTGGAAAGCCAACGCACTCATAAAAGTGAACCACAAAAACATACAGCCATACAGCCACACAACTATACCCACAAACATTTATACGGTATTTATGTTTTTATCCCTTCTATTTACAGAACTGCTTGATAAAGTCATCTGCTTCTTTTCTTCCAAGTTCTTTTGATTTTTTCAAATCTTTACAACCTTCATCAATCTTTCCCGATTCGCATTTTGCCAGTCCTCTTCCTAAATATGCAGATGCCATTTTTAAATCAATTTCAAGAGCGGTGTTAAAGTTCTCTATTGCTTTATCGTATTTTTTTAACCTGTAATATGGCCAACCTCTGTTTTTATATGCGTCAGCATTGTTCGGATTCAGCTCGATTGCGGTTGTTGCATCCTGAATGGCATCATTGTATTTTCCCAGTAAATCATTTACCATAGACCTTCTGTTGTATGCCTCTCCGTAATTGGGATCTATATCAAGAGATTTTGTAAAGTCATCAAGTGCCTCCTCATATTTTTCCAGCTGGATATTGGAATTGCCCCTGTTATAATATGCATCTTTATCTTTTGGATTAAGCGAGATTGCTTTTGAAAAATTATTTTTTGCCAGATTATACTTTTGTAAATTATAATATAAAGTACCTATATTATTATATACTTCCGTGTAATTAGGATTTAATTCTATTGCCTTTAAATAATCCTGTATTGCAAGGTCATTTTTTTGTAGTGCATCATAACATAATGCACGGTAATAATATAATTTGTCGCTTGGTTCTATCTTTAATGCTTCGCCGAATGCAATTGCAGCTTCTTCGTAATTGCTGTTTTTATATTGTTCTATCCCTTCGTTAGTATAATCTTTGACTGTTTGTCCGAATAATATGGAAGATATAGAAACAAAAGTTAAAACAAAAAGAAGATATAATGTTTTGTGCATAGTCTTTATTTAGCGATTAATAAATGTATTAAAAAATTATTATAAATTATTTTTTAAATCAATCACATTGCAAAGGTATAAATATTATTTAATTGTCAGCGCCGTGTTACATTTATATGTAAACCTTGATTTGTAAGTTTGTTGTTTCTATTTTTAAGTTTAATGTTATCTTTTTCCAAAATAGAATGTTTATGACAGACTGATTTTTGAATTTAAATTTAATTTTTTATTCATAATCTTGATTCATAATTTTTTAAGAGTGTCCCTTACAGATAAAGTAATAAAAAACACTGTTTACCACATTTTATCACAAGCGGCCGGATTTATATTTCCCCTGTTGTTAACCCCCTTTATCATTTCCAGAATAGGCAATGTGCAGTTTGGTCTTTATGCCCTTCTTCTCGGATTTCTCGGCACTTTTCACCTTTTTGATTTCAGTATATTTACTTCATTTATCAAGTTTATATCGGAATACTATAATCAAAAAGATTTTAAAAGATTGAACTTTGTTATCAACACCGGCTTTTTTTTCTACTTTGCATTTTCGATTATAATACTTGTGGTTGGGTGGGTTTTTACAAAACAAATCTTATCAATTATTAATATTCCTACAGACCTAATAGAAATAAGTGTTTATTCATTCAGGTTGAGTTTATTTGCATTCTTTGTTTCAAGCATAACTACAATATTTCCTTCTGTACTCATAAGCCTTCAGAGAATGTATATAGCAAGCATAACAGGATTACTAATTGGTATTTTAAATTTTGTACTCGTGATAATTTTTTTATTACTTGGATTCGGACTTAAGGGTCTGATTTGGTGTCAGTTTATAACAGCTTTTTTGACCGGCCTGATTTACATACTATATTCGAAGAAATATCTACCTGAAATGAGAATAGGATTTAAGAACTTTAATATAGAAATTTTTGGAAAAATGGGTAGATTTGGAATTCAAATGCAAATCTCTAAGCTTGCGACATTTGCTTCAAGTAAGTACGATGAATTCCTGCTTGGTTATTTTTCAGTTTTGAATAACGTGACTTATTATAACATTGCATCACGTGTAGCCAGAGTAGGACATTTCTTTCCTTATCAGTTGATTCCGCAAGTTGCACCAGTTGCAGCCGAACTTAGCGCCAAGAGGGAACACCCTAAACTTGTTCGTCTTTTTGAAGACACATCAAAGTATCTGATTCTTGTTTCTGCTCCTGTTTTCTTATATATATTGTTCTTTTCTGATTTGATAATTGAGACCTGGATGGGTAAGGGATATGAGATTTCTGCCTATATTTTAAAAATTATTGTTATTGGACAACTGTTTAATTTAATGGTTTCTGCCCCGGGTAACTCAATAATTCCAAATACGGGAAAACCGAGATACCAGATGTTTGAGGGATTGATTTATTTAATATTAAATATTGTTTTAAGTTATTTTTTCATTAAATATTATCTGATTGTGGGTGCTGCTTATGGTAATACAATAGGAACTATTATTGCCTCAACTTATGTTTTTTTTACATCCTGCAGATTTTTCGGGATATCGAAGACAAAACTTCTATTAAAACAATATGTTAAACCTTTGTTATCGGGCGTTATATCTGCCGCAATTTCGTATCTTGCGTATTTTTTATTGATTAATTATATTTTAAAACCTGATGGCAGGCTGGTAGGAATTGTATATATTTTTGTTACTTTTATTGTTTTTATATCTTTGTTCTTCACAGGTATTGCGAATTTTAATTATATAAACTCAAGGGATAGAGAAATAATATTGAAAGCATTTTTTAGAATAGTACCCGTTAAATTAATTTTCCGAAAAACGATAGAAAAAATTAAGAACTCTCCACGCAAACAATACGAAAATGAATTTGTAAGTATTTATGTTCTTACATACAATCGGTTGGAATTGTTTAAGAAGTGTCTTTTTTCATTATTAAGAACTCTTGAAGGTATTAACTTTGAACTGATATTATGGGATAACAACTCTACGGACGGTACAAAAAATTTTCTCAAAGAGTTTGAAAAACAAAACGGGAAGCTTATAAAAGAAAACAGACTCCGGGTAGTTTATAACGATAAAAATATAGGAACCGCAGGTAAAGGAAAGTCGGTTGAGCTGGCAAAAGGCGAGTTTATTATAGGTGTAGACGATGATGTAATTGAATTTCCCGAGCATTGGATACAAAAAATGATATATGCTTATAAAAATATTCCTTTTATGGGATACCTTGCCACAGATGTGGTTCAGGATGATAAAACCAATGGTGCGAAACCATCTGAAAAACTCTATGTTGAAGAAACTTATGACGGCGGAAATATAGTATTACAGGTTGGACCTACCGGCGGGTGGTGTTTCATGGTTTCGAGAAGTGTTTATAATGAAATTGGAAAATTTTATTTTCCAAAAAAGCGAATATTTTTCCTTGAAGACGGAGATTATGGTGTAAGGACTCTGGGAAAAGGTTATAAAGTAGGTATTTTGAAAAATTGCAAGGTTTATCATGCAGTTGGAGATTATTATAATAAAGCGTATTCCGAAATTATGAAAGGGAAAGCGGCAGACCTCAAAATCAAAGACCCTATCATTTATAAATTAAGAAGAAGGCTAAAACGGATTTTCAGTATAAAAAGATACTATCGAAAATTGATTGACTATGCCTTAAGAATGTAGTTATTTAGTGTCAAAACTAAAACCAAGTAAAGTTATGTAAATTTTAAATCGATATCCTTTGTTTATAACTGAAAGCCAGGTTTGCACACTGGTTATTACCGAAAGTTAGGTCGGAAAATTCATGAAAATCAGCTTCATAATACCGGAGTTATGTATAACAGGTGGTAACAAAATGATATTTAATTATGCCTCCGGATTAAATTCATTAGGACACGAAGTAACAATCTATTGCCCTTATACTCCTCTTTCCCCATACCGCAGAATGTTTAAACCTTTCTATATAAAATATCAAACGAAAAAAACCTTTCAGAGTATTCTGGACAGAAAAAAAATTCAGAAGGAATTTCTCTGGAACAATATAGAATTTAAATTTGTACCTTTTATCGATAATGTTTTTATAGAAGATGCTGATGCTGTTATTGCCAGCGCTTGGACAACAGCAAGTTATGCTTACAGGATTTATCCTTCCAAAGGCAGGAAATTCTATTATATACAGGAGTATGAGAAGTGGAATGCAAATGTGAAATATGTAGATAACAGTTATTACCTGCCAATGAGGAAAATCACAACGTCGAAATATCTGAAAGACTTGCTTTTTGAAAAGTTCGGGCAGGAGTCTACACAGGTGCTTTGCGGTATAGATTTTACAAAGTATAACAATCTTTCAAAGGTTTATAATGAAAAGAAAAAAATAACATTTTATGACCATACACTTGAAAACAGAAATGTAAGTGGAGCTATTTATACTTCAATAAAGTTAAAAGAAAAGTTTCCCGATTTGGAATTTTACTGTTTTGGAAGGGAAAAATATCATGAAATACCAACATTCGTTAATTTTGTCAAGAATGCTGATGATAAAAAAATTATACAACTGTATTGTGAATCAGATATTTTCATTTATCCTGCTTTTTACGAAGGATTTGGTGCACCTCCCGCCGAAGCCATGGGTTGTAAGTGCGTAGTAGTTGGAAATCCTACCGGAGCTTTCCCGGAGTATTCTGTAAACGGAGAGACAGCTATTTGGGCAGATCCATCAGATCCCGACGGATTGTTTAAGGGAGTTTCTCTTTTACTTGAAAGTGATACGATGCTGAAAAGAATTTCTCTTGCCGGTTATAATTATGTCAGGAAAATTTTGGATCTTGACTCATCTACAAAAAGATTTGAGAAAGTATTACTTGATTCTGGTAAAGAATAGCAAAAACTGAAAGTCCTAACCAAAGTCAGGAAGGCAGGCAGGACTGAAAGTCCTAACTAAAGTCAGGAAGGCAGGCAGGGCTGATTTACCTCTGACTTTAGTTCGGCTTATTAGAATGTATATCTCAATATTGAAAGTCCTAACTAAAGTCAGGAAGGCAGGCAGGGATGAACTCTGACATCTTGACACTATATCAATCTTTATACGGGTCGTATATTTCGGGTCCAGCCATTGCTACCCCAATTGGGGTTAATTTATGCAGTATTCTGAGAGTCTTTTGGTGATATTTGAGTACCTCAGATAATTTTTTGTAGCATTCCGGTGCCTCGTCAGCGTCTCCCCCTCTTAGTTCAATGTTCTTTCCTCTCATCATTCTTTTTGTATCGTTGAAATCTATTATTCCTTTTGTCCCATGTCCTCGGGATGAGGATAATAATTTTACTCCGAACTTATTTTTTATCCACTTCTTTTTACCGGCTGCTTTGATACGCGACATTACTCTTCCCGCGCCGTGAACCGTAGAAAATAGAGATGACCGTGATTCTTCGGAGTCTACACCCTCAACTATTACCGATTCATCTGCCATTGTTGAGCCTATAAATGATATTTGTCCCGGGAATGCAGGAGTACATCCTTTTCTGATAACTATAAATTCTGTCCCGAAATGGTTCTCTTTCCATGCAAAATTATGATGATTATGAACAGTATATAACTGTTTTGTCCCTAATATCTGTATGACCTTATTTACTACCGCATCTCTTCCGGCATATGCATATTCTCCTGCAAGTTGCATTGCGTATATGTAATTCTGTCCCAGTTCGGAATTTATCCTGAGCAGTGTCGGAGGAGCATTCATTCTGTTAACATCCCTGGGTCTGTCTTCAAAATTTAATCCTCTTGCTAACGCAAGAAAACCCATTGCGGTCTTGTGCCCGAACCCTCTTGAACCAAAGTGTACACCAACCCAGAGCTGTTCTTTTTCATCTTTGAATAAATCTACGTAATGATTCCCGCTTCCTACGGTACCAAGTTGTTCGTAAGCTAATTTAAAAAGTTTTCTTAATGGTTTAAAATCGGATTTTTCAATTTTGTCAAGTATTGGGTGTTCTATTGGTTCGGGATTTGGTCTTCCAAGTCCAAACCCTATTTGTTTTACTATTTCATCCATTATTTTTTTTATTTCAATGTCACCCGCTTTTAAATTAGTCATAACAGCTTTGTTTCCGCAGGCAATATCGAATCCTACACCAGAAGGACTTATATAGTCTTTATAGGCAACAACACCTCCTATAGGCATACTGTATCCTAAATGATGGTCTGCACATAAAACCGCATATTCGGCTTTCTCTGAACAAATCTTAATTTGTTCGTAAGCCTCAGGGTCTATTTTTCCGTATGTTATTATTTTATTTTTTATATTTTCCCTGACTTTCAGTTCTGTTTTGTTGATTATATAGTCTCTTGCCTGACTTTCAGTCCTGCCTGCCTTCCTGACTTTAGTTAGAACTTTTAGTTAATGTAAAAATTAATAAAATAAAATCAAAAAATATAATGAATTTTTTGGTTTTATTTTTACAAAGACAATAATTAATTTGTCATAAAATCAGTCCTTTTCCTGTTTGCAGATTTTCAGTCCTGACTTTCAGCTTAGGAGGGAAAAGGATGTTAAATTATAAATGTTAAATTACAAATGTTAAATTATAAATTATAATGTCCGGAAGTACTACAATTATAATGGCTTTTGCTTCTATGGTTGCAGCAGTTGTTCCGATGATGATTTATCTTTTGTTTATCTGGTGGCTTGATAGAAATGAACGCGAACCATTCTGGTTGGTTTTTCTCAATTTTTTCTGGGGCGCTACAGGAGCAATTATACTGGGTATTATAGGAAGTCTCATATTTCAAATACCACTTTCAACCGTAATACATGAGTTTAGCTCCGGTAATTCATCTGACCTTGAACAATTATCCGGTGCAATTATTACCGCGCCGATTGTTGAAGAATTTACAAAAGGAATATTTCTGGTTGGAATGTGCTTTTCAAAAAGAGTTGACGGAGCAGTGGACGGGGTAGTTTACGGTGGCGCTATCGGGCTTGGGTTTGGTATGACCGAAAACTTTATGTATTTTCTTACTTACGGTTCCACGCCCGCAGACTGGCTTGTACTTGTAATTATCAGAACTCTATTTTCTGCGGTGATGCACCTTGTCTCTCAGGGCACTTTTGGTGCAATTGTCGGATATGCGAAGTTTATAAGTCTGCCGTTTATGATAATATCAATATTTTTAGGATACATCGTTGCGGTGATTATTCATTTTTTATGGAATTTTTTCGTAAGTTTTGAAGATACATCGATTCTCGGATTTTTATTCTTATTTCTTTATGTAAGTTTTGGATTCGCAGTTCTGCAAGTCGCCCTTTATTTTGAAAGCAGATTTATTGCCAAAGAACTTCAGGAAGAGTCGAAAGAAGGAACTATTCCCCCAGACCACCTTAGATTTATTCCCTACGTCTATAAAAGATACAGGAAAGGCTGGTGTCCATACGGAGTTCACCAGAAAGAATATGTCAGGGACTGTATAACGCTGGCACTAAGAAGAAACCAATATAAGCGCACATCCGGTATCAGAAGAGAAAGCATTTTAAAGGATATTCAACAATTAAGATATAAAATTCAGCAAATGTTTTATAATGCTAATCTCAGATATCATAACTACTATAAAGGTAACTAATATTAAATATTGATATCATTTTCATTAATTATTGTTAACTATAAGTCTTCTGATTATTTACTGAAATGTCTTAAATCGATATACGAAAACGAAAAAGAAAATAATTTTAATGTAATCGTTGTAGATAATGCTTCAAAAGACAATTCAGCAGAAGTAATTAAAGGAGTTTCCACCACATATAAGAACTTTTCATACGAAATCCTTGATGAAAAAAGAAGTTTTTCTTACGCAAACAACCTGGGAATAAAAAGAAGTAATGCAGAGTTTATTGTAATCTTGAACCCGGATATTGTTCTGAATGACTCTACACTTGAAAGATTAAAAAATAATTTTAATATAAACCCGAAGCTTGGCGCTGTCAGCCCTTATTTAATCGGAACAGACAAAAAGTTTCAGAACAGATATTTTCAGAAACTTCCCTCGGTTATTCAGTTTGTACTTTTTTATTCCTTTTTGGCAAAACTGTTTGAGAAATCTAAATTTCTAAAAAATAAATTTTTGTATAACTTACCCGAATCTGATAAGGTTCCGAAAATGAATCAGGCTACTTCATTTGCAGAAGTAGTGCAAATTCCATGTGCCTTTTTTATGACAAAGAAAGAAGTTTTGAACAATATTGGATTACTTGACGAAGACTATAACCTCTTCTTTGAAGATGTTGATTTATCTTTTAGAATCTCCAGCAGGTATAAAATTGCAGTCGATACGTCTGTTAAAGTAACACATTTCGGGGGAAGCTCTTTTTCTGATGAAAATTCGAATAATTACTGGATGTATGGAAGGTTTATAATGAGTATGAATCTTTTTTTTGACAAACATTATCACGCTCTAAGAAATACATTGTTTAAACTGTTTTGCGTTACTAATTCATTATTACTTATTTTTGCTGAATTTGCAAAGGGAATATTTGGAAAGAGAAATTCGATCAGAATTCTTAAGCATAAATTTTTTTTAAAAGAATTTGTTAGACATTATTTTTAATTTCCAATTATTCTCTGAGTTATTTTTATCCATTGTGAAATCGACTTTCTTTTATGTTTTTTTAAACCAAGACACCTGCTTCTGTAAAAGAGTACTTAAGAGTCCATAATTATATATTCGTTATTAATTTTTAATTTTATTCATTATTTGTTAAACATAGTAATTCCAAATTACAATGGTGAAGAGCATATTAGAACCTGTTTAAGTTCACTCTTGAACCAGACGAATAAAAACTTTCAGATAATTATTGTGGATAATTATTCTTCGGATAACTCTGTGAAAATTATAAAAGATGAATTCTCTAATCTGTTGAATATTTATATAATATCTTTGAATTCGAACCAGGGGTTTGCTAAGGCAGTTAATAAGGGAATAGAACACTCTTTACAGGATAAGAATGTAAATTATATATTACTTTTGAACAATGATATCGAGTGTACAAAAACCTTTGTTGAGGAAATGCTTAAGATATTCTTAGAACCTGAAAAAAGCCCCTTATTTTCTTTTCAAAGAAAAAACCAGGCTCTTGGTAGTGACCAAACAATCATACAACCATACCACAATACTTCTTTTTATTCTTCCGGCAAGGTTGGAATAGTAGCATGTAAAATGTTAAATTTCTATGATAGGAAAATTATAGATGCTGCCGGTGATTTTATTAAAAAGAAAGGAGTACCTTATGCAAGGGGATTTGGAGAAAAGGATGTTGGACAATATGATGTACACGAATATGTATTTGGTGCTTGTGCAGGAGCGGCATTATATTCGAGACACGTTTTTGAAGTTGTTGGGCTTTTTGATGAAGATTTCTTTGCTTATTATGAAGATGTTGACTTTAATTTCAGGTCTCAAATTGCGGGATTTGAATGTTATTATAATCCCGAGGCAGTATGTTACCATAAAAGAGGTGCGACTTTTAAAAAGATAGAAGGATTGGAGACTATGTATTGTGAAAGGAACCTGATTTCGCTTAGAATAAAAAATTATCCGGTAAGTCTGTATTTGAAATATTCTGTTTTTTTCTTTCTGGGAAGAATCAGAAGATATTTTAATTTCTTAAGGCATAATTCTATAACCGTATTTATATACGCAGTTAAAGGCTATTTTCTTGGATTGCTTCATATTCCTTCAGCTCTTAAGAAAAGAAGAGAAATCCAAAAGAATAAAAATGTTACAGTTAATTATCTTGATAGTTTGCTTACTTGATTTTATAAAATAAGTTTTTCCGGTTTGATGCTCTGTTTTTTACATTTTTTATATATTCGTTTTTAATTGTTAAATTTTTATAGTTGACTAAATACATTTTAATAATAGTAGTTTACTTTATAATTTTTTCTCTCTGCTTTACTTTTTTGTCTCCTCCATTTGAAGCACCGGATGAAAACAAGCACCTTTCTTATGTAAATTATATTTCTGTTTATAAGTCGCTTCCTGACCAGTATGAAGGGATTAATAATCCTGAAAGATATGTACCGCAGGGACATCAACCTCCTCTTTACTATGTTTTACTGGCGGGCATAAATTTTGTTGCTAACTCGGGAAAACCGATTAAATTTTCTGAAATTCCAAACCCGGAACATTATCGCAACGGAGGAAGCAAAAGCCATGTTCCTGTTTATCTGCACTCAATATCATCACCCTTTGAGAGCGGACAGGATAAATTTATGTTTTACCTGTTCCGAGTTCTCTCGGTCTTAATGGGTGCAGCAACAGTTTTTTATATTTTCCTGATATCGGGACAAATTTTTGGAAAAAAATATGTTTCTCTTATGCCACCTCTTTTTGCAGCTTCGCTGCCGCAGTTTGCTTTTGTTTCTTCAGTGATTAATAACGACAGTCTTGCAATTTTAATCTCTACAATTCTTTTTTATTACTTTATAAAAATCAGCAACAGCAAAGAAAAAATCATTAATTACATTGTTTTCGGAATTCTGGCAGGGGTTGGTATAATAACCAAAAAAACCACTGCTTTTGTTCCCGTCGGGGCTCTAATTGTACTTATCATTTCCTTGATTGCCAAAAAAGCAACGGTTCAAACAGTAAAGAACTCTTTTGTGTCGTTTCTATTCTTAATATTATTCGGGGCTTTTTTCTTCATTAGAAATATTTTAGTGTATAATGAAATTTTTGGAACGAATATGGAAATTAGTACTATGCCATTTTATTATCAACCTAAAAATATTTTTTCTTTTGAGTTCTGGAATTACTTTTTGATTACATTTCTTCCTAAATTAACAATCTCGTTTATTGCTGCATTCGGATGGATGAATGTTAGTTTTGTTCCGGAAAATCTTACTCCGGAGAAAATAAATGCGGAAATATTTATCTATGCCGGATATCTGATTATCTTTTTATTAACTTTGTTTTTTATTGTACGTTATTCTCTTATATCAAAACTTAAAGATCATAAACAAAATTATCTGCTGCTATTTTTTCTTCTCTGTTTTTTTTCGGTAACATATTTCAATACATTTTTTACACAATACCAGGGAAGATACATGCTTCCTGCAATATCTATGATTTCGATTTTGATTTTTTATTCCGTTTATAAACGACGCATTCTTACAAAACTTCGATCTACCGACACTAAAACACAGTATCCTTCAGGCACGGTAAATGGCGAATGTTGCAAAATCTCAATACTTATATTTATCCTGCTCATGACATTGGTAATTTTCTTCGTGGTTTCCGATGTGGTTTCCATCCTGAAAATTATTAATTTTTACCATTCGGCAAACTTTCCCGAACTCCCGGGACAAATTGTATTATCTCAATCACCGGATATTTCACATTGTCAAACTTTCTGTTTTACAACTTAAAGTCAGGTAAGATTTATGAATGATATTTCTTCTTTAAATAAAATTATAAAAGTTTCAATAATAATAATAAACTATAATGGCAGTAAATTTCTTTGTGAATGTATTGATTCTGTATTGAATCAATCCATTGATAATTTTGAAATTATAATTGTTGACAATGCATCTACAGATAACAGTCTGGATTTATTAAATTCCTATAAAGATAACCGTATTAGAGTCTTCCCTCAGCCTGTTAATCTTGGCTTTACCGGCGGAAATAACACCGGCTATAAGTACTGTTCCGGAAAATATATTGTGCTTCTTAATAATGATACAGTTGTTGAAAAGACATGGCTTGATAACCTTGTAAAGATTTTCGAAAATTATCCGGAAACAGGAATAGTACAATCACTTGTTTTAACCGAAGGTATTCCGGATAAATATTATAAAAAAAACGGCAGTATAAATTTTCTGGGACATAATATTATGGAAATTTTTGATATAGAGAAAAATGGCGTGGGAGAAATATTTCAGGCAACCGGTTGTTCAATGATGTTTGAGAAAAAACTTATTGACAGCTTTGGTTTCTTGTTTTTAAACGAATATTTTGCTTATGCTGAAGACACCTTTTTGTGTTTTAGGGTTAAGTTTTGCGGACTTGGGATAATTCATAATGCAAAATCTGTAGTTTATCACAAAGGGGGAGCAACAGTGAAAGCAGTCTCCTCCGGACTAAAGTCAGGTTTGCTGGCATTTTATAGAGAAAGGAACAGAATTTTAAATTTTTTTCTCTTTTTTTCCAAAGGATTCATTTTCAAAATTTCTCCATATTTAATTCTGAATTTTTTTGCTAAATTTATTGCCGGAATATTTATTAAAAAATACTCTTCATTTTCAATTATCAAAGCTTATTTGTGGATAATTAAAAATAAAAATTGGATAAAGAAGAACAGAAAAATACTGAAAGAACAGTATGTTAAAAAGGAGAATTACGTAATAGGTTATCTTACATGCAAATTATTTAATGGTAATAATATTTTCGGGAAATTTTTTAATGGTATTTCAAAGATTTACTGCAGGATAATTGGAATTAGAACAGTTGAATTTATCAAACACTAAACTAAAAGTCAGGACTAAAAATCAAGTAACTTTATTAACTGAAAATGGTATCTTTTATTATTGTAAATTATAAACAGAAAAAATTATTAAAAGAATGTATCTGTTCTGCCTTTTCAAATTTCAGAAGTTACCCGTTTGAAATCATAATTGTTAATAATTCAACCGAAGAAGACCTGTTGAAACTAAAGTCAAGTGTTGACAGTAGTTTTAATTTAAGAATTATAAATAATGAAAACACAGGATATTCCAAAGCTAATAATTTAGGGGCAGAAAAGGCAAAAGGAAAATATATTTTATTCCTGAATCCGGACACACTTATTGAAAATGATTTCTTAAAGCAGCTTGTTAATCATTTTGAAAACATAAAATTTGGAGCAGTCGGCCTTAAGGTAATGTATCCGGACGGAACTTTTCAGGTATCTTTCGGAAAAGAGATATCTGTTCTAAACGAATATAGAAATAAAAAAATTGAAAAACTATATTCTAAAGGTAAATTAAGAAAAATTTATAAACTTGAGAAAAAATACAAAACCGTCAGAAAAGTAGACTGGGTAAGCGGAGTAGCTCTTTTTATAAGAAAAAAGGTATTTGAGGAAGTAAACGGATTCGACGAAAATTACTTTCTTTATTATGAAGATGCTGACCTGTGCAAGAGACTAAAGAATAAAGGCTATGAAAATTATTTTTACCCCTTCTCAAAAATTGTTCATTACAAAGGAGAAATAACAAACAAGGAGTTTTTCAATAATGTATATAACCGCTTTAAAGAATCACAATCCTTTTATTATAAAAAGCACAAATCATTTCTACAAAGACTATTAGTAAAATTACACCGTAAAATAAAAAATTAAAAAATTTACTATAATCAAAACTAAAGTCAGGTATTAATTATTAATTATTAATTGTCCTGTTACTTTATTAAAAAATGAGTAATTTTGAAAAAAGCAATTTAATTGATTTTTAAAAACATTAAGAAAATATTAGTATTTAAATTATGTTGTTTTGGAGATTTGGTCTTTATTACCCCAACGATTAATGCATTGAAACATAATTTTCCTGACGCAAAAATAACAATTATTTCTTCTTCATGGGTTGAAAAAATTTTACCATATATGACAGATGTGGATGAACATATAATTTATGACCCTCCCGAAAGGGAAAACACTATGAAGAAAATTAAATCTGCCCGTTATTTAATTAAAATGCTGAAGCAGGAAAGATTCGACCTTGCATTTCTTGGGCACAGAACAGGGTATTTCGGGCTGATACTTTTTCTTGCAGGTATTAAATACCGTTTTGGATTTGATGTAACTAAATTTATAAATTATAATGAGCACTTCGACCAAACTGTTTATGAACCTTTAAGGTATTTAAATATATTAAAAAAATATAAGTTTGAAATCAATAATGCTTTACCTGTCCTTGTTCAGAAAAAATCACGATACGAGATTTTGGAGGAGTATAATATACCGAAAAATAAATTTATTATTGGACTTTTTCCATTTGGGGGGATAAATCCCGGCACAAGGATGGAGATTAAAAGATGGGGGCTTGAAAATTACTTGCAGCTTATTAACATGATAAGCAACAACTTGAAAGAAATTTCATTCATTATTTTTCAGGGCAAAGAAAAAGACGAAACTATCAACATAGATTTAACAGAGTATAATATCCCGGGTACTCGGTATGAAAACATAAATTTATATAAGTTTGATATAGATAGCGACTTGATTTCGGTCTGTAATATTTTTATTTCTAGTGATACAGGTCCTCTGCATATTGCGGCTGCATTCGGAGTATCTACTCTTTCTATATTCGGTCCTTCTGACCCCAGGATAGTATCACCTGCACAAAGCCAGATATATGGAAATTGTATAAGTCTAAAACCAGCCAATTCACGGCAAATACACTCATATATCTGGAAAGAAATTGAATGCAGTCCCTGTTATACTCCCGAAACGTCGATTGACAGAAGAAATAAAAAATACTGGAAAGGCAATAGTTTTATATGTTATAAGGGAACAACAGATTGTATAAAACAAATATCTGTGGACGAAGTATATGACAAATTGTCTGTAATGATTAAACTACTTAAAAATTAAAAATCACACCTAATATGAGAAAAATTGGGATTTTTGGCGGTGCCTTTAACCCCCCGCATATTGCACATCTGATACTGGCTCAGGATGTTAAAGAACAACTGGGACTTAACAAAATTATATTTATTCCCGCAGGAAATCCCCCACTGAAAAAAAATGAAGTTGTAGATTCTCGTCATAGATTAAACATGGCAAAATTAACTTTTGAAAACAAAAGGGGATTTGAAGTGTGCGATATTGAAATGAAAAAATCCTTACAAACCAGCCCCGAAAAACCGGGAAAAAGTTATACAATTGATACTATTATTAAATTACGAAACATATTTGATACGAACTCCGTAAAATTGTATTTAATAATAGGAATCGATAATTTAATTGATTTTCCGAAATGGAAAGAACCAGAAAAGCTGTTTAACTTTTGTGATATAGTAGTTATGAACCGTTCGGAGTATAACAGTTCCAAAGTCAGTAAAAAATATATTAAAAAGATAATTATGCTGAATACTCCAATTCTCGGTATTTCCTCATCTATGATTAGAAATTATGTAAAAATTAATAAATCAATAGACTTCCTTGTTGTACCCAAAGTAAAAAAATATATTTTTAGTAACAATTTATATAAATAAAATATTATGCCTGACGTTAGTGAAGAACAAACCCTGAATCAGAACCAATCATTACAACCCGACTTTGATCTGGAAGAAAAACCACAGCCTCTTACAACAGCAGAAGCAATGGTCGGAGTTTTTACGGAACCCGGAAATACTTTTTATACAATTTCCAAAACTCCCCGAAAATCATATTGGATTTTACCTTTTATTATTTCAATCGTTATTGGAATAATAGCAACATTAATCTTTCGTTCCGACAGCGAACTGATGGATAAGGTAATGGACGAACAGTTAAAAAAGATTGAAGAAAGATTTGAAAAAGATGTCAAAAGCGGTAAAATGACAAGAGAACAAGCGGATATTACACTGGAACAAACTCAAAAGTTTATGGACCCGAATAATCCTATTATGATTATTACTATGCTGGTTGTTCCGATTTTTGTTCAGATTGCTGTATTTTTTCTATTGAGCCTTTTGTATATGCTGGCTTTAAGGATATTTAAGGGAGAGTTTTTATATGTTAATATCCTTAATGTTCTTGGTCTTGCTATGTTAATATCTGCAATCGGGAGTCTTTTAGCAACCTTTTTATCAATTCTTCTTGGAGAGATATCCAGTGTCGGACTGGCGGCTGTCTTTAAAAAGGAAACAGTTGGTGAATTCTTAAACACGCTTTTTCTAAAACTTGACTTTATTACTATTTGGTACTTTGCAGTTGTTTCAGTCGGACTATCGAAAATTGGCAACGTGAAATATTCAGCTACATTTCCTGTTGTCTTCGGACTCTGGATTCTTTACGTGTTGATTTCGAGTTCTGTAAGTTTGGTTTTTTGATTGGTATTTTATGAGCGAAATACAAAAAAGGGCTAAAAAATATGCAAAAATAAAAACTAGTATTTACTTTTTTAAGTTCGTTTTTAATTTTCTTTTGCTCATATTACTTATTTTATTGGATTTTTTCAGGGGATTGGAAAAGTTTTCATATACGATTGCATCTGTTTCTTATCCGGCTTTTCTGATTTTTTGCTTCATAACGTTTTTGATTTTTAGTACCGTAAACACACCTGTCAATATCTATTCAGAATTTATTCTCGAAACTAAAGTCAAGCATAAATATAAATTATCAAACCAGGCATAGAAGTTATATATCAAGGAGAAACTTAAGTCGTCATTCATTGCTATGATTATTGGAACTCCGATTTTAATTGGGTTTTATTTTACTATAAGTCAGTTTGGGGAGTACTGGTGGTTTATTTTTGGATTATTTATTTTTTTGTTTTCTTTATTGCTTGGCAGACTTGCACCATTATTAATATTTCCGCTCTTTTATAAATTTGAACCACTTGATAACGAGTCTCTGAAAATACAAATATCCGATTTATGTCTGAATAATAATATAAGTATAAAGGGGATTTATTCATTTAATTTCAGTAAGAATACAAAAAAGGCAAATGCTGCCTTTACAGGACTTGGAAAAGCCAAAAGGATTATTATATCAGATACTTTGCTGGATAATTTTACCGAGGATGAAATTTTATCGGTTTTTGCACATGAACCTGGACATTACAAGAAAAAACATATTTTAAAATTAATAGCGTTATCATTTGTTCTTACATTTTCGGGTTTATATGCTGTTTCTGTTTTGTATCAATATTTTGTGTCAATTTCGGGTTATGTAAATATTCAGCAGATTTCCGCATTGCCCGTGCTTGCTTTACTTTTGTCCGGGTATGGATTGTTGACTTTACCTATTTCAAACATACTTTCAAGAAGATATGAACGGGAAGCCGATAAATTTTCTCTTTCTGTAATAAAAAAAGCAGATATTTATATATCAGTTCTGGAAAAACTATCTAAACAAAACCTTTCCTATAAAACCCCCAATAAAATAGTGGAATTCCTTTTTCACTCTCACCCCTCGATTGAAAAGAGAATCCAGAATGCCGCAAAATACACTTATAATTAGTTTATTATTAATCGGTAAACCGAATAAATCATTTATATTTCAACTTTATATTGTATAAATCATAATTCCACCGATAAATCACCGTATAATATCATTTGACTATTACCCCTAATAACTTCTTTTTTTTAGTAAATGATATTTTTGTTTCTTGACAATGAATAATAATATTGTTAACTTTTTATACATTTAATTGTTTAAATAATTATTCATAAACCAAAAAAGGAGAACAAAAATGAAAAAACTATCCTTTCTATTGCTTGGAGTTCTCATTATCGGACTGTTCGGTTACAGTTATATAGTAAACGACGGACCTAAAGATGAGGTTACTTTAAGCGATTTGTCTTCGGCTACAAACACATTGGAATATGCCAATATGACCGGGAGTAAGACACCAATTTCTGTACCCGGTGATAATCCATATGCGGTTCTTTGTGATTCAAGCCAGTTAGTATCTCACCCCGGACAGGGATTTGGCGGTGCAGATGCAAGTGCAATTACTACCGGTGGAACACTATACGGTTTCGGAGCGGCACAGTCAACCGGCTATTCTATGGGTGATGACTTTGTTGTACCCGAAGGTTTTCAGTGGCAGATTGACTCAATTAAATTCTTTTCATACCAAACAGGGTCAACTACAACCTCAACCATAACTGGATGCAAACTTGCAATATTTTCGGGCAACAATAATAATCCCGATTCGGTAGGGTCAACTCTTCACACAACGGATACGAGTGGAAACAAAATGAAGAGTACTTACTTTACCAATATTTACAGGGTAACCGGGACTGCACTTACAAATAATCAAAGACCTATTATGGCAGTTGTAGATACAGTAAATGTTACACTGGGTCCCGGAACTTACTGGATGAGAGCACAGTTTGCCGGCTCTCTAACTTCCGGTCCATGGGCTCCCCCGAGAACAATAGCCGGTCAACTGCAAACCGGTAACTGTAAACAAAAAGGTCCAACGGGTTGGGCACCCGGTTTGGATGGTACAACTCCGCAAGGATTACCTTTTGTAATATACGGAACAGCAATTCCTTCAACTCCTCCTTCCTGGACTGAACAAACGTCAGGTTTAACAACTGCATTGTATTCAGTATCTGCAGTTGACGATAATATTGCGTGGACATGCGGAGCACAAGGAAAAGTATTGAGAACAACCGACAAAGGACAAACCTGGGTAAATGTCAGTGGTAACATTGCAGTAGCAAATCCTCTGTATAATATCTGGGGAATAGACGCCAATAATGCAGTCGTTATTGGAGATCCTTCAGCAGGAGCTTATGTATGGAGAACCACTAACGGTGGAACAAACTGGGTAGAAGTGCTATCACAGACAGGCGGATTTTTGAATGCAGTTTGGATGTCTTCCCCGACCAACGGTTTTATTACAGGTGACCCTGTAGGCGGCAGGTGGTCGTTATGGAAGACCACGAACTCTGGAGCTAACTGGGATTCAACAGGATTATATGCCCCTACAACTCAGGCAGGCTGGAATAACGCGCTGTATATCAGCGGAAGTAAGATATGGTTCGGAACAAATGCAGCATTTATAATGTACTCATCTGATAACGGAGCGACATGGAGCCAGCAAACCACACCGGCAACGAACTCTTATATTATCTGGTTTAATAATGAAAACGTCGGACTCTCCGGAGGCACGTCATTATATGTAACAACAGACGGCGGCAGTACCTGGGGTAATCTGAGCTCACCGGTAGCAACTTCAGTATCCGGTATAACCGGCAGCGGAACCGAATGGTGGGTAACCCCGATGGCAACATCTGTATATTATAGTGCAAATAACGGAGCAAACTGGGCAACTCAATACACCGCACCGGCAGGAAGTTTCTATCATCTTACCAAAGCCAGAACCGGAAATACTATTTGGGGAGTAAGAAGCAACGGTGGAATTTCAAGATACGGTACACCAATCTCCGGAATTACACCAATCACAACAATTAATCTTCCCGAATCCTATTCTCTTACTCAGAATTATCCGAATCCGTTCAATCCTGTAACAAAGATTAACTTCTCAATACCTTCTAATGGTCTTGTTACCTTGAAGATTTATGATGTACTTGGAAGAGAAATAACAACATTAGTAAACGAAGTAAAGAACGCAGGAACCTATGTTGTAGATTTCAATGCATCGAATCTATCAAGCGGAGTTTATTTCTACAAACTTGAAGTAAACGGATTTAAAGATGTCAAAAAGATGACGTTAATTAAGTAATTCAATTCTTTTTATATTGTATCTTAAGAAAGCCCTTTCGGTGAAGAACCAAAAGGGCTTTTTATTTGATAATTGATTTTTTGTTAGAGTGTAATGAATATTTTTAAAAATTTTAAGTTTACATACTAATTTTTAATGTTGATTTTAAATATTATTATTTTAAAATTAGCATATGTTTTAATAATGATATTATATGATTCGGGTTTTTTAGGTAGTTATGTTCTTAATGTTTTTTGAAATATTTTTAATTAATTATTTAATAACTTAAAATAAAAGGAGTAATTATGGGAAAAATTTCCTTTAACTATTTGTTTTTAATCCTTTTGTTAATAATAGGATTAAACAATTGTGCGCAGGCTCAACCACAGTATTATAATTATAATACTGTGGTTGGAGGCAATAATTTTCCTTTCAATATTGCTGCTGGAAAAGTTACACAATTTATTTATCTTCCCGGGGATTTTAATCAACCGTCATCTGCACCATCTGGAAATATTACATCAGTTTATTTTCTATGCTCGGGTACAACTACTTTATATAATCAGTTAACTATAAAATTTGCTCTGGATACTATTACAAACTTACCGGCAGGGACTTTTTATACAGGAAATATGGATACGGTATATCATCGGGATACCATAACACTTGTATCTGTAGCAGGAACTTTTATGCAATTACAATTAGATACCCCTTTTCCTTATGATAATACTAAAACTCTTATAATTGAGATTTCCCAGTGTGGATTTACCGGTACCGGAAAATCCCTTTACCATACTTCTATAACGGGTACATTAAGAAGGGTTTATAATCAAACAGCTGGTGGATGTAATTATGTTTATCAGGGACAGGGTGCCCAGCAGGCGCATTGCGGAATTGATGTAAGTCCTGCCGCTCCTCCAACCTGGACAGAACAGACTTCAGGTTTAACAACTGCATTGTATTCAGTATCTGCAGTTGACGATAATATTGCGTGGACATGCGGAGCACAAGGAAAAGTATTGAGAACAACCGACAAAGGACAAACCTGGGTAAATGTCAGTGGTAACATTGCAGTAGCAAATCCTCTGTATAATATCTGGGGAATAGACGCCAATAATGCAGTCGTTATTGGAGATCCTTCAGCAGGAGCTTATGTATGGAGAACCACTAACGGTGGAACAAACTGGGTAGAAGTGCTATCACAGACAGGCGGATTTTTGAATGCAGTTTGGATGTCTTCCCCGACCAACGGTTTTATTACAGGTGACCCTGTAGGCGGCAGGTGGTCGTTATGGAAGACCACGAACTCTGGAGCTAACTGGGATTCAACAGGATTATATGCCCCTACAACTCAGGCAGGCTGGAATAACGCGCTGTATATCAGCGGAAGTAAGATATGGTTCGGAACAAATGCAGCATTTATAATGTACTCATCTGATAACGGAGCGACATGGAGCCAGCAAACCACACCGGCAACGAACTCTTATATTATCTGGTTTAATAATGAAAACGTCGGACTCTCCGGAGGCACGTCATTATATGTAACAACAGACGGCGGCAGTACCTGGGGTAATCTGAGCTCACCGGTAGCAACTTCAGTATCCGGTATAACCGGCAGCGGAACCGAATGGTGGGTAACCCCGATGGCAACATCTGTATATTATAGTGCAAATAACGGAGCAAACTGGGCAACTCAATACACCGCACCGGCAGGAAGTTTCTACCATCTCACCAAAGCCAGAACCGGAAATACAATTTGGGGAGTAAGAAGCAACGGCGGGATTTCAAGATATGGTTCACCATTAACCGGAGTCACCCCAATAGTAACCACAAATGTTCCAGAGAACTACACACTCAGTCAGAATTATCCGAATCCGTTCAATCC
>Ga0208828_1000022_pt1 | contig 77305 bp, 63 predicted proteins | sample Kivu_160m_FD_185487 | JGI IMG/M metagenome (GOLD analysis project Ga0208828, IMG submission 185487) | Freshwater microbial communities from Lake Kivu, Western Province, Rwanda to study Microbial Dark Matter (Phase II) - Kivu_160m (SPAdes)... | ecosystem: Environmental > Aquatic > Freshwater >... | reverse complement strand
GCCACGAAATCACCAAGAATCTTCTTCCCTGTCTTTGTCTCGACTCCAGCAACCCGACCATCGGCCTCCACAAAACGGGCTGCTGATTCATTGGTGAGAACGTGTACGCCTTGCTTGGTGAAGTACTGTGTTATCCATTGGGCGGTCTCATCGTCCAGTGGGACGTTCAGGAGCGATGGGCAAAACTCGATTATCGTGGTGTCAAGTCCATTCTGTACGCAGGCGGCGGCGATCTCGCATCCGATGAAGCCTCCACCCACAATCACTGCGCGCCGTGCGGAAGAGATGGCCGCTCGGATGGCATCAGAGTCCTCTATGGTCCGAAGGCAGTAGATTCCGGGCAGGTCACCGTTCGGTATTGGAGGGCGACGCGGACGACCACCGGTCGCTAGCAGGAGGCGTTCGAAGTTCAACTCCCGCCCATCATCCAGTAACGCAATTCGAGCGTCAGCATCCAGTCGCTGTACGTGGCAGCCAAGCAGGACCTCCACATGCTCCTGCTGATAGAACTCAGGCTCTTGGAGAAAGAGGCTCTCTTGCCGGAGTCTCCCTGTAAGGTACCCTTTTGAAAGTGCCACCCGATCGTACGGGAGATGGTTTTCGTCTGAGACGAGCAAAACACGCCCTTGATGGTCTCGTGCGCGGATCGCTTCGACCGCAGATCCGCCAGCTAACCCTCCGCCCACAACTAGATACCGCGTACTGTCCAAGATCAACACTCGCCCGCTACTTGAGCCGGAACTGGTCGTCACGCATGCTCAGGTTTTGCCCTTCTGCTTGAGCTTCAGAATCGCTTCTGCTAGGTCTCCGCCAGCTTCTTTCAACGCAGTCCTCGCGTCATCTAGCGACTTGCCAGTCTGCTCTGCGACCAACTTCGCATCTGCTTCCGGAATCTCCATCAACGGTGCTTCGGTCGATGGGGCTCTTTCGTGGGACGATCCGCCGGTCACTTGGAACATCTTCTGACCTTGAACGACCACCGACGTAACGACGGGTTCATCGATGACAATCTCACGAGTAGGGGTGCGTATCAGCACCTCGGTCACTCCCTCGATCTCATCGACCTGCATCCCCATCTTCTGCATCATCCGCTTAGCATCTCTGCCTTGCGGGGCTCCCTTCACAGCCTTGTACGCCTTGTAAGCCATCTTTGAGACAACCGACCGGAATTCGTCATCGCTCGTCTTGGGATAAGTCTATTGCGTCTACTCCGACACCCCGTCTCGTCTTCACGGCCGTCCCTCGCTTGAACTGAGTCATCTCGAAACCAGCTAAGTGCGCTCGTCCGACAGCCAGCAGCCCTCGTTTCTCATCGACCAATATGACCTCATCTTGGGGATGGATTGAGGAGTCCGCTGACACAACATGCTTCGCAAATGCGTTTCTGCCGGCTTTGATGAACTCAGCTACATCGTTGCGGACCACGACGACTCGAGGAGGATTCTTCATAGATCTCAAGATGTGGTCAGCCCCTTGAGGTGTCAGGGCCAGAAAACCGTCTCTCGCTCTCAGAGTGGAGATCAACTTTGCCTCACGAAAGATCAGGCGTATCTTGTTTGTCTTTCTTGATCTTGTGATTTCGATCTTGCCCTTGAAGAGCTTGTCACCTAGGCGTTTTCCGAATTGGTAATTCGCAATTCCCCTTAGCTTCCTCAGGTCCTGCCAGGTCGCTTTCTGCATCAGGTGACACGCTTCGACTAGAACGACCAAACCATTTAAGCGTGGACGTAGTTCCCTTTTCGCGGCCGGGGCGCATTTTGAACTGCGACATCTGCGGGCGCCAGATCCGTGGGATACCGAATCGGATCATCATCGAGGGCGCACGAATGATGGCGTGTGAGTCATGTGCTAGAATGGGGAAGCCCTACGTGGAGCCTCCGCGGCCGCCACCGACGAAACCAGGTGCTATCTCAATCCCGATACCTGCGGTGACGCCTCGTTCTGCTCCCCCTCGTCTGGCTGACGGGCGAGCCCCGAGAGAGGTTCGAGAGCTCGATCTTGCCGACAACTACCCACAGGTCATACAGAAAGGCCGGAGAAAGCATGACTTGACTCAGGAAGAACTGGCGATGAAGGTGAAAGAACGCCTCTCAATCATTCAAAAGATAGAGCTGGGTAAGATGGCCCCTGATGTCCGACTGGCGAAGACGCTGGAGCACGTTCTGCGCATCAAGTTGCTGGTGCCCACAAGCGAGCCACCTGCGCCGAAGCTCTCCACGACTCCGACAAAGGAGATCACTTTCGCTGACATCGCCAGGATACGCAAGAAGGAAGAGAAAGACACAAACGATCCAGGAGCTCAGCGCACCTAGGATCTTTTTGTCAGGTTCACGACCTGCTTTCCCCGCGCCGAAGGGATGATCCTCACTTCTGCATTGCTGAACTCCGTCGAGAATTGTCTTCCTTCAAGGTACCTATCGAGGAACACAGCCAGCGCGCTAACTTCGCTTATGGGCTGATTCGTTATGGCGACATTCCAAGTCGCCAATTCGTAGGCTTCACCAGGGACCTTCTCCGCACCTATCACAACGAGTTTTGGGCGGAGCGAGGCCCTAATCTCGTCGATCACTTGGGGCACCAACACTCCGTACGCCGTCAGATGGACTATATCTCCTCCTTCTGCCTTCCAGTCCCTCATCACCTGTCTCCATGGCTGGCCCATCTTGATCCAGAAGGTGCCTCCGAAACGTCGAGTGACGTCTTGAATCGTCTGCTCCAATGCAGTGTCGGCCACATCCGCAAGGACTAGTCCATCTGCACCGAAAGCTCTCGCCGTTAAACACACGTGGGTGGTAATCCTGGAATCCCGCGGGATTCTGTGCCCAAGGCGAAGGACGACAAGTTGGTCAGTCAATCTTTGGTGCCTGCCAGTGATGGCATGGCGCTTCTAGGCTGAAAAGGTTCTCACAGCCACTCTCTAGGGTATTTGGAAGAAGATTAAAGGGAATACCCACTAAGGATACCTGTCCGGCTCGGAGATGGCTCTGACTTGGCAATCTTGGATGAGGAGCTGACGAAAGTAGCTCGTCTCTTCGGTGGTGATGACGCGGTTACGGTCATCAACATCCTGAAGAAGAAGAGCGAAGCCACCGACGAGGTGCTCGCAAACGAATCCGTGGTCAGATTGAACACGGTTAGGAAGATCCTTTACAAGCTCTATGACCACGGCTTGGTCTCTTGCACCCGCGTGCGTGACGAGAAGACGAGCTGGTTCATCTTCTACTGGAAGCTGCAGACAGATCAGTTGGACGCTTTCATCCGCAGCAGAAAGAGGCGTGTTCTTGAGAAGCTGAGGCAGAAGCTTGACTATGAGAGAGGCCACAGTTTCTTCGTCTGCAAGAAGTGCGGTGAAGTACGAGTGACGTTCGAAGAGGCTATGGAGTCATCCTTTAGGTGCTCGAAATGTGGCGGTCAACTTGAGAGCGCAGACAACGCCCCCGTTGTTGAGTTCTTGGAAAGGCGGATCAAGCAGATAGAAGACGAGCTAGAACAGTGACGCACCAGCCTCTCGTCGACCGTTTGCCTATGTGGTTTTGATCACCATGAGCGCCAAACTCGTGACAGCGGAGAGGATTCTGCATCTTGATCAGGAAGCATTCAGAGCACCTCTTGAGGCGAGACTCGGCCAGCTGTCTCGGGGCTTGGATGTTAAGGTGCAAGTCGAAGGGGCGACTGGCAATGGATTCGTCAGGATCGGAGTCCAAGGAACAGATTCTGAGGTCTTCACTGAACTCATTAGAAGAAAGCTCGGGATCGCGCCTCGCGAATTCTCAGAAGTTGAGGTTGATGACAACCTCAAGGCCTACGTGTCCAAGATCGACCTGAAACGGCAAACAATCGAGGTTGAGATGGGGCCAGTTTCCACACACGTCAAGACAGTAGTAGCGAGAGAAGGGTTGGTGGCTCAACTGTGCGACGGAAGAGACCTTCCCGTTGACAAGATCGTAGGAACCTACTGCATTCATGAGGACGTTCCTGTGTTCGTCAGAATCACGTCAATAGATCGCGACCGAAGACGCTTCGAAGCTTGGCTTTCGGACGATCAGATCGCCCAATTCGACCAGTGGAGACGACAAAGACTACACAGGATAATCGCGGTCGGAGGGTTCCAGGACAGACTACGTGAAGCTGTGCGCCTCTCTAGAGTCGAGAGGGACATTGCTGGGATGGAGGAGCTGTCTCTTACAGCACATTCACTCATCTGTACGCTTGGGACAGAAGCTCCAGGAATTATCGCGAAGATTGGTAGATACATCAGTGACTTCAGACTCCACGCTTTTCTCCCGGAAAGGGCGGACAGGTGTCGGTCGAGCGTTGCAGAGCGATAGCACGCGCTGCTTCCGAAGACCGACGTTCGCCATGTTCCTGCTTGTCCCTGGGTGAACTGAAGATGGAGACTTGGCGTCTTCTGGACCTCGAATACTCTGATGCTCCATCCAATCTTGCATTTGAGGAGGCGTTGGTGCGAGAGGTTGGAAATGGGAAGTCCCCCCCAACCCTTCGCCTATGGAGAAACCCGAAGGCCGCAGTCATCGGTGAGAATCAGTCCGCGGAACATGAGCTCCAGCTGGACACCTGCAGAGAGCTGGGCGTGGAAATCGTCAGGCGCTTCACCGGAGGCGGAGCGGTCTATCACGACCCAGGAAACCTGAACTACTCAATATGCACGCCCAAGCTATCTCACTCAAGCCTCGAGTTGCAGAATCTGATATTCAGGCAGGCACTCGAGTGCGCCGCTGCATGCTTGTTGAATCTAGGTCTGGTTTCGACTGTGGTCCCTGTCAACACGATAATGGTACGCGGACGCAAGATCTCGGGCGGAGCGGGCGCAATTCGCTGGGGAGCCATCCTCTACCACGGTTCCATCTTGACGAATACAGACCTTGAGATGGTGTGGAGAATCCTCCGACGACAGCAGATGACAGGGCTTACGAAATTCGTTCAAAGCACTTGTGCTCCTGTGACATCCCTGGAGAGAGAACTTGGCGGAAGCATCTCAATCGACCGCGTCAAGAGAAGTCTCAGAGACGCCTTCGTGAAGACTTTCAAAGCACGTCTTGTTCCCGGACCGGCAACAGGGCAAGAACTGGACGCAGTTCTTGGTCTGGTCAAGGAGAAGTACGGCACTGAGGAATGGAACTTCAGGATCTAGCACAACCATCACAGGCGCGGGTACCGCTCTGCGTTTGCAGACGTCGCCACGTAGCCTTATCGCTGTCTCGAAGGATAGGCGCAGAATGCTTGGGCGCTTTCAGCACGGATAGAGTTATAGGTGTCTGTAAGCTTACGTATGCTTAAGCCGGCACATCCAATGAATCGAATGTGGAATAGGGCGCCTGCTCTGAGACGGATCACAGCCGTTCTCCTCTTGATCCTAGGCTTGGCAGCGTTCTCCTTGATGGCCACGCCATCACATGCATCGATGTCTATGATCCGGGGTACAGTGTACTGGTATGACATGTACGGAAACCTCCACCCACTTCCGTGGGCGCAAGTGGTCGCTGAAAGCGATTCGGGAGAACCCCCCACCGCTTCCACAACTGCTGACGGCACCTACATGATGTGGGTGGCGCCAGGATCATACAATCTGACCGTCTCAGTTGACCCCGCGTACGCACCCGTGAGCAAGATGGTGACGGTTTCGGACGGAGGAATAGTGACTGTCGACTTCGAGCTTCAACCCTCTGGCAGACCGATCCCGGAGTATCCGGCTGTGGCCCAGCCAGTCATGCTGTTGATCGCCGCGCTCGCCACGACAGTCCTGATTCGCCGACGCAATCATGTTCGCTCGCAAGCTGATGAAAATCCGCTTGGTTCTTCACAACCTCACGCAATTCCGATCCAAGGCAGGTCCATGGGTCTGATTCTCTTCTTGCAGACTGCGCAATGCAGAAATACGATCCAGGAACCGTCAACTGGCAGTTGAGACGTATTGGCCAGATCGCTTCCATGCTCGGCCGCTCGTTTCTTGTTGTTGTTACTCGTTCTCTCATTGTTGTGCCCGAATGCGGCCACAGCATCCGGTCAGATCGGAAAGGGTTCCCCGGCCCAGACTACCTGGCACAGCGTGATCGCTGACTTTCCAAATCAATACTACTGGTACTATTGCTACCCATGGAACTACTCATGGTGTTACCCCTACTATTGGGAGCCTTGGTGGTACTACACGTACCCCTACAACTACTACACACCGAGCGCTGACACAAAGAAGACCTTTGAACTCAAGGCTGATACCAACCCACCTGGCATCGCTCCTGTGAACGGCAAGGGAACATACAACCAAGGCACGGTCGCATCTTTCACTTTGACTTCCATCATCGTTCCCGCCGGCACGAACCAACGCTACGTTTTCTCGCACTGGAGCGGAGACTTCTCAGGGAGTGCACCTAGCGGTGCAATCACCATGGACTCTGCAAAGACTGTTGTCGCGAATTATCGCTTCGAGAAGTATCTGAAGGTGTCAGTGGATCCTCCGGGCATCACCTATGCAACCGGGGAGGACTGGTATACCTCAGGCGACTCCGTAGTGATGGGTGCCGTGCCTGCTCAGATTCCAGGTGGCGCTGGAATCCGGTACGTCTTCCGGCATTGGATAGTCGATTCAGTTCCGGTATCTGGAAACCCGATCGAGATCACGATGGATGTCCCCCACACCGCCGTAGCGCGCTACAGGACACAATATCTTCTCACGGTCTCATCTGAATACGGCGCTGCGGACGGAGGCGGATGGTATGATGCCGGGGACTCTGCTGAGTTCTCAGTCACAGCTCAGGTCGAGATCGGATACGGAGTGAGTCAGGTCTTTGACAGGTGGACCGGAGACGTGGAATCAAGTTCCACGGTGGGCACGATCATCATGGATTCACCTCACACCGTGAGAGCAGTCTGGAGAACCGACAGCACCATTCTGTACGCGACAATAGCACTTGGCATCGGAGGAGCCTTCGTGCTGGGAATCGGACTAGTCCTTGTCGCAACCACCAGACGACGACCTGCCAAGTCTGTCCCACTGATCTCAACTAGATCGGTAGCGATACATGAGACACCTCATGAGAAAGCGAAGCCGACACAGTCCAAGAAGAAGGTCAAGCCCCCCCAGAAGACCGTCTAGTTGCAGCTTTCGTCCGTACTGGCCATCTTCTGAGACAGAAGAGGCTTCAACTAGCCTACGTTGAGCTGTAGAAAGTGTGAAATTGTGATCGCGTGACCCGCTAGGTGGAGTCAACTCATGTTCGAGACTCGAATTACCAAACTATTGGGCGTTGAGCATCCCATCGTAGGCGGAGCCATGATGCATGTCTCCAAGCCGGAATTTGTGGCAGCAATCTCGAATGCTGGAGCATTGGGAATGATGGCCTCTGCCATGTACGAGAGCCAAGACGAATTCCGACTAGCCATCAGCAAGGCAAAGAGTCTCACGAAGAAGCCATTCGGCGTGAACCTAAGCCTATTCCCCGCAATGCGCCCCATCGACAACGACCTCTACGTTGACGTGATATTGGAGGAGCATGTACCAATCGTAGAGACCAGTGGGCATCGCCCGCCGGAAGACTTGCTCGCACGACTGAAGGCCGGAGACATCAAGACGATGCACAAATGCGTCAGCGTCCGGCACGCGTTGAGCGCGGAGAAGGCTGGGGTGGATGCCGTAACGGTCTTTGGAACCGAGGGAGGGGGGCACATAGGCGAGGTCGGACTGACCACGATGGTTCTGGTCCCCAGAGCTATAGAGGAGGTCAAAGTGCCGGTCATAGCAGCCGGCGGAATCACCAACGGAAGAGGACTACTTGCCGCGCTGGCACTAGGTGCTGAGGGGGTCACTCTCGGCACAAGGCTGCTGGTCACGACTGAATGCCCGATTCATGATAACCTAAAACGAGCCTTGGCGTCGGCGACGGAACTCGACACGCTACCGATTCTCGGATCCTTGCACAATACCCTTCGCTCTTGGAAGAACCCCGCCGCGCTCAAGGTTGCCGAGCTGGAATCGCATCAAGCTGAGCTGGGCGAGATTCTGGCAATAGTTGCCGGCACGGCGACCAAGCGCATGTACGAAGACGGCGACTTGGATGCTGGCGTCATTCCCTGTAGCCAAAGCATAGGTACCGTGCACGAGATCAAGCCAGTCGCCCAAGTCATCGACGACATAATGCGAGAGGCGTCGGAGACTCTGGAACATTTGGCCAAGTAGAGTGCCAGAGGAATCAGAACCAGTCTACAGGATTGGCTACTGCGCGCCCAGCAGCAAATTAGGCCGGTTCCTGTCAGCGTGTTTCTCGGGCGTACGACACTCTTCCCATGGCGTAGGGCTACGTGTGCTCATGGCATGTATCGAAAAACGACATTGTACTTATATAGGAACACTGATGTACCGTGAGTGGTAGGTGTGGAACAAGATGGAAGTCGAAGAAATCCTCAACATGGGCGCATACCGGAAGAACGCGCGAGGCCTTCAACTGAGAAAACTGCTCTCAGTTGTCCTCTAGAATCACCAGTTCCGTTCTGTGAACTGTGAAGCTAGGCTGCGCGGTCGTGCAGCCACCTGGCGACGGCATACAGGGTCGGATTGCTGCTTACGTCGGCAATTGGGATTCGTACGCTGGTCTCTTGCATGAGGACTGCGCTTTCATAAGTGGGCATTGTGGCGAACACGACGCTGGCCCAATGCATCCTACCCTTCATCTGCTCATCCACAACATCATCGCTTGCAGGCATTGAAGCATATGTGAACGCAACGCCGCTCGCCCACATCAGGCTTCTCCCCAGGGACCCCGGGGGGACCCCGAAGCTCTGGATCTCAAGCAACGCTGGCAAAGAGTACTCGACGACCTCATGGATGACGATCTCCTCCCAAGGCTGGTACGTTATCTTGACCATTCCTCATCACTCTACCTAACTCACAACTCACTATTGGATAACGATTCTGAATCAGATGTGTCTGCGGGGAATATGGTGGGCCGGACCGGGATCGAACCGGCGACCTTCGGCGTGTAAAGCCGACGTTCAAGTCAAGCTTGGGCTTTCTAACCAGCTGAACTACCGGCCCTCGAACCGTTAGGTCTGCTATTCCCAGTCATAACGGTTCGGGTTTCCATTGCCGATCTGCGCGCCTTCAGGTGCTCCGACCGGGGCCTGGATGTTCGATTGATGGGTAGCCGAGTGCCCGCCCTTGTCTTCTAGGAGATTGTTCCGGATGGTCAATGTGCAGAGGTAGTCTTATCTCCGATGGGGGCATCGAACCAGTCTGGAATCCGAATCTTGAATACCGTTCATGTCATTGGGACGGGCACAATAGGCGAACCGCTAATCGGCCTCCTGACTGACTTCCGGAAGGACCTCGGGATTGACGAAGTGACATTCTCCAAGCGGACTCCGCTGCTGACTGACCGAACGAAAGTCTGGGACCTTCTCAAACGCGATGCAAAGCTATGCGTTGAGAAGGAGAAATGGAAGAAGTTCCAAGAGCTAGAAATGGAACCGACATTCGAGTATGAGGAAGGAATACGACGGGCATCCGTTGTGATCGACTGCACCCCATCAGGAACAGGTCTTGACAACAAGAAGAAGTACTATGAGAAGATGGAAGGTCCGCGAGGTTTCGTCGCACAGGGCTCAGAGTTCGGATTCGGAACAATATACGCTCATGGGATAAACGATAGTGCGCTTACTGGATCGCAGAAGTATGTGCAAGTGGCTTCATGCAATACTCACAACATTGCATCTATCATCAAGACGCTTGCGTTCGAAGGCGGGATGTCTCGTCTCAAAGAGGGCCGCTTCGTATGTATGCGTCGGTCCTCAGACCTCAGCGAAGAGAAGGGATTCACGGCCAGCCCGAAGGTGGACGAGCACGATCAGGGGAGATTCGGAACACACCACGCTCGTGACACACACGCACTTTTCCAGAGCCTTGGCTGTGAACTGGACATCTTCTCGAGCAGCATCAAGATTCCAACTCAGTACATGCACTCGATCTGGTTTTCGCTTGAGCTCTATGGGGCCACCACACTTGACGAGGTACTGGCTCGTATCAAGGCAAATCCGCTCATGGCCACGACATACAAGGATCAGACGGCCTTAGCATTCTCGTTTGGACGAGACCATGGTCGCTACGGGCGCATTCTCAATCAAACGATAGTTGTCCTGCCCACGCTATGCGTCAGAAGTCCCGAAGAGGTCTTGGGATACACGTTCACCCCGCAGGACGGGAACAGCTTGCTGAGTAGTGTGGCCGCGACTGAGCGGCTGCTCTATCCTCAGGACTGGCGCGAGAAGATGAGATGCCTTCAGCCGTTTCTCTTCAAGGAGATCTAGGGGCTGGGCTTCCAAATTGGTCTCTGATAGCTCTGATCCGTGAAAGAGAACGAGTAGGGCTTCCCAAGCGTCTCGGAGTGTACGATCTCTTTGATCGATCTTCTCGGAGTGACTTGGGGACAGTCAGCTGCGTAACCAATTGGCAAGATGGCAATTGGGCGCCTGCCTTCCGGTGCCTCAACAGTCTTCGCAACCGCGTCGGTGTCAAATGCTCCAACCCACGTAGACGCCAATCCGAGTGCGGTGGCTGCCAGCATGGCGTATGTCGTGGCTATGGTAGCATCTTGGATAGAGTAGAGTTCGGAACCGCGCTGTCCGTATTTCCTTGCGGAGCGCTCGGGGCACGTGAGAAAGACCAGGCAGACGGGTGCTTCCGCAATGAAGCTCTGACCGAAGGCGTCTCTGGCCAGTTCGCTTTTTCGCTCACGGTCCTTGATGACAACCATCTCGTATGCCTGCAGATCACCAGCCGACGGCGCAAGGTTCACTGTTTCGATGATTCTGAGAATCTTCTCCTCCTCGACGGGCTTGGTCTGAAAGGCTCGGATCGAGCATCTGGCCCTCACAGTCCCGAAGTAGTCCATCTTGTATCGCCAAGTCGAGATTGTTGCGAGTGTCAGAGATGTAACGCTTGTCCCGTTCCGCTTAGGCAAGTCGTCTAGATTCCGAGCGCGATGAAGAGAGCCGTCATGAGGCCAACGATGAAAGTGATCACCAGAACGAGCGGAACATGACTTCTCAGAATCTCGCTTTCCAGCTTCGCCTCCGCTCCTATCGTGGCTGCAGCGTTGTTGATCTTGGATGGCGTGATGGCTGAGGCGATACCTCCACCGTTCGCGTGCGATCCATAGATCGTCATGAAAGCGGAACTGTTCTGCCCTGCTTCGGTAAGTCCTATGCCTTCAGCTGCTTTGTGTTGTATGGGAAAGAACATCACATTCGAGCTTGCCTCAGATCCTCCAACCACCGCTCCGAAGAGGCCGAGCCAAGGCGCGACAAACACAAACATGGCACCGAAAGTTGCAGCCAAGGTCAAGCCGACCACGTTGTTCATGTTCAGAACCGCGAATTCCGGCGTGGGGGCCAGCTTGCTGTTCGAGATAGTCATCGCACTCCAAGCCATTACGTACGCGACTCCGAAAAAGAGTGCATACGCGAGAAACGGTTGCAGGATTCTCCTTGTCCAGAGGTTCAGGGTTCTTCTAAGCTGTTGTCTGGTAGGTTTCAGAATCGGTAGAGAGAGAATCGTGGCGGCGAATATCCAAGTGTATACTTGTGCGAGGGCGTCGAAGTCCAACGGTCTGTCGAAGATCCAGAATGTAGGTCCGTCCAGTCTCCTCATCCAATCTGTGACTTGAGGCACGCTGACTATCAACGCGAGAACGATCAGTATCAGCCACGGGCTGAAGGCCCTGATCGTCTCAACACGATCTAATGGTTCGGTAGCCTTCGTCGCGCTCGCAATTAGGCGGTGGTAGAGGTAGAGAACAGCCATGCTGACCAGACCTGCAAGAACGCCAATCAGCATGATGGGCACGCGCAACAGTCCGAAAATCAAGCATGAGAACGCGATCGTGAGACCCGTCAGGAACGCCGGCCCGAGACCCTTCCTGACTGATGATCTTCCCCCAATAATCCACAGCATCGCGATCGAGACCAACACCGCCACCACAGGAAGGAAGATGTTCACCTTGTAAGCGAACAAGAAGACATCCAGCTTGAAGATGTCCGAAGGAAGACTGATCGGCACCGAAAGAAGCGCGTACGACGTAGTTGCATTGTATCCGAGCACAGAGATGGCGATTGCAGCGAATGGCGAGAATCCCATCGCAACCAGCAATGGAGGAAAAAGCGATGGTGTCACAACTCCAAGCGAAGTTGCGAATGACCCAAACCCAACACCGAGAAAAAGTGCCTGTTGCTCCTTCGTCGTTGCCGCGCGTTTTATCGCGGCGGAAATTGCTTGGAGTGCTCCGACCTCCCTCATCAGGAAGATCATGAGCATGGTCGCGAGCACGGAGATCGTGACGCCGAACGACTTCAAGATGCCATAAACTGCCGCTCCCAGAGCAACCAGAGGATCAGTATTGAAGAAACCAACCGCCAGCACCAATGACACAACGAGGCCAACAACCGCCATGGTTGCTCCAGATTGTCGGAACTGTACGATTCCGACGAAGACTACGATGAGGGCGAAGAGAGACAGGACGAATCTCAGATTGAGAAAGGCACCTGCCAGCACCAAGACTGCTAGAACCGTGAGGCCCATTGGGAATCTCAAGTCGTCCCTTTCCAGTCGTCTACTCCTTGGGTCGCAGATCCACGACTCGACGTGCCTTGCCTTCATAGCGCGGCAAAGCTCCTTCCCCAACCAGTTCAACATTTGCATGTATTCCGAGGGTTGAGAGAATGTCACTCTGCACTTGCTTCAGGAGTTGCGGATCTTTCAGCCCCTCCTTGTTCGCCTCGACTTTCACGGACAAGTGGTCGAGTTGTTCGCGTGATACGACTATCTGGTACTGGTCTCCGAGGCCGGGCACATTCATCAACACATGTTCCACCTGGCTGGGGAAGACGTTCACGCCGCCCACGATGAGCATATCGTCGCTTCGTCCCTTGATGCGTCGAATCCGGCTGTGGTACCTTCCGCAAGCGCATTCTTCCTCGAAGACTTTGGACAGGTCTCTCGTCCTGTAGCGGAGCAGAGGCATTGCTTCGCGGGAGAGCATCGTGAACACAAGCTCGCCTTCTTCGCCCGGCTCAAGAACCTCACCAGTGTCCGGGTTGATGGTCTCAACAAGGAATTCATCCCCCCAGATGTGGAGTCCGTTTCGCTCGTCGCACTCGATCCCCACTCCCGGCCCGTAGAGTTCAGACATTCCATAGCAGTCGTGAGCCCGAAGGCCAAAGCCGTCCTCTATTCGCTTGCGTGATTCCTCGCTCCACGGTTCTGCGCCGAAGAGCCCCACCCTAAGCGCGAAGTCTTCTCTCGGGCTGTATCCTTCGGCCCGGCTGGCTTCACATAGGTAGACCATATAGGAGGGCGTGCAGGCGGCCACTGTGCTTTGCAGATCCTTCAGAAGCATGAGCTGTCGTTTTGTGTTCCCAGCGCTTGTGGGAACAACAGTGGCGCCGACTGCTCTGGCACCGTAGTGGAAGCCTAACCCGCCCGTGAAGAGGCCGTATCCGTACATGTTCTGAACTATGTCGCCTTTCCTGACGCCAGCCACATCGAAGGTTCTGCCCATCAGCTTGGTCCAGCGCTCTAGGTCGCCGCGGGTGTACGCCATCACGATTGGCTTTCCGGTGGTTCCCGATGACGCGTGAAGGCAGTACAGCTCGCGTGGCGGGACCGCCAGAATGCCAAGCGGATAGTAGTCTCGGAGGTCTGTCTTCGCTGTGAACGGGATTGTCGCAATATCACCAGTGCTCTCTATCGATTCTGGCTTGACTCCGGCCTCGTCGAAGCGTTTCTTGTAGAATGAGACATTCCTGTAGGCGTAGCGAACGATCTTCTTGATCTTCTCCTGCTGGATCCTTCTCAGTTGTTTGGGCTTGAGCATCTGGGCGTGTCGGTCAAACACGCAGTATCCCTCTTTACCCGAGCAGTCCGAAGCGTGGATAAATGACTTCCGAGCCTCTAGAGAACATCATCGACGGCTATGGGAAGGAGCTGCGACGCGCGATGGTGGACACCGATTCTGAAGTGAGGGGAACGGCGATCACTCGCGATCAGAGGGTACCTGCTGAAGATCTTGCTCGGAGTAGGTGGTCCCTCATCGAAGCTGACTCCGTCTTGGGTCGCCTTTGGGATCGAGACGTACTTGCCTGGGACAAGTATTGGGTGCCGGTCTTCCGGCTCTTCGCGAAAGACCTAGTCAAGGACGCTTCTCCTAAGCCCGGAGACGTAGTGCTTGATTTAGGGACAGGCACAGGAGTCGCGGCACTTGAAGCGTCCGCATCGGTCCGTTCCCGAGGACTCGTGGTCGGGATTGATCGATCCGAGCCGATGATTGCATTTGCCCAGAGGAAAGCCAACAGAGTAGGTTTCAGGAACCTAAGATTCCTCAAGATGAGTGATGAAGGCCTCCGCTTTCCAGACGAGTTCTTCGATGTCGTGATCTCCAACTGCGGCATGGGGACCTCGACCATCGCTGAGGACTTGAAAGAGGTTCTGAGAGTGCTCAGGCCAGGCGGCGTATTGGCTTTCAATGATTGGCACTTGATCGATGTCGAACCTCATCGAGTGTTCGGCGATGTGCTTGGCAAGTATCGCACAAGGAACCCTTCTCAGGAATTGACTCAGGAGAGGTCAGCGCTCGCCGCAACGGAAAGCTCCCATCGTTCCCTCAATGCAGAAGCGCAATCGCAAATGGCACGCAGCGTAGGGTTCAGGGAAGTACGGCTCAAGACCCGGAAATACTCAGTGCGAATGCGAGGCCCTCAGAACTACCTAGACATGAGGCTGTGCCGTGCCACAATAAAGAGAGAAATGTCTGAAATGCTTCAGACGCAGCGCGAGCTCTTCATGGAAGAACTGAAAGGGCGTCTTCGCAAGTTTTCCTCAGGAAGGGATTTCGTGTTCCCTTGGAGAGTCTATTTCATACGTGGCCGGAAAGCTGCATAGTGGTCACCAGTCTCTTCGTGGGTTTGGGGACGGAAAAGCGTTATATTCCGGAGGATATATTGCTTGGCCCGTGACGCTTCGAATGTCAACATTTGCGATGACCAAGCTTCAAGCCTCGATACTCATCGTCATCGTCCTCGTGGGAGCAGGGGTGGGACTGTACGGGTATTGGCTTTCTGGTTCATTGCCGCCGAGGACTAATCTGATAATCTCCACAACCACGAGCCTGTATGAGACAGGCTTCCTAGACGAGCTCAAGGTCAAGTTCGAGGCGAAATACCCTAACTACAACGTGTCTTTCATTTCTCAAGGAACCGGACTGGCGATCCAGACCGCAATGCGAGGGGACGCTGACATGATCCTCGTGCATGATCCGGCAAGAGAACTTCAATTCCTGAAAGGCGGCTACGGTGTCAACCGTAAGATCGTCGCATACAATTTCTTCGTGATCGTTGGTCCCGCAGAAGACCCAGCTGGAATCTCAGGGAAATCTCCTTCAGAAGCTCTGAAGCTCATAAGATATGCCGGCCTCAATGGAACAGCAGAGTGGGTCTCGAGAGGCGATGATTCCGGAACTCATTCGAAAGAGAAGAGTCTCTGGAAGGCCATCGGGTTTGACACAAAGCAACTTCGCACCGAATCTTGGTACCTTGAAGCAGGCAGTACAATGACTGCCACGCTCAAGCTCGCCAACGAGAAACGAGGCTACACACTGACCGACATAGGCACATACCTCATGAACTTCGCCAATCACAACATCGATCTAGCCAAGCTCGTTGAGTCAGGCAAGAGCATGCTGAACGTATACAGCGCGATAGCAGACAATCCAAACAATGCGAACATGACGAAGTCGAACTTTGAAGGCTCCATGCTAGTCATCAAGTATTTGGTCTCAAATGAAGGTCAGGACCTGTTCGCCAGTTACGGTGTGAGCGATTATGGTCTGCCTCTGTTCTATCCATACCTCAAGCTTGTTGAGAGTCAGAGCGACCCGCAGCTGGTCCAATGGATACAGGAACTGGCTTTCTTCGAGGGATCAGAATGCCCACCACAGTACCAGTATCAGGCAGATGACCTCTACTCCGTGCAAGCCGCTGTTCCAGTCTTCCTAGCAATCTGCACAAGTGCCATGGAGAGCAAGATGGCGCACTGGACCCGATCACTGAAGGCATAATCCGCGCCGTCAACCTGATACTCTCGGGCGACCGAGAAGTATTCACCATCACGGCGCTCTCGCTGTACATTTCCATATCTGCGACTCTGCTTTCCTGTGTTTGGAGCATCCCAATCTCAGCCACCCTTGCGCTCCGGAGTTTCCCCGGAAAGCGAACTGTGAAAGGTATCTTCAATGCGTTCATAGGAATCCCGACAGTCGCCTTAGGTCTGTACCTCTACTTACTCTTGTCAAGGAGCGGTCCACTTGGATACTTCGAATTCCTGTATACGCCCTACGGCATCATAATTGGCCAATGTGTTCTCGTCACTCCAATCGTCGTGAGCTTCACCACCAGCGCGCTGGAATCTGTTGACCCCGACCTGAGAACGCTCGCGAGAACTCTCGGGGCTTCTGGCCTGCAGATTGACGCTGTTGTTCTTCGAGAGGCATTCTGGGGAGTAGCGCTCGCGATCATAGCCGCCTTCAACAGAGCGTTCGCGGAGCTGGGCGTCGCAATGATGCTGGGAGGCAACATTAGAAACCTCACGAGGGTGCTGACAACTGCAATAGCCTTGGAAACTGCTCGGGGCGAGATTGCCCTCAGCATTGCATTGAGTTTCATCCTACTTGGTATCGTGATGTCTCTCAGCATTGCAGTCAGCCTAGCAAGAAGGTCTTCATGATGATGTCCAAGATCGAAGCCCTCGACGTAACCAAGAGGTACGATGGATCACTGGCACTCGACCGCGTCGAGGTGAGAGCTTCGTATGGGCAGGTCACTTCGATAGTCGGTGTGAATGGGGCGGGTAAGACGACTTTGCTGAAGATTCTTGCCGGCCTCGACACGCCAAGCGACGGCAAGGTCCTCATCGCCGCAAGACAAGTCAGTCCGGAGGAGCTCAGGGCCCATTGCACGATGGTATTCCAGAAGAGTGTCATGCTTGGAGGCACAGTCTACGACAATGTTGCCTATGGCTTGCGCGTCAATCGAACCCCTGGACGAGACATCCCAGATAGGGTGAAGTCTGCTCTCGAGATTGTGAACCTAGACGGATTCGAGAAGCGAAAGGCCCGCAAACTGTCCAGCGGCGAACAGCAACGCGTTGCCATAGCGCGTGCACTGGCGCTCGAGAGAGAAGTCATCCTCATCGATGAACCAACGGCCAACTTGGATCCCGCAAACACGATGGTCATCGAGCAGGGGATCAAGCAGTCAGCTCGATCCCGAGCGGTTCTGCTTAGCACGCATAACCTTCCTCAGGCTCGACGTCTTTCTGATCGAGTCATACATCTCTACAGAGGACGCGTGGTTGAGGAGGGAGAAGCGGCCAGATTCTTTGCTGACCCACATGATGAGAGGACGAAGCTTTTCATCAACGGAGAGCTCCAATTCTGAGTAGCCAGTTGATGGGTAGGCGGACAGAGACTCATTGAGAGGCCTGAAGCTCGAGCCATCCTATACGGTCTCGCTCGGACTGAGAAATCGGAGAGTGATCGGCGAACTTGAAGCGCGGATGCTTAGAGCAATAGACCAGACAGGAAGCCTTTCACTCGCAGCACGCACTCTAGGGCTGTCCTATCCCTTCCTCTGGAACACCATCTCCAGAATCGAGCGGAGCCTGAATCAGAAGATCGTTACCAGGGAGCGAGGAGGCTCGAAAGGAGGCAGGGCAGAGCTGACACGTCAAGGGAAGCAGCTGCTCCAAGCCTACTCTCAGCTTGATTCCCGAGTCCATCGCTTTCTCATAGGAGACACTCCCGCAGAAAGTTACCTGCCGCAGGCAGGGCGCTTTCGCCCGGATCTCTCGTTCATAGGCAGTCACTGCGTGGTCGTCGAGAGGATACTGCATTCGCTTCACGAGAGCAATCCGAGAATGACCTACCAGATGGTCAACGTCGGCTCTTGGGCAGGCCTGACGGCCATAATGCTGAGAGAGGCGGACATCGCAGGAGTACATGTCTTCGACGAGTCGGAGTCGAAGTACAATGAGCCCCTGCTGTCGAAATACTGGCTGTCACGCACATGTGCACTCGTCCGCGGCTACAAGCGACAGCAGTGCCTCATGGTCAGAAAAGGCAACCTGAAGCGAATCAAAGGAGTCGCTGATCTTCTCCGAAAGGATGTGAAGTTGGCGAACAGAAACTTGGGATCCGGAACCAGGATGCTCCTCGACAGGAGATTGCAGGAGCTTGCAGAAAGGAAGCGCACTGGCCTTGAGGCACTCACGAAGCGAATCAGAGGTTATGATTCTGAAATGATGACTCATAGAGAGGTGGCAGACGCCATCGGGTCTAGGCGTGCGGACGTCGGCGTCGGTCTGACATCAGTTGCGTGCGAGATGAAGCTGGATTTCATTCCTCTGGCAGATGAGCTGTATGATTTCTTAGTCGAGAAGAGACTGAGGAACCCCTGCGCACGTAGCTTCTTCGACGTGCTGGCATCCAAGCATTTCCAGAGAGAAACCGAGAGCTCTACGGTCGGCATCAAGTTCCTGAAAGAGAGCGGTCGAATGATCAGCCAGTGATCATTCTGATAGGTTTATTCGCCTGAGCCCGCGTATCCAGCGCGATTCTGAATTGTCAGACGGTGCATCGGAGATGACCTGCCCAGAGTGTCGAGTTCCTATGTCGTTTCTTCGCGATAGGACAGAAGTGAAGATTGACGGCATGCGACATTCGCTACAGGACTTCTGGTGCTCTCAACATGGGCTGTGGCATTACGATGTCGACACCGGGGAGCTGAGTCGCAAGGAAGCCTCCGACTTGGAAGTCTGAGCAAACAAATACAGTCATGACAGTACAGTCGCCCCTCATCGTCACACCCCAGACCGAAGCTCAAGGAATGGGCTTCGATTTGCGTCGCGACAACGATCCATAGAGCACTTCGCTCGATCGACATCAGAAAGATGCGGTCCAAGAAACCATATATATTTCCAGACAACTGCGACCAAGGCACCAGAGCTGTAGATGGTGAAATGAGATGGCAAAACAAGCGGCAGACCTGTACAAGGAATTTGACATCCGCATAATTCCTCCCAGCTGGAAAGACAAGGCATGGAATCCCGACGATTTCAAGACGTGGTACAAGACAACCGTGCGGGACAAGAAGGCGATGGAAGCATGGTGGGAGAAATGGGCAAACGAGCTATTCTGGTTCAAGAAATGGAATACGGTGCTGGATGATAGTCACCCCCCATTCTACAGATGGTTCGTCGGTGGAGAAACAAACCTCGCCTACTTGGCTACGGATTGGCAGATTGAGCTCGGCAGGAAGGACAGGACAGCTCTGATATGGGAAGGCGAGCCCTGGGATGAGGTCTCCCAAAAGCCAAAGGAAGTCAGAAAGTTCACGTACGGTGATCTGCACAGAGAATCGAGCATAATCAGCTATGCTCTTCGAGAGAAGCTGAAGGTCAAGAAAGGAGAAATCCTGACGTTCTATGTGCCCATGATCCCGGAGCTGCCGCTGTACATGCTGGCGGTTCAGAGACTTGGGGCACGTCACAGCGTTGTCTACAGTGGTTTCAGCGCGGACGCCCTCGCCACACGAGCCATAGACTCCGGCTCCAGGATCATTGTCGCCGCGGATGGGCTCTTCAGAAGAGGGAAGACGGTAAGCCTCAAGCCCATCGTCGATGACGCAGTGAAGATATGCGCCAAGAACGGTCACAAGATAGAGAAGGTAGTAGTGGTCAAGAGAGTTGGCCAGGAGATAGCTTGGGACAAGGAGATTGACATCTGGCATCATGACCTGATCGCCGATGTGCCCAAGAACGCAAGCGTCCCCGCAGAGAAATGCGGATCTGAAGACTTCTCCTACATACTCTACACGTCCGGCACGACGGCTGCTCCTAAAGGAGCCCAGCTTCCGGTGGGCGGATACGCGGTCGGCCTACGTGCCACCATGCAGATGATATTCGACGTTCGCCAGGACGACGTCTACTGGTGCACGGCGGACATAGGATGGGTCACGGGGCACTCCTACATCGTCTACGGACCATTTCTCATGGGCCTAACTTCACTAATGTACGAGGGTGCACCTGATTTCCCGAAGCCTGACAGATGGTGGAGCATAATTGCCAGACACGGAGTGACGCTCTTCTACACCGCGCCAACTGCGATCAGAATGCTCATGAAATTCCCTGAAGAGCTGGTCCGAAAGCACGACCTGTCCAAGGTGAGAATCGCTCATTCTGTTGGTGAGCCCATCAACCCTGAGGCGTTCAAATGGTACTACAAGAACGTGGGCAGAGAGGACGTTGTCGCGTCGAGCACATGGTGGATGACAGAGACGGGACACATGCTGACGGGTCACTATCCTGGGCTGGGGAAGATCTTTCCACTCAAGCCCGGAACAAACGGCTACCCGCTTCCCGGTGTTACCCTTGATGTTCTAGACGACGACGGAAATCCTTGCCCACCAAGCACCAGAGGGTACTTGGCGATAACATCACCCTGGCCAGGGATGCTCATGACGTTGTTCAAGAATCCGCAGAGGTACATTGACACCTACTACTCAAGATTCAAGGGCAGAACCTACTTCTACACGGGCGACTTTGCGGTAAGAGACCCCGACGGATACCTGTGGATTCTAGGAAGAGCTGACGACGTGCTAAAAGTCGCCGGTCACAGAATCGGAACAGCGGAGATCGAGTCGGCGATGACTAGGCACCCAGCCGTTGCAGAGTCGGCGTGCGTTGGCAAAGATGACCCAGTAAAAGGGCAGACACCATTCATCTTTGCCGTCCTCAGACAAGGATATCAGCCAACTCCGAAACTCGCAGACGAAGTGAAAGCCCATCTAAGAACCACCATCGGCCCCCTCGTGGCATCCGACTCAACAATAGCTTTCGTTGATTCCGTACCTAAGACAAGAAGTGGCAAGATCATGAGAAGACTCCTGAAGGCAATAGTCGCAGGAGCGACGCTCGGAGACGTCACTACGTTGGAAGATGGAGTGGCTGTTCAGGAAGCGCAGAAAGCCTACGACGACCTGAAGGCAGCTCTCGAACGCAAGTGAAACCAAACCTACCCGCCCAATTGCTCGAAATGTGACAGGATCAGCACGAAGACAGTCAAATGGGGATTGAGGGAGGAATCTCTCGACAACCCCTCCTCTATTCTACTCGGCGCGCCTACAGACAGGTATCATCACGCACGAGCCTAGATCGCGGAAAACAAGCTCCCTATCGTTGTTATCGAATTAACGGGCGTGATTCCTTGGATGATGCTCACGACGGTGAGACTCAGCTCAACTAGCTGCTCTGCTTCCTGCGCCTGCGCAGGAAGATTCCGCCGGCGACGACGATCACGAGCCCAGCTCCCACGAGTAGGGAGATTGTGGTTGGGGTGACCGTCTCTGTCAATGCAGAATGGAGGCTTGATGCTGTGGAAGATGTCGAGATCTGTGTTGAGAATAGATCCCAACTCGGCCACGAAGTGGTCTCATTGAATGCCTTGCGTAGCGATTGGTCCGCGTCCGGAAATAGTTCCGTATCGTGGCAACATTTGTTGAACAGTACCGCCCAAGCGACCCCGTTGGGCATTTTGACTAGGAGAGCTGCCGATCCGGGTACGCCGCCCGCATGCCACCAGCTTGAATACGTGACCTCCCATCCAAGTGCGTAATAGTGGTCGCCAGTTGGCCAGAGGACCGTGTTCCTTGCCAACATGATATCGACGGTCTCAGGTCGAAGGTATGCCGGTGGCCGTGCTCCGTCGACAGACAATGCAAATCGTACGAGGCCCTGTGCCGAAGCGATCCATCCACCCACCGAATCCAACGCCTCCAAGTAGAACCCTCCGTATGGATACGGAACCGGTTCAGTCACGTTCTGGAAAACAGATTGAACCATTCTGTCTTCTCCGTCATAGTAGTGCACCTCGTTGGGTCCCCTGAAGGCCAGTTGTGTATGTCCACTCTGCATGTCCACTATGCCCATGGGAGCAAGGACCTCAGCCTTCATGTAGTCCTCATAGCCCATCCCTGTGGTCTTCTCAATGATCCGGCCTAGCACGCAGTATCCGAAATTCGAATACTCATATCGCGTGCCCGGAGTGAAGTCCAGAAGTCCCGTCATCATCATGTAGCGGATGACAGTCTCGCAGCTTGCTGGCGCAGGAGCACCAACAGCCTTGGCAACGCTTGTTGAGAAGAACATCGGGTCCAACACTTGACGGCCCAATCCCCCCGAATGCTCCAACAGCTCGCGGACAGTAATGCTCCAAATTCTCTGATCGAGAGCTTCTCCTCCCGGAGGTCGAATATCTAGGATCTTGAATGCTTCTGCGTCGAGATCCAGTCTGCCTTCTTCCACGAGTTTGAGGACCGCAACCGCTGTGAATGGCTTGGAGATGCTTCCGATTCGGAAGAGAGAATCAGGGGCCACCGTTTGTTTGGTGGCCGAATCGGCGTATCCGAAACCACGCGAATAGACTAGGCGCCCGTTGTATGCGACTGCTAGAGCGGCTCCGGGCACACCATATTCCGTCATATGAGCATAGTCATTGCCTGATCATAGCTTTCCAATCCGGGAACCGGCGTGCCGTTATGGGAGTGACGGGTTGAGTCTGCCCGAGAGCCGAGAACGGGAATGAAACGGCAAGCACAATGACCAGCGCACACAACAGACCGTATGGCCTATCCAATTCCAACCAACATGCGATTCCGCCACTCGCGATATAGCGTTTGGCTGCCGAAATGAATCCAATCGTGGTGCGCTTAATGCGCATACGCGTGAGGAATGATGGCAGCTCCGGCTCTTGTGACAATGCCTAAATCCCCAAGAGATTGTCGCTGGACGTCCGTCCTGAGGGGAAATCGCTGTTCAGGGGAAGGCGTCAGATAGACTCTGCATCGCCGCGTTCATATCGGGATTGGCAAGGGCGACAACGACCTCATGCGACTGCGAGACCCAAGAACCGTGATTCCCTAGTTTGCTGGACTGTGCCTAGTGGCATTTGCCTAGTTACTTGGCATTTGCATCGTGCCCGCGCGTGATGCCTTGACAAGGGGTCTCAGGGTTCCGGCAACTTGAGGCGGGGGCTAGTTACACTACTCTCTCTCCACGCATCTATTCTCGTGGATTTGCCACCGCGTGTGCGCACCACGAGACCCACACACACAAATGCCTCAACGACGGCGATCAAGGGTTAAATTTGCGATGTAGAGACACGTATCTCCCTGTTCTGTTCATGTACCCTCGATAGGAATCACCGTACTTCCGCGTCAAGAAAGCCTCCTCGAACAGAACAGTCCAGTGAAAATAAGGTATGGAGACAATGAAGAAACCAAGAAGGGCCATGCTCCAAACGGATGTAGACCAACCCATTAGGCAGATTCCCAGCAAAAGAAGGAATATGCCAACGTACATAGGATTTCTTGAATAGCGATAGATCCCTGTTGTGTTGACTCCTGCTGCTGTATGGGCGAACGAATGGATCGCAACAAGGTTCACGACGATGCCGAACAACCACAAGGGCAGACCGATCCAGAAAAGCAACCCAGAGTTCAAGGGGGTGAAGAAGCAGATAAGGACCAGTAGTGCGAGCCATATCAAGCTGATAACCGGTAACTTCTTGCCGTGAGTTACGTAAGCTTCAGGGTCTTCAATAGGTTCTCCACGCTTTCGATTGGCCCAGATCGCAGCAAGCTGAATAGTGCCAAATCCAGGGATAAAGAAGATCCAAAGGTTCCAGATTCCTAGCATGATTTCCCTACCTGCTTCCCTTCTGCCTCCCCTAATTCTGCCCCAGGATCAGCATCTGCCAAATCGAAGCGTCGTCTCAGATGTGCTCATTCAAGAAGACCTCAGTCATCTCACTCTAGATAAAACCAACCCGCTCTGACACCTTAAAGACTTCATGGCGGGGTCGTCGTGATCTGAACCGTCGCCAGTCGTCGTTTCCTGATCTTGTGTGTGTGGGTACCTTGGTGCGAGCGTCCAGATTCGAACCGTCGTATTGGAGCGAAGTGTGTGGGTGGCTTGGTGCGGGCTTTTGGATTCGAACCGTGGTCGGCAAGAGATAGGAATAGTAGTTTTGCCTCGTGCGAGAGGCCTTGGGCCCAGTTTCGGTCGTCTCTTTCCTTGCTGTTCGTCTCCCTCATCGCATATCTGGCCTTGTCTCTCCGTCTTCTGTCATGAATGATCGAATCATCCGCGCCTCATCGCCTGATGACGAGGTTCCAAGCGACGTACAGGTCACGATCCCGTACGCGCTGTACCGTGACATTCAATGGTACCTCAACGCAATCGGGAGCCCGCTCCAGCCAGATGACTTGATCGCCGACATGATACACGGCTTCTTCAACCGCTGCGCGAGAGTCATGCCTCACACGACTACACCTGACGCGTCTTGCGAGCGCCAGCTTGGATCCTGAACGCGTACGAGGGCGGCGATTGCCTTGGAGTCAGACGCTGGGCAAGGGAGAGCTTGGAGAATGTGCCAACTCTTATCCACCTGCCTTGAGATCAGTGGCAAGAGCGCTCTTGAATGCCACGACGTGTCGTCGTGCCGTTACTGCCCTAACACTTTCGGCGTTGATCATGGGAGCAATCTCCCTAGCTGGCTTCGATCGTGTGTTCTGTGCGTCCAGTGATCTCACGGTCGATGCCCTCGCTTGGGAGCCCGAGCATCCTGTCTCTGGAGGACCCCTGACCATCAATGGCAGGATCAGAAACGTCGGAGATGTCCCGTCATCCAGGAACTACACTCTGTCCTTGTATGTCGATGATTGGTGGATCGACGGATGGCTAGTTCGGCTCGTTGGTTCCCAGCCAAAGGTCATCGTAAGCATCTCTCCGGTCCGAGCTCAAGTGTGGCACTTCAGAATCTCTGACTGGACAGTCTTCAAGAAGGGAAACCACGAGGTCCAGGCCTTAGTGAGTGAACCGAGCGACCCGAACCCAAGCAACAACTGGCTGAACAAGACAATGGTCATCTCAGCAGGCGATTACAGCAGCGGTTTCAACATAGTCAACTATGGCATGTGCAACAGAATCGATGAGCAGGGTCTGCCCGTAGACATTACTGAAAACTACGACTTGAGCGATGAACTGGCAATATCATACTTCTATACCGACGTCAAGCACGCTGACTGGCAGAAGAAGCTAGGTCAGGAGGCCGGTTTGATATTCAGACTCTACAGTCCTAACGGCACCTTGCACCGAGAGACGAGCGAGGGGTACTCTGTTCTGCCTTCGAGAGACCCGGGTGACAGGGAGATCACAGGGGTTGCCTTGCAACTATTCATCAACAAGAGCCTGCAGGCGAATGGCAGCGAAGGCGATCCTTCGTATGATCCAGGATACCAAGCGCTCAACAAGTATCCGGGAATATGGGGAGTCGAGGTCTACAACGAAGGCCACCGGCTTTTCACGAAGAGATTCATCATTGAGAAGCTGCCAAGCCGAACCGTCTCAACCACATCCACATTGGAACCAACACTGGGACTCACGTTGACCACTGAACAAACCGCGACAACGGCCGGACTCGAAGGTCAGATTCCAGGAGGGTACGCAACGGTAGTTGGAGTAATCGCGCTCATCGTCGTTGTTGGGTGCGCCGTCTTGGCTAGGAGAAGAAAGGAGCAGTGCTCGCGCGCCAGACCCACCGCTGGTCGTACCCAGCCATCACAAGACCCGGTCAGCCATTGATGGCCCGTGCCTGCAACGCCTCAAACTCTCTGATGAAAGCTTCGCGAAGGCGCACCTTCCTCTCTTCGGGAAGGAATGAGGAGTCCAGCCCATTGAGGCTCAGGCGGAAGAGTTCCTGCGGAGTAAACCCTAGCTCCTCATGTAGCGTCCGGTATTCCTTGTTCATGTTTGTGTCGAACATTGTGGGATCGTCGGAGCTCACGGTCACTTTCAGACCCTTGTCGAAAAACGGCCTGACCGGGTGGTTCCTGATGTCGTTGACAACTCCGGTTCTGATGTTGCTCAGAGGGCACATCTCGATCGGGATCTTGTTCTCTAGTAGATACGCGACCAGCGCAGGGTCTTCTCTGGCACTCACACCGTGGCCGACTCTCTCAACCCCCAGATGCCTAATCGCATTCCAGATGCTTTGGGGGCCGCTGGTCTCCCCTGCATGGGCCGTTAGGTGGAATCCCATCTGCTTTCCCTTTCTGTAGGTCGCCGCGAATTGCTCAGGCGGGAAGGCATGTTCTCTTCCTCCGATGTCGATGGCGACTACCCTTTCTCGATTCTGGGCGATAAGGTCGAGATACCTTGTTGCGGCCTCTGCACCGTAGTCTCTGACGAGGTCTATTCTGAGATCGCAGTCCACACCGAAGTCTTCGTGGGCTCTCTCGATTCCTCTGTTTATTGCCTTGATCATCTCGGAATAGCTGAGACCCAGATGTGTGTGGTCGGGCGCTGAGAAGCTCGCTTCAACGTATCTGACGTTCTGTCTCGCCTCATCCTCGAGCATCTCGTATACAATTCTCTCAAACTGGTCCTCTCTCGTTATGCAACGTAGGATCACTGAGTAGGCGTCAATGAAATCCTCGAAATTCCTGTATTGAAAAAGCCTCGCTACCTTCTGAGGGTCAGCAAAGCCCCGCACCTCGTTGCCACCAGTATCGGCCAGCCATTGCACCGTCTTAGGCCTGATTGACCCTACGATGTGGATGTGTAGCTCGACTTTGGGCATCTTGTCAATGAGCTGCGAAATGAATTCGCTCATCCGATTCTCCTCGTGTGTATGCCAGGATCGATCAAGTGGGATTGCCTCCTAGATGGGGGTTGGATCTTCTGTGCAATGTCTGGTCTGGTCGCTTCAAACCCGCGATTCTCGACTCGGGAAGCAGATTCCGAGTCAGCCCCTGGCCCCTGACGAAGTCAACACGTTCACGAGGGTCGGGGCACGACGAATTCTGTTGACAGGAATCCCCTACATCTGACCCGTCAGATTTCGGGGGCCTTTCGCCTTCTCCTACGGACGTAGACAACAATGGCTAGAGCAATGATGAGCGCTGCGAGTCCAAGTAGCACCATGGGGTTCAGCAGTTGATCCACCGCGCTCGGCTGGCTGGTCTCAGTCTTCGGCAGCTCCGTGACTACGGTGAAGCTGATGGGAATCGTCATGACATGGTCGAATTGGAGATCATCTCTGTAGTAGACGATGATCGACGCGCGGTATTCACCCTCAGTCGCGCTGGGGTCAACTGTGGCGGTCACGCTGAATGGGGCGGGTGCGTTAGGATCGACTTCGCCAACATACGTGGGTGTGATTGAGTCCCCGACAATGGGTGCGTCCGCGGCGACTGTCACGTTCGCATACATCGCAGGAACAACGCCACGGTTCAGTAGGTTGCCAGAGATCGTTATCTCGCTCCCCGGTAGCGCAGGATCCGGGCTTACAGTGATCTCATAGACCTTCATGTCGATCCAGCCTCTAACCAAGAACGATATCGCATGCGTCTCAGTTGACGCTATGGTCTCACCCAAGACCTTGTACACGGCGACTATGCTGCCTTGGACAGTGGCTCCGGCAGCGGAAGATGGAGCGAAGACCGTGAGGCTCGCGTGTATCACGTCTCCATGCCCGAACGATGATCTGATCCAGTGGTTGTCGCCAAACAGAACCAGAGGCGGAGGAACCGTGAGCGCAATGTCAAGCTCCTTGAGATAGTTGCCAACGTTGGTGATTTCCAGCGACAATGTGCTGTTCCTAGAAGCCACGAACACGTTCGTTGAGGAAACGATCGATAGATTCGAGGACGCACCAGCGTGACCAACAGTGACCAATGGCGAAACCGCTACAAGGACCATGAGGGCCAGTAGAGCCGCAGCTCGGACATCCATTCGCCTGAACCTTCGGCTTGAGTGTGACGCGTTCGATTCCAACCTAGACCACCGATTCCATGAGCTTACCTTTTCGGCCCCATATTGCGGGATGGCTTGAGATAATCCTTCGCAATCTCTTGCTTGGACGCTGCGCAAAGGTGAATGACACTTAAATCTTGCGCGGCTCTCGAAAGGAAGGGCGGTTTCCCATGAGCGGCGACGGATTTGCGATCGAGACAGTCGATCTCAAGAAAACCTACCTCATGGGCCTCGTCAAAGTGTATGCCCTACGCGGCGTGAGCTTGAAGATAAGACACGGGGAGGTTGTCTCCATAGTTGGACCGTCCGGCAGCGGGAAGTCGACCCTGCTGAACATGCTGGGAGCCCTCGATACCCCCACAAGCGGGAAGATACTCATTGACGGAAGAGACATTGCCCATCTAGGAGAGAGATCCCTTGCCAAGTTCCGAAACAAGAAGATCGGGTTCATCTTCCAGTCCTACAACCTCATCGACAGGTCAAAGGTGACGAAGAACGTTGAGTTGCCCGCCATAGTTGCAGGAATGCCGAAGAAGACCAGGGACAAACGAGTCCACGAACTGCTCGACCTCGTGGGATTAGGCGACAAGGCGGATCGTAGACCAAACGCATTGAGCGGTGGAGAACAGCAGCGTGTTGCGATAGCACGTGCGCTCATCAATGACCCGGCTTTCATCTTAGCCGACGAGCCGACTGGGAATCTCGATTCGAAGACTGGGGAAGAGATACAGAACCTCCTGATTCGCGTGAACCATGAGAAGAATGCAACCATAGTCATAGTCACACACAACGTGGAACTAGCCGAGAGAACGGGGAGAATCCTCCACCTAAGAGACGGTGCCGTGGAGAAGGAGAGAGTTGGAATCTTCTCGCAGGGGCAAGTCAGAGAATCGGGTTGGGATGTCATGGCCGAAGGGAGGAGCTGAGAACAATGACGGCGCTTGATCTGGTCGGGCTCTCTTTCGGAGCCCTGCGGGAGAGGAAAATGAGATCGGGCCTCACAGTCCTGATGGTGATCATAGGCGTCGCCCTCATGACCTCCATCAACGGGCTCGGCGGAGGGATGAACAACTTCATCACAGAACAGCTAGGGACTCTGGGCGCCAACGTTCTGATAGTCACCCCCTCCAACATGCTCGGAGGCATGCAGCAGTCTGGCATGCAGACCAAGCTGACAGCCCAGACCGTACGCACTATCGAGAGAATTCAAGGCGTGAAATATGTCATCCCATTTTTCGCCGGCGCTGGAACGCTGAAGTCGGGAGGCGAAACCAAGACTGTCTCAGTTCTTGGCATAGACCAAAGCAAGTTGGTCCACATAACTCCCAAGATCACTCTCGAATCCGGCTCATACGTGTCGCTTGGTGACTCAAGCGGAATGCTGCTGGGATACAGCATTGCTCACCCATCGAACCTCAACAAACCGTTTGCCGTCACGGGGCAGACGGTGTCCATCGAATTCTCAATCGTCGAGATTCAAGGAGGGGTTGAGAAGCTCGTTCTGAAAAGGAAGGCCTTCTTGGTGAGAGGCGTCGCGAGCGAACTCGGAACCCAAGACGTTGATAGCATGGTCTCAGTCTCGCTCGCGCAGGCCAACGCAATGTTCGCGAAAGGTGGCGTGTACGACGGCATCTACGTGATCACCAACGGCCCCGACGACAATGACAGAGTGGAAGCAGGCATCACGAAGGTCTATGGGAAGAATATCGGTGTGATGTCCCCCAAGGCGATCGCAAGCACCATACAAGACGTCATGGGCACATTCATAGGATTCCTCTCGGCGATTGGTGCCGTCTCTATGTTTGTCGGAGCGGTCGGCATCATCACGACATTGTACACATCAGTCATGGAGAGAACTCGCGAAATAGGGCTACTCAAGGCGATAGGCTACACAAGAGAGACCGTTCTACTCATGTTTCTCACAGAGTCATTCGCGATCGGCTTACTGGGTGCGACGTTGGGGCTTATCTTCGGAGTTGTGGGTGCATATGTCCTGATTGGGGTCATGCCTCTTGGGTTTGGGCAGGAGATATCGATAAGCCCATGGTTCTCGGTGCCCGATCTCGTTCAAGTATTCCTCCTCGCTTGCGGCCTGAGCGTTCTGGCGGGTCTCTATCCTGCTTGGAGGGCGTCAACAATGAACCCGATAACAGCCCTGAAGAAAGAGTAAGGAAACAGAAGCGAGTTCGCAGTTTAGGAAAGCAGCGCGTCCGTCGTGGGTCATTGAACAATGCATGCATAGCCATTGCTATTGACAGTCGGAGTCAGATGATCTCAGTCTCCTTGACGATCGTTCCATCTCTGATCTCCAGGATTCTGTCTGCCAGGCTGGCCATCTGGTGGTCGTGGGTGACCATGACCACGGTTGAAAGCTCCTTCTTCGCGAGGTCTCTGAGGATGGTCATGACTTGCATCCCGCTCTTTGAGTCTAGGTCGCCCGTAGGCTCATCCGCGAGGACTAGTGGCGGCCGCTTCGACAGAGCTCTGGCGACCGCTACTCTCTGCTGTTCCCCACCACTGAGTTCGTCTGGTCTATGATGAGCCCTGTCAGAGAGACCAACCAGGCCGAGAAGCTCATGTGCCCTCTTGCTCCTCTCCTCTCTGTCAATTCCTGCGATGAGCATTGGAAGTTCCACGTTCTCGTACGCCGAGAGTACGGGGATGAGATTGTAGAACTGGAAGATGTATCCAATCGAGTCCCGACGAATCTGCCCGAGTTTGTCCTCTGACATTCTGGAGATGTCTCTTCCGTCAACTATGACTTTCCCGGATGTCGGCCGATCCAGGGCACCGACCATGTTGAGGATCGTGGATTTTCCTGATCCTGAAGGCCCCATGATGGCGACGATCTGACCTCTGCTCGCCTTCATGTTCACACCCCGGAGAGCCTGCACCTGGACTTCGCCGAGTCTGTAGGTCTTCGTGACATTGATGAGTTCGACGACGATTTCTGATTGCATTGCTATCCCCTGTATCGCAGAACTTCGATCAAGTTGACGCGCGTTGCCTTGAGAGACGGGTAGGCCACTCCGATGATCGCTGTAGCGATCGCAAGCAGTAGTGCAAACTGCAGTCTTTCCCAAGGCACAAGGAACGGCACAATTAGGCCGGTGGTGGACATGAGGACTGTAACGCCCCTCAGTAGGAAGAGTCCTGCTACGACTCCGACTACGTAGCCGACCAATCCAAGGAAGACAGCCTCCGCCAGCACAAGCACGAAAATGTGTGCGCTGCTCATTCCTTGGGATCTGAGCATTCCGATTTCTCTTCGACGTTCATTCACTGTCATCAACATTGTGGCAGCTATGCCGCCGGTTGCTGAGATGACGGCCATGTAGATGATGATGTCAAACACAACAAAGAATTGTCCGACGTTGTCGTTGACTTCTGTCATCAGGTCATCGATTGTTATCATCTGCAGGTCATATGTTTCGCCGTACTTGTCGTGGATCTCGTTCTTGACGGTGTTTGTGTCCGAGCTCTGTCGCAGCTTGACGTAGAATATGGAGGCGCGAAGAGCTCGGCCCGGTGCCACGAAATATGTGTTGGCGGTTCTCAATGAGATGAACGCGGCCTGAGACATGGGCACTTCTCCCATCTGTGCGAATGAGAGCCCGAAGCCTCGTAGGATTCCTATGACTGTGAGCTTGACTGATCCTGTTGGTGTTCTTACCGAAATCTGATCCCCAACCTTGACCTTCAGACTCTGTGCAAGAGGTTCCACCAGCAGTATCGAGTACAGGTTGTTCTTCAGCTGATTATAGACATCCTTTGGTGTGTCGGCTGAGAACTCGAAGCGATCGAAGACCAGAGGAAACGTGTCCGGGTCAATCGAGAAGATGCCAATCTCTGTTTTCCCCGATTTCGTCAGCGTGGTCCCAGCCGGCGTGACTGCCTGTATCCTAGCTGGATCGATCTGGACTATGCTTTTCGAGAAAGTCGTTGGGAGCGATGTTCCGGAGAAGACTATGATGTCGGCTCCGAAGTACTCCGTTATCGTGTCGCCGATAGAGCTCATCATGCCAACTCGCATTCCGCCCATCATCACGATGAAGGAAACGCATACCGCAATGATTGCGTAAGTGATAGCCGCCCTTCGGAGATTCCTGCCCAGATTCTTCGAGAGCAGCTTGCCGACGGCTTTGAATGGAGAAAGAGCCGACTCAATCAGGGGCTCAGCCACTCTCAGCAGTCCGGACATCACCATTACAAGGCCGATGATGAGAAACACGATGTCAAGCATCCCGAAATCGAGGCCGGACTGAGACATGTACGCGCCGGCTGCCGCGAGAGGGATTCCGGCCAACAGAAGCCTCACAGCAGTTCGTTGCTTCCCGGGAGGTCTAATCCCCGGCTTCAGGGCGTTCAGAATTCCGATTCTGGAGGCTGAGACGGAGGGAATGAAGCCTCCGATGATTGTGGAGAGTAGACCTGTGATGCCTCCTGAGATCAAGTATTCTGGCCTTATCACGAGCGTCCCGGTTGATTGAGCGCCGAACATTGAGACAATTGATGTGAGAGAGTATAATACTCGAGCAAGCCCTATGCCTGCGAATACTCCGACCGCGATTCCTATCAGCGCATAGAAGATCGTTTCAGAGAAGAAGAGCCAGAAGATGTCGCGTCTCCTAGCTCCGATCGCCCGAAGCACCCCAACCTCGTAGGTACGCTCGCCGAGATTCATGTACATCGTGTTCAGAACTAGCCCAACGGAAACCAACACCGCGACAGTGGATATCATCGTAAGGCCTTGTCTCCATCCTGCGAGATTTCCCTCCCAAGTTGCGATCGTCTGCTCCTTGATCGCTCTGACGTTGTAGCTTTCTCCCAGATTGCGCTCCAGGATTCTCCGGACTTCGGAGACTTTGCTCATGTCGAGAACATGGACGATCGCATATGTGACTCGACCCACGTAGCCCAGTTTCTGTTGTGCGAAGCCCAGATCCATGTAGACGTCGTAGCCCGTCGCGATCTTCGCCTTCACAATGCCAACCACGTGGAGTGAGAGTGTTGAGCCGCGAGCCATCTGGACGGTGATGTAGTCCCCTATCTTGATGTCAAGATCCTCGCTCATTCTCTGGCTTATTGTCGCATCGTTGCGGCGTAGATTCCCCGAGCCCTCGAAGGTGTACCCGCGATATTCGAAATCCTTCACCGTGTCTACGCCTGTCACTGAGACTGCCTTAGCTTGACCCCCGTGTCGAATCAGCCCGCCTTCACCCAGTCTCCCGGCCGACTGGGCGTAGCCGAGGCCAGCTACGGAAGCGTCCACCTTCCTCTGTTCGAATGGGACTCCAGACACCGTTGTGACGACAATGTCTATCTTCCCGCCTACAGCCTCGATGTAGTTCTTGAATTCTACAAAGGAACTCTCAGCCGCGATGTTCACTCCGACGAGAAGAGCCACTCCGATGACTATGCCGAGAACTGTGAGTGAATTCCGGAGCTTCCTCCTTGGGATATTGCGCAAAGCAATTTTCGCGAAGGACAATCCGGAAACTCCGTCCCTATCAGGGACTCTACCAAAGTTGTCTGTTAAATGGGCATCCGTTGACGAGCAGTCAAGCGCACACGTTATCGCAGATGAGGAAGCACTCGGTGTCCATCTGATCTGACTAGGTCAGGAGATGCGCCGGTTAGAAATACTGTGTGATCTTGGTGCGGGCGTCAGGATTTGAACCGTCTTTTGTCGTCTTTCCATCATTCGTGTGGGCGCACCAAACGACCCACACACGCCGTGAACCACGACGAACGACAGCGGGTTGGGGGAAGCGTCTCTTAACAGCCGTTCTTTTCACTCTCTCCTCTGCCAAATTCCGAAAAGCATCCGAAGTCGCAGATCTTGAACGACCAACCTAGTCCGCTGGCCTTCCCTTCGTTTTCTTACTGTCTGGCGATTTTGGTCTGAGGACGACGCTCAGAATCCTTTTACCCACGTTCTTAGTTCGTGAATCGTACAAATCCCAGCTGTGACATACAGCTAGTCGGAGAACTAGAGATTGCCCAAGATGTACTCACTGAGCACCAAAGTGATACTCAGGTCAGAACCGCAGTACTATGACACCTACGCAGCGTTCGACTACAGCAGCGTCAGAACCCAGTTGCTCACTGAAGACGAGTACCGAATCCTGGAGTGCATCTGTGCCAGGTCCTCCAGTGCGAGTGAAATCTCCAAGGAAACGGATATCAAGCAAGAGAAGTGCGAGAAGTTCCTCAACCGTATGTCAAGACTGAGATATGCCCAGGTGAACGCTGACAGCTTCGGGATTCGACTGCCCGGACGAGTCAAGGCCGACCCAGCACTCTATGGACAATTCATCCTGCCTTTCCTCTCAGCGCCCACCTCGGTTGACTTGTTCGTAACCAGCCGATGCAACCTAGACTGCGTCCACTGCTTCTCAAGCACCGAAGATCGCCCTGTACATGAATTGTCGATCGAAGAAATCGAATCAGCCTTGGATCAGCTTGAGACGCTTGGAGTTCTTGAACTGAGAATCAACGGAGGCGAACCACTACTGCATCCACGGATAGATGAGATACTGATGATGCTCAAACACAGGAGACTCCGCAAAGTGATACTGACGAACGGAACCCAGCTGACTGAGGACAAGGCACGCCTCCTCAAAGAATCGGACGTTACGCCCACGATCTCGGTCGACGATTCAAATGCAGAGGGACACGATGGCTTCAGAGGAATCGAAGGATCCTTCTACAAGACCATCGAGGCTCTGAAGTTACTCCAGAGACACGGAGTTGAATACGGGATAAACTGCTGTCTACACAAACGCAACCTTGGCAATCACAGGAAGATCATAGACCTCGCAATTCGACATAGAGCCCGTAGAATAGCCTTTCTCGATCTGAAGCCTTCGCCCAAAATGAAGAGGAATATCGAGTGGATGCCATCCCACAGCGATTACCAAGGGTTGTTGCCTGAGCTGATGCTTGACAGAATCAAATACAGGAGTGAGATAGACATTGCATTGGATACCTTTCTTACTTGCGGGCCGCTTGAGGAATCTGTCTTAGAAGCAAGAAGAGGATACGTCTGCTGTCAAGCAGGTAGAAGCAGGCTGTCAATCGACAGCAACAGTTCGATCTACCCATGCAACCTTGTCATATCAGATCCCAAATGGAACATGGGAAACATGACGAGCCAGAGCATCTCAGAGATTTGGTTCTCCAAGAAATGGTCATTCTTCAGAGGAGACGTCAAGACCAGCGACCTGACATACTGCAAGCACTGCAAGAGCCTGCTGGAATGCAGGGACGTCTACTGTAGGCTTCATCCCTATTTGGTGGATGGCGATGCTTACGGGCCTCACCCGAAATGCAGCTAGGCTGAGGTCAAAAGCGTGAAAGAAGGGGCCCCAGCAGCTTTAGAGCGATTTCCCGTTTCTTGTAGAGGACCAAGGCGGCTGGAAGCAAGAGCACTAGGATAACGAGGATCCAATAGTTCGAAAGGAACACTGACAGCTTATCGATCCCAAGCATCTCCCCTCCGACAGGCACCGATGGCGGTGGTGCCCCTCCACTCTGCGTTGGACCAGGCTTCAGATTCAGAGCTTCAACTCGGCTGATCCTAGATCGCTTCAATGTCGAACCCCATTCCTCCGTATGTTGACGCATTCAACTCTTAAGATATTCTCCCCTCTTCGTAGCACCCTGCGAAGGACATCGCAGAGACCCGCTCTGAAGCTCCATTGACAATCCGGGAAAGCGCTGGACCGCCTCAGCACGGCGATATCTGGGTATGCTCTGCCTAGCGAACGCGGATACGAACGCTTTCATGAGCATGAAGCAGTCTTCCGTCGTCCCGCATCATCTGACCCACACGGAGCGAGTTCACTCGTCCACAATCTCCAGATTCTTCATTGGCACCCAGCCCTTTGTGCCATCCGGCTTCTCTGACATCACAAAACCATTCACAGTCTCATAGACAGCCAATTCCTCTCCCACCTGAACGCTTAGCTCCATAGCATCGTAGTCTCTGTTGAGTATTCCGCTCGTGCCAGCGACACTGACGTATTGTCTTGGGACCCAGGCTTGATTGTTGTTCTTTCCTTCGCACTAAATCCAGTTTTTCCAATCGGGATCTTCACTGAATTCCTGACCAACCTTGACTTCCTCTCCTTCTTGGAAGAGTATCGCATCAGGATAGGGCGATTTGTAGTCTCTGACTACTCTGTAGTGCTCTGGCCTCATGTTCGTCAATCTCTGATTGTTTCCCAGCTTGATGCTGTTCCGTGGCTGCTGGCTGCGCGGCGCTCCTACGAACCCAAGAACATGCCACGTGGCGCTATTTCATAACAACGATCCTAATAGGATCCCCAGTCTTTTCTTCGAGGATCCTGAGCCCACTGTTGACTTCATCCAAGCGTACTCGGTTTGTGATTGATGTTGAGAGGTCCATCTTCCCGGATCCGACGATTTCAATCAGCTCTGCCAGTTCTGATCTGAGATGGTCGTTCACGCCGATGACTTCCATCTCCTTGCCAATGATTGTCTTGTACGGGGACACTTTGATGTCATCTCGGCCTATGCCGACAAGCACCATCCTTCCGCCATTTCCGACGCAACGGATCTCCTGTTCTACAGCTTTCGCGGCACCCACGAAGTCCAAAACGAGATCGGCAAGCCTTCCTTCTGTCATCTCTGCTATTCGATGAGCCGGATCCGCAGTCGCGGCATTGACGGTTTCGTCAGCTCCGAGTTTCTTTGCCAGCTTCAGTTTCTCATCAGATATGTCGACGGCAACGATCTTACCGGCCTTGAAGATCCTGGCAAGCGATATCGCCTGTACACCAAGCCCACCAACACCGTAAACCACAACCGTATCACCCGCCCGAATTCTGCCACGCTTCAGCGCGTGATAGGATGTTGAGACTGCACATCCGAGTATGCATGCCTGCTCGAGCGGCACGACGCTAGGCAGTTTCAAGACGTTCGATGCTGGAACAGCTATGCCCTCTGCAAATCCTCCGTCGATGTCCTTTCCTATCATCCGATACTCATTACAGAAGTTCTCTCTGCCAGCCCGGCAGAACGAGCAGTTACCGCAGCTTCTTATGTAGTGTACGCAGACTCTATCGCCTGCTCTTATTCCCTTGACACGTTCTCCCGTTTTCGATATCACTCCGGCGATCTCATGTCCTAGAGTTATCGGCAGTTTGCTGACCGGACTCACGCCATCGCGATAGTTCAAGTCCGAATGGCATATGCCGCTGGCCCGGATATCGACCATGACGTCATTCGGTCCAACTTCTGGCACTTCCACAGTATCTATCCTCAGCTTCTCTCCGATTCGATGCAGCCTAGCGGCCTTCATTTGTTCCACTATTCGTCCCACCACGCCCGACGCTAGAATTCCAACGCAGATGTTGCTTGAAGAGTTGACGGCAAAGAGAACGCTATTGCGCGTGGGGCTGGTGGTGCGCGCACGAAGGAGAGACGGTCACAGGACCGGTCGCGCTGTGTGACAAGGAAGGCTTTCACTTTCGCAGTTTGGCCTCTGTGATCTTCTTGATCCTGATCCTGTACGCGTAGATCGGTCGCTTGCTGAGAAACCTCCGCATATGTCTCCTGATGCGACTCTGAGCGGCTTTCTTGTTCGCGGCGAGGAATGCGCATCTTGCACCTATCTCTACATCAACCTCGTAGCCTTTCAATAACCCGTCACCTCTCACCAGAATAGAGGCCGATGATTCCTATATGACCATCGCATAGGTTGTGGGTGGGAGTGTGCACCGAGCTTGGGGATTAGGATGGCCGCATCAGGAGAGCCTCACAAGAACGACCTCTTCCCATCATAGAGGTCAGGTCGTGTTTCCGCATCTTTCCCTGTGGCAGTTCCGACCGGAATCGCTTCCTCCAGATTCTACTTCTTTGAGGTTGCGCCCTCGGATTTCAGGAAATCCTTCGGGATGTGGATGGCGAATTTGCAGACTAGATCTCCTTTCAGGACGCTCTGCACAACATCGGCCTTGACGGGCTGGTCGAATATGACGTCCCAAGGTCGTTTCTCAAACGCAGCGCTACAGTAGCAGAAATTCGGCGCGACTTCGACGTCGGACATTATGGCTTCGCGCACCCATGGGCAATGGCAGTAGTAGTATCTCTTTCTCTTCTCGTCTTTCTCATGCAGGTATTTCTTCGCCATGTAAGGGATCTTTGTGACGTAGATTATGTCTCTGTCCCTGACGCCGTTTTGACATGTCGGCGTGTTGCGCACGTAGTCAAGAACTTCTTCATCGATTTCCTGAGTGAAGTACAGCGTCTTCTCTTTCATATGCTTCTCAAGCGTACCAAGATACTCTCTATGTCGCTTCTTCAGAAAATCGTCCACGCCCTTGGAAGCGAGAAACATCTTTCTCTCAGGCAGATACTCCTCTCTTGGACCCGCGTGAGGCCCGCTCAACAGGACTTCCCTGCACTTCTCTTCGCCCAGCTTCGTCTCTAATCTCTCCACGAATTCCTTCGTTACTCTGGGCTTCTCCTTCGAGGGTGCCCCCAGTGGCGGCAGATCGATTCCTTCGAGTATCTCTTTGCGTTTGTCTTCGCCGAGTGTCTGTTTCAACGTCTCCGAAAGTTTCTCTAAGACATCGCTGCCATCCATGAGCTCCAGCAGGGCAATCTCTACTTGCCTGTTGCCAGCGAAGCGGCCGTATCTTAGGAGTCCAAGAAGGTTCTCCCAAGTATTCGTGCTATTCTTCATCAGCTGTCCGACAAAACCCTGCAGGTCGTCGGACGTGGCGCTGCTCAAGTTTCTGTTCCTATCATTCCCGCTGAGAAAGGTCTCGAATTCCCGGACCAATACAATGTGGGCTCGAATAGTCTTCTCATCCAGTTTCCTTTTTGCGCAGAACTCTCTGAATCCTTCTTCATCCAATCCAGTTCCCACTCTCTCATTGCGCCGCTCTCACTAGACTGGAGCGCGATGAGGGTGTCCACGGCCGAGTCTTGACAATATAGGTCTATTCACAAAGAATCGCGGATCGCAGGGGCGCATCGAGCTTCGAGGCTTACATGCCTATATTCGACCAGATTCGGTGAAGTGGAGGCCCATCTAGAGATGCATCAAGGCATGAACAGCGCTATCGTTCGTCTTGCGAGAACCGATGATGCTGAGAGTGTCGAGTCCATGATCTGTCAGTGGACAAGGACGAGTAGACAACGTGAGAGAATCGAAAGAATCCGCGAGGCCCTACAGCAAGAGGACCATAGGATCATGGTAGCGGAACTAGAAGGCAGAGTCGTCGGCGTGTTGCATTTGGTTCTATACCCCGACATAATGTTCGGGGATGAGGGTTCTCACATCCTCTTTCTTCTGGTCGAGAAGGACTACCGTCGGAAAGGGGTTGCCTCGAAGCTTCTGGATGAAGCAATCGAGCTAGCCGGAAAAGAGGGTGTCGCAGAGATCCATGTGGATACGATGAGTCCAGAGGCTGAGCAGTTGTATCATTAACGGGGATTCAAAGACGATGGCGTGATGCTGTGCTTGGGGCCACTCTAGCTAGCTCAGATACCGCCGCCAATCACGATGCCATCTGGCTCGATCCGCTCGACTGACGGGATTCTGGGTTCTTCCGTCCATGCAGTTCACTGCTGTTCCGAACTTTGCATTCGGTGTCATGACGCCTCTTTCCTCTTTCACCCGGTGGTCTCCAGGAACACCTGCAACGTCCGACCCGTGCGCTCGAGGCTGTCTGAACTGACTTTGTCTGCGGTGTCACTGATTGTGTGCCAGTAGGGATAGTCGAAGTCAATGATGTCGACGGCTGGAATGCCCCGCTGCACGAACGGGATGTGATCGTCTATTATCCGCCAGCGTGGTTCGGGGATGAAATGATCACCGTATCCGAGTTGTGCGGCTATGCTCCAGATCTTCGCGGAAAGTGCACGATCAGAATCCATTTCATAGTAGATCTGCTGGTCAGCATCGCCGATCATGTCGAGCAGAATCATGGCTTCGGGTTGTACTTTCAGGGTCTCCGCCATGTAGGTCGATCCGACCAGCCAGTCCCATCCTTCGATGTCTCCGTTGTCCTCAGCGTCAAAGAAAACTAGCCAGACCTCATGGTGGACCTTGTTCAGGTTGAGTACGCGCGCCAATTCAAGCAGAACAGCCACACCAGAGGCACCATCGTTTGCACCCGGAACAGGGTCAGTTGAATGCGTGGGATCCTGACTGGCCCAGCGTCGAGTGTCATAGTGTGCACCTAGAATGATTATGGGGCCTTTGCCTAGGTTAGCGCGGCCGATTATGTTGCGGATTGGGGTGTTCTTGTAGTCGAACTCTTGAAACTCCACCGCCCACCCTGCTTGCTTCAGTTGCTCAGCGATATAGTCGCCCGCCCTACGGTTGCCCTCGGTGCCAGTGATCCGTGGACCAAACTGCATCTGCGCGACGACATCGCGGTATGCGCGCTCTCCATCGAAAGTCACGTCCTGTGGTGGAGCATAGCTGCTGAGCTGCCAGACCAGGATCGAGACAAATGCAACCGCAATCAGTGAAACGGCCAGCATCCAAGGCAGCCGTCTTCTTAGCAGAGTGATGGCGGTCGTCAATTCCGGCGCATCTACCTGTTCACGCTTGTCTGACTCATAGAACCTGATCCGTCAATACATGTGTCTATCCGTACGGCTGACTGATCAAAGTTCAAATGACTGATTGCCATTTCGAATGCGAGCGTACGGCACCGACAACGCGTTCTACGTGTACGTGACTCGCGGGGGCACGCCTTGACAGCATTAGGAAAGAGGGACGAGAAGTGGTTGTGGGTCTTCGTCCCAATCAACGCAGCGATGGGTGGATTCGGCACACTCCTCCCGCTCTACATCATCAGCCTCGGCGGAACGGTCGTAGATGTCGGCAACGTGGCGTCAGCGTACAGCCTTGCTTTGATCCCGTCCTCTATCCTGTGGGGGCTCGCTGTGGACAGGAAGAGCGAGCGCAAGCCCTTCCTGACCTACAGCTACCTAGGCATCACAGCCCTGCTCTTCGCCGGGTTCTTCATCAACGAAATCGGCGGACTGCTGTTGCTCTACGTGTGTTATGCTGCTGTGACGACTGCTGCGAGTCCTGCGGTCAGCTTGCTGCTGATAGAATCGACACCAAAGAAGACGCTGTCAATAACTTATGCGAGATATTCGGCGTTGACTCTCATAGGCACAGCCGCGGGTGCAATTCCCGGCGCATTCTGGACAAACTTCCTCCCGCTCAGAAGCTATTTCCTTCTCTGCGGGAGCTTCTCTGCTATCTCAGTGATACTCGCTACGAAGTATCTGGTGGAACCCGCGTTTCCTCTGGAGCGCAAGATGGTCGCTTTGAGCCAAGAGAGTCTTGTTTCAAGGCTCAGGGCATTCTCGATGATATTCATCACGATCCCGACGTTGGATGATGTCAGATCATTCGCGAAACTGATGCGAAGCGTATTCACGAGGCATCTGCCGCTTCTTTTCCTGTCTTTCTTCCTCTTCTTCAGCGCGGCGAATCTCTTCTTCACTGCGTACACTCCGTTCCTGAAGAGCCGGTACTTGGAAGACTCTGGAGTATTCACAATCTACTCGATACTCTTCATTCTTGAAGCGGCGGTCTTCTTCATCACGGGCCGTGCGTGCGGTCGCCTTGGCGAGCGCCGCGTAGCTCTCCTAGCATTGTACATCCGTATTGTTGGATTCGCGGCGGGTGTCGCTACGGTACTGTTGATGCTGCACAGCTCAACTCTGCTGTTCGCGAGCATGGCCGTGACTGCCGTGACCGGGACCGCGTACGCCTTGTACCAGACCTCGTCGTCGGTCATTCTGTTTCGTAGTCTGCCCCCAGGAAAACAGGGCGAACTGCTGGGTGTATACAGCGCCTTGGCTGGCATCGCAGCCTTCATCGGCGCGATACTGGCAGGATATCTTTCCTACCACTTCGGCTATTGGGTCACTTTCTCTGCTGCAACTCTGCTTGTGGTCGGCTGTGTCCTTGCATTCAGGTCTGCGATGAGGGAAGAGTCCTGACGAGCTAGCTTGTGGCGTATGTTCTGAGTTTCTGCTCGAATACTGAGCGTGGCGGGAATCCGAGCGAGCACGCGTAAGTGTCGAAGTCCACGAGCTTCTTTCCGTTTCTCAATGCTTCCTGCTGGATCGTGGCAACGCTCTCGCCTAGTATCGCGTAGGTCGACGCATATCCGGGTCCGTTGCCTTGGTGCGCAGGGAAGACCTGATGATAGACCATGCTCTTGCTCAATCCAGTCTCGTTGTTGGCCCAGTCGATGAACTCCATCAGGTTCTGCTTGCCTGAGTTGATCCGTGCGTCTCCGACGACGCGGAGGAAACGCACCATTCTCCAGAGATGAGTGAAGAACGTGTATTCTTCGAAGATCTCTTCTGCGCCGCCGTACTTGGTCAGGAATTTGAGGAACGCTCGCTCTGCCACTGTGGGCTTCTTCTGTTTCAACTGGTTGAGGTAGTCTAGGAACTCCACTTCTCTGTGAAATGATATGCCCTCAGAGACCGCGTTCCCAGCCTGGGATTGGAGCATCTCGGTCAGTGTTGGCTTCGCTCCGAACGACATCGCTGAGTTTGACGAGTGCAGGCAATGTCCGTACTCCTCGTGGACGAGCAGATTCAGCAGCTCGGCCGGAGAGGTCTCGGGTGCTCTTCTCGGGTCAGTCGTTGCCATGAAGACTTGGAATGGTTTCTTGGTGAGGAAGTCGAGGAACATCGCGCCTCCAGACGGAAACATGCCTGAAAGGTAGGTCGGCGTCTCCACAACTCTCGTCACATATCGCGGGTTGATCTTCACGATATTGGCACTGACGAGTTTGGCTACGTGCTGCTTGAGGCCTTTGATGTAGCCGACGACGCGGGAAGCTTTCAGGGCCTTCTTCTTCGATATCGTGTGGGCAACAACCTCGGCCTTCGCCTCGACGCCGAGCTTGGACGCGAGGCCCTCAACTTCCTGCTTGAAGCTGGGCAGTTCTCTGCCCAACATGGTCATGCCTCTGGCTTCGAGTTCGCTCGGCGACTCGCTGTAGTCGTACAGGTTCGCTAGGGCATCTGCGAAGTAGCTGCTTCTGCCGAGGTCGCATCCCTCTCTTGAGCAGATCTCAACGATCTCGTCGAAACCGCTGTTCTTGAAACCGGCCACGCCGAACTTCTGGGAATAGTCGTCTACTGCGGTGACCATGCTTTGGGCTGCTGACTTGAGCTGCTTGTTCTTCGTCTGTTTGTTGAGCATGTCTGCCACCTCGAGTAGTCCAGCACATCTGATTGAGGTGAGAATCTTGATGCCTGTCGGGCAGGACCTGCTCGGACTCGTCGACGAGTATGCTTTCAGCGCTCGCGCGGTCTCGTTCGCTAGTGATGTGAGGTGAGCTGTGACCATGCCTTCCTTGATGAGGTGTGCGAAGAAAGCCGAAATCGCCGTGTCTGGCGGTATCTGTGCCTCACCCATCAATGCCAGTTTCACACTTGCGCCCAATGAAGCGAGGAGCCTCTGCTGCGATCGATTCTCAGACTTGGCGCTCAGGTCGTTTATCTTTCGAGCAAGGTTCTCCAAGTGTGGGAAATCAGGTAGCGGCATTTGTCCCGCATACTCTTTCAGGCCACCAATGAAGGCGGCAGATGGGTCCAGTTCTTTCCAGAGATCGAGGATCGATGCTTCGATAGTGCTCTTAGGCTTGAATGACAATACGCTTTCACCATTACAGTCTCTGCCTAATGCTGACTCGTTGTTTATGTGATCTTCTCATGCAGCGCATAGTGAGCCGAGTGCACGTGCGCTGGGACGCTAGGGAGACTGCTCCGGCTAGAGCGTTCGCGTAAGTCCTCTAGGATTGCTGGAGGGCTAGTCGGCCTTTGGCGGCTTCATCACTAGGGCCAATACCATCGCGATGATGACGAGCACGGCGGTCACGTAGAATCCCTGCACGTAGCTCGCGTAGACGGGCTTCGAACCGAGAATGGCTGCCATCAGTATCGGTAGCACCACGCCGCCGACACCGTATGCGCTCAGGTAGAGTCCGTAGTTGGGGCCGAGGTTCTTTGCGCCAAAGAAGTATGATGCGAGTGCAGGCATCACGGCTAGGTATGCTCCGAACGTGGCTCCGAACAGCACAATCGCGAGATAGAGGATCGGCAGAGACTGCGCGTACGGGAAGAGTGCAACGAGCGTGAACAGCTGGATCGCCTGCATGGTCAGCAGGGTCTTCTTCGGCCCGATCCTGTCACATACCGATCCGAAGAGCGGTCGTCCACAGGCGTTTGATATCGCGAGCACCGAAACGGCAAGCGTGGCCAGCCACTCTAGACCGCCCTTGAGGCCCGTGATGTCAGTGGCTATCAGCTTCGCATATCCGATAACCATCAAGCCTGCGCCAGCTCCGACCAGGTAGATCAACCAAGCGAAGTAGAACGTCCGCGTCCTCACCATCTCGCTGGCCGTGAAGTCCTTGACGACCGCGACCCAGCTCTTCTTGGTTGCAGCGACCTTCGGCTGCGGAGGCATCCATGCCGCAGAAGGAAATCTCAACAGTAGACCGAGCAGCGCCAGAAGAACCAGGAACAACACGCCTAGGACAAGGAACGTGTTCGGTAGGCCAATCATCGAGATCATCGCCACAACCGCGGGCGCCGTGACCAGAGCAGATAGACCGAATCCCATCACCGTCAATCCGAGCGCTAGCCCTCTCTTGTCAGGGAACCACCGCCCAACGACAGCTATCGGTGGGTTGTACGCGAAACCGCACCCGGTTCCTGCTATCAACCCGAATCCCACGATTGTGATGAGAAGCGTGGATCCCGGTACCATTGCTATGGCATAGCAGACAATGTAGCCAACGCCCAACAGGAGCGCACCTATCAGCGCCGGGCGCCTCGGCCCAACTTGGCCTATCATCCTGCCTGAGAACGCGAAAGTGATGCCGAAGAGCAGGAGGAACGTGCTGAACGGAAGTACGGACTCTGAAACTGCTAGACCGTACGGTGCCTGGTGCAGAGGAGGCCTGAAGACGCTCCAAGCATAGACAGTTCCCAAACAGAGATTGATTATGAATCCAGCGATTATGAGCATCCATCTGCTCGATGTTGCGTTTCCCATGTTCTCGCCCTACAGCTTCTCTTTGTCGCTGGTAGGGCGGCACTAGTAAGCCAGTATATTTTACTTGCGGCGAGTCTGTTCGCCACGCAAACCCGTCTGCGTGTATTCTGTTCTTGTGAATAGTAGGAAAAGCATCGAGAGTATGCTGAGCATTGCGAACTCTGGAGCTTGCGTTCTTTCTTGGTCAGATGAGCTTCCTGCTTGCGTTTCGCAATTCCTCAAACGTGTACTCGAGTCCGAGATCATTCAGTTTCTGCTCTGTTGGGAGCCCGCTCCTCTTGTCCCAGCCTCTCAGCTCGTAGTACTCGTCGAGCATCTTGTCGAGGTATACTACGTGTCCCTTTGCTCTGCCGGATGGAGACTTCTCCTCGAGTAGTCGGCGAGGCTGTCGGTCGTCTTTGCGTGTTATTCCATGTCTCACGTTGTACATTCTTTGAAGGTTGACGATTCTCTCTCCGATCTGCTTCAATCCGGAAGCGCTCAACTCTCTTCCGGTTATCAACGAGATTGCCTTCGCCACTTGATCCCAGTACAATGCAGGTGGGAAGAATGTGCCGAACTTGCATATTCCGCTCGAGTCTATGACTGCTGCGAATTCTTCGCCGTCTTTCACTACCATCGCTTTGTACTTGGTCTGTATGCCGTCGATTATCTCTGGCATGTACTGTTCTCCGTATCGTTGGACCGCCTCTGAAGGATATCCGGTCTCGTCAATCGTGGGGAATCCTTTCAGGTGGTCTGCTCCTCTGCTTGCGGTCGCTTGGGCGAGCCCCATTGACTGCTGGGATCTCCCGTCCTGAGCGGAGATCTCTTGTCCTTTGATGTGCATCGCGTAGTACTCAGATCCCTTTCCTATGGTGGAGGCGGCTCTGCGGACTCCTTCGGCCAACACGTTTCCGATTTCCTTCCGGAATGCGATTCTGTTTACGGCTTCGATTACGGTGTCCGGATTACCCCATGTGAGATCGAGGTCGGTGTCTTTCTTGGTGATGATGCCTTTCTCGAACAGTTCCATCGCGAATGCGATGACGCATCCAGCGGATATTGTGTCTAGACCGTAGTCGTCGCAAAGGAATCCTGCCTTGACAATCGAGGGCAGGTTCCGATTCCAGACCCTCGCACCGAGCGAGTTGAGCGTCTCATATTCCGTGACTAGGTCCACTGACTTGTACTTACCTTCCTTGACTTCGACGACGTGATGGCATCCGATGGGGCATGAAAAGCAAGCGATTCTCCTAACGAAATGGTTCTTCTCAATCTGTTCCGCGCTAATGTCTTCGACGTATGGGAAATGTCCCATCTGGAAATTCTTGGTTGGGAATCTGCCAACCTCACTCATCAGGGTAGAAAGCTGCGGTGTACCGAAACGTGTGACGTTCGGAGTGTACTGGTTGTTCAGTATCTCTTTCTGAGAATCAAGACACGCCTTGAGGTACTCGTCTGGCTTTGCAATCGGGGTCTTGAGGTCTCCACGTGCTGCGACTGCTTTCAGCCGCTTCGAGCCCATCACGCAGCCCATTCCTGCTCTGGCAGCTGCGCATCCATGCGTCATGACTGCAGCATATCTGACTAGATTCTCGCCCGCTTGCCCGATCGAGGCGACTTGGATCTTGTTGTCTCCATGTTTCTCCCTGATCATCGTCTCCGTATCGTGGGTTCCCTTTCCCCACAGATATGACGCGTCGAGGAGTTCTGCATGGTTGGGTTGGAGCCAGAGGTAGACCGGCTTCTCTGACCGGCCTTGGAAGACTATCATGTCATAGCCTGAATGTTTCACTTCAGGGGTGAAGTGTCCGCCAGAGTTGGCGTCACCGTATATTCCAGTCAACGGGGACTTCGCTATCACTTCGAGTCTCCCCGCCGTCGGAAACACTGTTCCGGTCAGCGGTCCCGTTGCGAAGATGAGTCGGTTCTCCGGCCCGAGTGGATCAACATCAAAGCCCACTTCATCCCACAGGATCTTCGTGCCGAAACCGTTCCCGCCAAGGTAGTCTGCTGCCGCTTCTTCCGGAAGCGGAACATCCGTGATTCTGCCGGTTGTGAGGTCGACGCGAAGATACTTGCCCGTGTATCCTCCCAATTTGAATGTCAAGTGGGTAAACCCTCGGGGGGCCCAAAACAGGGTCAGCCTGCACTATAAAACGCTTTTATAGACTCAGAATCAGAGGCGTGCGAGTTCAGTGAGAACAGATTGGACTGCGATATTTTGATCAGGAATGCTAAGCTCCGATCCGGCGCCGTCACAGACATCGCTGTCTTAAACGGCCGGATTGACCAGATGAGTTTAGGCATCAAGGGCTCTGGGAAGCTGGAGATTGATGCAAAACGCAAGCTCACAACCGAGACATTCGTGATAGCGCATCTTCACCTCGATAAGGTGATGACGGGTCCGCTGGTTACTGAGGAGGTCTTTCGCCAATACCAGCACGGTGGACAGGGCGGCACCATGACCGCCATCGAGCTGGCGTCGCAGGTGAAGGAGAAGTACAAGGAGAGCGAGATCATCGAACGCGTCCGCAAAGTCCTGACCGACGCCAAATTCAACGGCGTAAGCCACATTCGAGCATTCGCGGACGTGGACACCAAAGCGAAATTGATCGGTGTACAAGCGCTGTTGAAGATCCGCGAGGAGTTCAAGGGACTGGTCGATGTTGAGGTTGTCGCTTTTCCACAGGACGGCATAAGAAGAGAGCCCGGCGCGGAAGAGTACATGTGGAAGGCCATGGAGCTCGGCGCCGACGTGGTCGGCGGCATCCCATGGATCGAATACACAGACGAGGACATGAAACACCACATCGACTTCGCATACGAGCTTGCTAAGAAGTTCAACAAAGACATCGCAATGCTCACCGACGACGGTGGGGATCCGGAACTGAGAACCACCGAGTACTTGGCTGTGAAGGCAATTAAGGAAGGTTGGACCAGCAGAATCGCGGCCTGCCATGCAAGAGCAACTGCCCTCTACAACGAGATATACCACAGGAAATTTGTCGCGATACTGAAACGTGCCGGCATGGGAATCGTCACTGATCCACACACGGGCCCATTCCACGTGCGAGTACAGGATCTACTCAATGCCGGGATAAACGTCGCATTGGGTCAAGATGACGTGAATGACGCATACTATCCGTATGGGAGATGCAACATGCTTGAGGTAGCATTCCTCGCGTCTCACCTGCTCTGGATGTTCACACCCCAAGATCGAGAGACAATCTGTGACATGATAACGGTCAACCCAGCGAAGATGATGCACGTCGGGAAGTACGGCCTCGCAGCCGGAAACGAAGCCAACATAGTCATACACAACGCTAACGACTTGCTTGAAGCATACACTTACCACCCTGAAGCCTCACACGTCATACGAAAGGGCAGACTCGTCGCTCAGTCGCTAATCAAAAGGGAGACTCCTTAGACGCAACCTTCTGTTCGCTTCATGAGGTCACAGGCCATTACGCAAAGCAGTCCCTCGTGCAAGATCTGGAGGAGCTGCTCCGTTGGATAGCCGACGTGACGGTCACGGACGCCTTCGAATCCGGAGTGTTGAATTTGCCAGATTCCTATTTCACAGTGACGACTGCAGGCTCAGGATCAAGCCCCTCTTCTGGATCGATATGCTGACTTGCTGCGTGAGCACTCCAATTCAGGAGTGATGTATCGCTGCAAGCGGATTCCGCGGGATATTCTGATTCTGCGCGAGTGCTGGGAACTTGCACACTATCTGTTAATCGAGACCGCTAGGTCTGATCTGATAGCGCCGAAACCGGTTCTTGAGCGATCTGACACTAGCGCATTGCGAGAGAAGATACTGAGCCTTTCCGGTTCTGATGCTCGGACACTTCGACCTGGCAAGAGCACAATCTACTGCCTGAGGAAGCGAGCGAGTCCCGCCGGCGACCCCACGAGGAAGAAGGAGGTGAGTGGGGGAGATGGGATGTCCAACATGTGGTGAGGTACTGAAGGAACTGACGCGGAGATGGGTGGCTCCGGGCATGGACGAGTCCACCGCATCGATGCTCTGCAGGTGCCCCGGGTGCGAAGATACGTGGTATCAGGACCCCCGGTGTCTTGAGATCCACCGGTGCGGGTCCTAAGAAGAAATGAGGGAGGGCGGGGAAACCTTGAGCAGTGACTCCTTGAGCAACTCGCGAATCCGACTAACGATTGCGTTCGATCTAAAGCGAAACACTTCGAGTATCTGAAGACCACCAATGAAGATGAGACTAGAGAACCAGAGAAGAAGCTCATCGACAGGGAGAAGCCGTTTTGTAACATGTAGGCCGTGAACGACGTACTCCGAGGACACGATTTGAGACCATAAGCTGAGCCGAAGAACATAGTGGCCCGTCAACCTGTCTCGGGCGTCGGGGTGAGCATTATCTACTCTTGGTTAGGATCGGGTCCCCGCGGGCCCGCCACAAACATTGTCCGAGTCTCTTTTCTCCGGCTTTCTCCCCAAGCGTCGGTCCAATCCCACCTGGCGCGCCAGAAATCTGATGGCTGTCGAGGTATCGAGTTCGTGACCAGTTGGAAGCGTGGGTAGGTTATGCTTGTGCCGCTGTTGGTCTCCTTTTCCTAGAGCAATGGGCTCGATAGTGGCCGCGAACAGTGGCAACACTTATCGAACTTGCCTTTCTATACCATCGCCGGAGGCATGCAGGCTCAACTTGGCGTTGGTGAGGCGCACAGTCTACTTCGAGAAAGCGGGTCCATCAAACGCTGACTTGGTGTTGGACGCGGTTAAGGGGAGGGTTCAGGATGGAGGCATTAAGGCGGTTATAGTCCCTGTGACGACAGGCAAGACCGCAGCACTGTTCTCAAGCGGCTTGGGGGAACTGAGTCCGGTTGTGGCAATTTCCGAGGACGACGCATCCTCAGTGGCTAGACACGTGACCGATCAAATGGCTGATGCGGGAGTGTTTGACAAGCTTGTTGAGCGTCAGCTGCGGTCGGTGCTGTTTCGAAGCTATCGGGAGAAAGCGCAGGACGCTTCCATCACGAGAAGAGATGCCTTCGATATCACTCTGCTTCCGCTCTCTGGGAAGAACTGGAGTGTTGTAAGGGACATATTGTATGCCTTCGGTCACGGTATGAAGGTGGCAATCGAGGTCTCAATTGTCGCCGTAGAGCTTTCGAGAGTTGCTCCGTACGCCAGAATCATAGCAGTCGGCGGCACCCATCAGGGCGCTGACACAGCGATAGTGGTGCGAGCCTCCCCGCAGAGAGAAGCCTTCGGAGAAGATCATGGAAAGAGATTGTCAGTGGACGAAATACTCACAATGCCTGTAGAGAAGTCATTCGGCGAGTCTACGGAATAGCCAACAGATCCAACGGCCCGAAGAACGCCGCACTCTCACCAATTTGACGGCGTCAATGTCTCAAGCAGACGCGATCCGACCGCGAACAATCGCAACCGACGTGGTGCCTGTCTCAGAATAATCTGAAGCCCGCAACAAACTCCCCTAGGAAGGCCACGTACATCAGTATGAGAACTGCCCCCTCTTTCAAGCCCAGCTTTCCTCTGGAGATGAAGTACCACAGAAAGAGATTGGACACCAACGAGAAGAATACAAGATCGAAATAGGCATCAACCCTAACAGCAACCGCCGAGAAGATGAAAAACAGTCCAAGTATCACGGTCAGATTTGCGAAGCAGCTACCTACGGCGTTGCTGAGAGCGAAATCGAACCTCCCCTTCTGAACCGACTTGAATGAGATAGCAAGTTCCGGAAGGCTGGTTCCGAAAGCAACGATCGTTGCACCGACTAGGGTGTCCGGTATCGAGAAGGCAACTGCGAGATTCGATCCGCTGTAGACGACGGCGTATCCACTCACTATCACTCCAGCTATTCCAATCAGTATCCACGCGGCGCCTTTCAGGAAAGCTCTGCTCACTCGATCATCATGCGAGTCGCCGGGTTTCTGCAGCGCGAAGCTTGACTTGGCCAGATGGTAGCTGTAGACCACGAACAGGCCAAGAAGGATGACGCCAACATATCGCGCATATGCAGTGCCCCGAAGCAGAATGAGCGGTAACGTCGACGAGATGAACAAGCCGAAGAAGAGGCTTGACATCTCTTGTTTTCCTAGGCTGAGCTTGCCACATCCAGGCTCCCTTCTCGCAAGGCAACCGTACACTATCGGAACGCCCAGGATGATGCAGACGTTTGCGATATTCGACCCGAATATGTTGCCGATCGCGATGCCAGACGCGCCCTCCTTTGCTGCGAACAGAGAGACTACTGCTTCCGGAAGCGAAGTCAGAAATGCCACAATTATGAAGCCGATACTCGTGTATCCGATTCCCGTCGACTCTGAGATGTCTGATGCTCCTTTTATCACTGCGTAGCTGAAGCGATCCAGCAGAGCCAGAGACAGAATCAGAATCGCTGCATTGAATATGATGTTGGTCGGGTCCATGTGGATCAACGCATCAGTGCTCCTTGCTCCTCGACTGTCTTAAATCGTTCACATGTTCCGTGCGCCCACAGCACAATGATACTCAGCCTTGGTCTGTGGTAATTTCGGCTGGACCTGAGCCGGATAGCGGGCACTGTACACAGGGCGAATAATCGTCTAGGCATTCACACGTAGTTTCCGAAAGCACTTGGTCGGCTCTAGCCTAGTCCTCTTCCTCGTTATCCTTCTCTTCTTTCTCTTCATAGGTCACTGTTGCGATCCAATCGCCGTTTGGGTTAAGCGTCACATTCTTTCATCACCGGAAGAAAGAGATGCTAGTCATCAAGGCTCCCCGAGGAAGATGTTGCGGAATTCGACTTTGAATCGAGTTCGACAGGCTTTCCATTCAGGGAACCAACGACTCTAGTTCGACCAGGGAAAGACTAAGGATCATATTGAATTACTTCGGAATTAGAGATTTGAAGCACGCTTGGATTCATCGGCTCCGGTGGCGGCTGCTTTGATACCAGGTGATCACTGAGGGGCACGAACGGTTGTGTGTGGGTGGGCTGGTGCGCGTACACACACGAATCAACGTTTCAAATCACGATGCCCGCACCAAGAGACTCCCTCTCAGGGTCGACTCAAGACGCTCGCTCTATCCGCCACGGCGCGAGCGCGGCTGCGCGCAACGCCCTTAAGGGATTCCGAACTTCCTGCGTGACATGCGATATTCGAAGGAGATACTCCACTTCTGGGGGAAGGCCAAGAAGGAGACAAGCATCAGAGGAGAGTTCCAAGACGCTTGGGGCCTCGGCGACCACCCCCAGCTCATGGACGAACTTCTCGCACTGGTCCTTAAGGGCAAGAAGACAGCAGCGACGACTCTCGTCAAGGAGATGGAGCTAGAAGGCTGGCCTGAGCCCAGGGTAGGGGAGTACAACATCATTCTAGACGGCTCCGGGCGGCCGCAGGCAATCATCCGGACAGTCCGCGTCCGTCGAGCAAGGTTCTGCGAAGTAGACGAAGAGCACGCCTGGTGCGAGGGAGAGGACGACCAAACCCTGGAGAGCTACCGAAGGGAGCACGTCGCCTACTACAGGAGAAGGGGAAAGGCCTTGGGCTTCACATTCGATGAGAACATGGAAGTCATCTTGGAGCGGTTCAAGGTCACCTATCCACCGCTCACCAAGGGACGTTGAGGGCGACGAAAGACGCCCGTCCTATGAGGGTTCATCTTGAACGGACTGGGCGCATGTTATGAAGACGAAATCATGTCTCAATCGATGCATTGTTTCGTTCCGAGGGACGCTCGTTGAGAACGGGTTCGACTGCGTGACCGACATGGATGGCGCGGAACTGATCAGAAAACGGAAATGAGAGAATTGATGTCACATGTGCGTGCGCACGAGTCGTCGTCGCCATACTTGGTGCGCACACACGCAATCACGGGTTCAAATTACGACGCCCGCACTACGATATCCACGCGTAGAGTGTCGTCTCTCAAGGTGATCAGACAGCCCCAATGAAGTTGCCATGTGCACGGGAATCAAGATAACAGATCACAAACGCAACAAGCGAACAGCTTGAGCAGGTGCATAACCTTGCCGCCTACTCAATCGCATCTCCTTCAAGGGCCAACTGAAGGAAACGCCCGGCTAATCTTACACCCCCTAGAGGGCGCGGTTCGAGACAAACAATTGCGGCTAAGCCTAGAGTCTGGTGTAGCGGGAAAGCTCTTATGTTCTGGTCACTGGATGGGGGAGACGTCAAGCGGGATTTGAGGTGGAGTTGGCCGGTCGAAAGCTGTTCTCATCGCTGCTGCTTGCCGCGCTGATTGTTTTGGCAGGTTGTCTAGTGGCGCCCACGTATGCGGTGAGCCCCACGATCTCTAGCCAATGGGCGAGCAACCCACCCACAATTGATGGAAGATTCACTCTAGGGGAATGGTTCAACCTCCAGATCACTGTTCAAGGGCCCACTTTTCCCGACAGCTATGTGAAACCCACCTTCGTGTACTTCATGAACGATAATTCGAGACTTTATGTTCTGGTTGATGCGTCAGGCGACGGTACTGATGACGCGCTTGACGAATGCCTTCTCGTTTTCGGCTTTCCCCCCAACAATGTGGACGTCGAGATCATCGGTTCGAGTGGTACGCGAGTGGCTGTGAACTTCGATGCTGTTGTAGGATTCGATTCTAGCCCAAACAACCAGACGGCCCACAAGATCTATGAATTCAGCATTCCGTTCAGCTACATCAACGCTCAGCCGGGCCAGTCTCTCGTCTTCAGTTCACCACTGAGCGGCAAATTCGGTAGTATGCCATACGATGCAGCAACAATGCACGACAACGTTTGGCCTGTAGGACTGATAGAAGGCGATATCTCAACGTATGGCACATTAGGCATCGGGAGTCACTCAATCGCCTCTGTCGGTGGGTACATGGAACCAGTCAGCAAGCTCTCAATCATCGCGCTTTGCTTGACACTGTTAGGACTGGTCGCGACAATCGCAATCGTTGCTGCGGCGCCGTGGAAGAAGTCCGAGGACTGACTGCATCTTCTCTTCCATCCTTGCTTCGTGTCAAGAGGGACGGTTACGCGGAGAAATGCTTGTCAACCACCCTAGTGGCCGTCGTTATGGCGCAATTCTATGTGTGCGCACCAGTCGTCGTCCGTCGTCGTTTCAGACAATTTGCGTGTGTGCCATACTTGGTGCGGGTATTCAGATTTGAACCGTCATCGCGACGGGCTCATGGTTGGCTCTGGTTGTGTGGCGACCGAACCTGAGTCGTGAGAGTTGCTGAATCAGGTGCACTGTGTTCGGTGTTAGTCTTCTCTCTTGTATGAGCTTAGTAGTGCTGCTGGTGCTCTTGCACGGCGGGCAACGGCAACCAAGGCTATGATGGTCAGGACGTAGGGCATCATGAGGAAGAGTTGGTATGGGACCCTCCAGCCGATTCCCTGCATTGTCAGTTGGAGTGCGTCTATTCCTCCGAAGAGCAGGGCTCCTCCGAGGATCCTGAGTGGGCTCCAGTTGCAGAAGACCACCAGCGCGATGCAAACCCATCCTCTTCCCTGCGTCAGCCCTGGGAGGAACATGCCCGACTGTGACAGTGACAGCCAGGCGCCTCCGATTGCGCTTAGGCCGCCCGCGATGGCGAGGCAGAGATATCGAATTCTGAAGACGTTTATGCCAGCCGTGTCTGCTGCGCTTGGGTTCTCGCCGACTGCTCTGATTGACAGTCCCAACTTTGTCTTGGACAGGATGAACGCCGCTAACGGGATGAGGATTATTCCGATGTAGATCAGCGCGTGTTGGTTGAATATGGCGTCGCCGAGCACGGGGATCTCGCTGAGGTATGGAATCGGTATCGTGCCGAAAGGTTTCACATGTGGGGGGATACCGCCAACGTCCACGATGCTAATCCTGTAGATGTAGAAACTGAGCCCAGTACACGCAATCGTCATGCCCAAGCCAGCCACGTGCTGTTGTGCTCCGAGTGTTACAGTGAAGAATGCCATAACGAGCCCGAGCATTATTCCTACGACCGCGGCTGCACCAACGCCCAGCCACAAATCGCCAGTACCATAACCTACCAGGAATCCCGCGCTTGCTCCCATCAGCATCATGCCCTCTATTCCAAGGTTGAGGACTCCAGCCTTCTCAGCAAACGCCTCACCGATTGTACCGTAGATCAGTGGGGCCGCCATTCTGAAGGCCATCGCAAGGATGCTCGTAATCATGACGAGTTCTGTAGGTGAGGTCATGCTTTGACCATCCTCACTCTGTATTTTGTGAAGAAGATCCCGACTAGGAGGCAGAGCAAGATGATGCCTTGGATCACTTCAGCAAGCGCCCATGGGACTCCTGTTGCTCGGTGCATGGCTTGTGTTCCTTGGACAACTACCGCCATGAGGAAGGAGGCCAAGACTACGCCGATTGGGTTGAGGCCTCCGACCATAGCGATGACAACTCCTGTGTAGCCGAAGCCTGGCGACAGGTCGGTTTTCATGTGATAGTGAATCCCTGCGACTTGTCCTACTCCTGCGAGTCCGGCGATACCCCCGCTCACGATGGCGGCGAGAATGATCTGCTTTGCAACGCTAATGCCCATTGCCTGAGAGGAGGCAGGGTTGCCGCCAATCGCGAGGAGCTCGAAGCCCCATTTCGTTTTCTTCAGGATGATGTAGAATGCGACCGCGATAAGCAGTGACACGACTATTCCTAAGTGGAACCTTGAGCCAGGAACTAGGATTGGGTAGAAAGTCGATTCCGCTATTATAGGCGACTCAGGCCAACCAGTCTTCGGATTCCTCCACGGACCAAACAGAATCGCGCTGACCAGGTAGTACATTACCCAGTTACCTAGCAACGTCGTCACGACCTCATCCACCTTCAATCTGACTTTGAGAACAGCAGGTATTGCAGCCCATGCACCGCCTCCCAGGAATCCCGCCACCAGCATGAGAGGGATTGCCACAGGCGCCGGCAAGCCACCAGCGTTCACGGCAAAGAATGCGGCAACCAATCCGCCGCAGTAGAGTTGCCCTTCTGCGCCAATGTTCCAGAACTTGCAGGTGAAAGCCAGCGCGACAGCGACTCCGCACAGCAGCAGAGGAGAGAACATCGCGAATGTTTCTGTCAGAGAGAGCTTGTTCCCAAGCGCTCCATAGAGGAGTTCATAGTATCCCTCGATCGGGTTCACCCCTCCCAGCGAAATCGGGACTGCCGAGATCACAAGGGCGACCAGAATCGAAAATACTGGTGCGGCGATCTCCAGTCTTCTCGATGGGAGAAGACGTCGCTCGACCGTTATCTTGAATCCTGCCAACTAACTTGCCAGCTCCATTCTCTTCGACCCAGCCATCATCAGGCCAATCTCCTCGACGTTAGCGCCTTCTGCGGGGACGACGCCCACTATTTCGCCTTCATAGATCACCGCGATCCTGTCGCTGAGAGAGAGAATCTCATCGAGGTCCTCCGAAATCAGAAGGATCGCCCTTCCGAGAGACCTCTGTTCAAGTATCTTCGAGCGAATATACTCAGTCGCTCCAACATCTAGGCCACGCGTAGGTTGAGCTGCAATCAGAAGTCGTGGCTCACGCGCGAGTTCCCTAGCCAGAATAAGTCTCTGGAGGTTCCCGCCGGAGAGCGTCTTTGTCGGATAACGCATGTTCGGCGTCTTCACGTCGAATTCCTTGATGAGACCACCTGCATAATCCGACGCTACACTGTAATCCAACAGGAGGCCTTTGGACAGGTCTCTGTACCTCTTCATGATCGCATTGCTGAGGATCGGAAGCCCCATCACGAGTCCGAGCCCGACTCGATCCTCAGGAATGAAACCGACATTCATGTCTACAATTGTTCTTGGAGTCGCTGTAGTGACTTCCTGTCCTCCAATAGCAAAACGTCCACCTGTGGCTCTTCTCAGGCCTACGAGCACTTCGGCGAGTTCTCTCTGACCGTTTCCCGAGACTCCCGCGATGCCAAGGATCTCTCCCTCACGGACTGCAAATGATACGTTCCTGAGCGCTGGCATCTTCATGTCGTTTGAGGCCGAGAGTCTCTCGACTTCGAGCACCGGGGTTCCAATCTTCGCCTCAGTCTTCGACAGTCTGAAGATTACCTCTCTTCCAACCATCAGCCTCGCGAGCTCCGCCTTGCTAGTCTTGGCCTTCTTCACATTCGCGACGACTTTTCCGGCGCGTAATACGGTGATGCTGTCGCTTACGTTCATCACTTCCTCGAGTTTGTGGCTGATGTAGACGATGGAGCGTCCCTCGCTTCTCATCTTTCGCAGAATGGTGAAGAGGTCTCGTGTCTCCGGTGGTGTGAGCACTGCGGTTGGTTCGTCGAGGATTAGGACGTTGGCCTCTCGATAGAGAGCCTTCAGGATTTCAACTCTCTGCTGTTCGCCCACGCTCAGTTGCCAGATGAAGTTCTTCGGATCGACTTTCAGGCCGTATCTCTCAGCAAGTTCCGTGATTTTGTTCTCGGCGGTCTTCTCGCCGATTAGCACTCCTTGCGTGTGGAGGCCGAGTATGACGTTATCAGTCACACTCATTGCTTGAACTAGCATGAAGTGCTGGTGGATCATGCCGATCTTGAGGGCGATGGCGTCTCTGGGTGAATCAAATGTGACCGCGGTTCCATTGACTCTGATCTCGCCTGAGTCTGGCCTGTAGAGGCCGTAGAGCACGTTCATCAGGGTGCTCTTTCCGGCACCATTCTCTCCCAGCAGTGCATGGATCTCGCCCTTCTGAAGCGAGAAGTCAACATGATCGTTTGCGACGACGCCTGGAAAAGTCTTGACGATACCTCTCATTTCAATGACGTTCGGTTGGGTCTGCGCGTCCGCCGCCACTTCAATCACATTACTATGTAGTCGGGATTGGAATATGAAAAAAAAGGAAAGGATTTGGGTTCTGTCCGAAGCGCTGTCGTGTTCTAGTCTGATACTGGTATACCTTCGTCTGTGGGAACGGCAAGTGCGCCTGACATGATCTGGCTGACTGTGTCCTCAGCGAGCGCTACCACGCCTGTGTCCTTCATGAGCTGTACGATGTCAGGTTTGAGTCGTGTCTCCCAGTCATGCCATGGTGCGAGGTAGGCGCCGCCCTTTTGCATCATGGAGTAGAACCTGAGGTCCTCAGCGACCCACTTCTTCTCCATGACCATCTTGAGGACGTGGTCGACCGATGGCCACATGTCCCAGACTGGACCCGTCAAGACCACATCAGGAGCAAGCTCCCATTGGTCCTGTAGGTTCCCGAAAACTGGGATTCCACGTTCTCTGCAGGCTTCTATGACACCCTGTCTCTCACCGTAGATGACATCTGCTCCAGCGTCGATCTGGCTGATGGCTGCTTCCTTGGCCTTCGGTGGATTGAACCACTCGCCAATGAAAGCAATCTTCACCTTCACGTCGGGATTGACGGCCTTTGCTCCAGCTTTGAAGGCGTTGATCAGTCGATTGACTTCTGGAATTGCGAATCCACCGACGACTCCGATCACGTTTGTCTTTGTCAGCTTGCCGGCCATCATGCCAGCAATGAAGGCGGGTTCATGGATCCAGTCGTCGAAGACAGCGACGTTGTCGCCGAAGACGTGGTTGTCAGTTCCGATCACGTAGTAAGTGTTCGGGTAGTCCTTTGCAGCTGCACGTGCTGTGTCGTCGCAACCGAATGCGTCAACGACTACGAGGTTGAAGTTGTTTGTGCCGTATTCACGCATGATTCGAGGGACGTCCGCATATTGGACATTCTCGGTCCACTTGTACTCCACTTTGTCTTCGCCATAGACTTCAACCGCATGCTTCATCGCTTTGTGTACGACTCCAGACCATGCTTCCTCTGCTGGTGCGGTGGTGATGAAGGCAATCTTGGTCTTTGTTGGGCTCTCAGTTGGTGGCGTTGCGGGCTGATACAGGTAGACTCCTGCCGCGACAGCAATGATGAGTATGACGATTATGCCGATTGCGATGTACATTGTGTTTGATTTCTTTTCTTTTTTAGTGCTCAAGGGATTTCTCCGGAGGTCCGTCTGCGAGTTGCTCTATATATAAGACTACCCGACTTCCCGTCAAGCGATTCCAAGCCGATCGCTCTGGTCTCTTCTTCTCCAAGAATGGGACATCACGATTCTACGCGCTAGCGAACCAATACGGCTGAGAATGGGAGAATGCTTGGTGTGGAGATTTCCAACTAGGACTGTATGATCTTCACTCACACGAGTCCGCTCGGCGCTTCAGCTCGCCATCGGACACGCCGGGTCTGAGGCCAGATAGTCTCCGTGGTAAGCCGCGGCCTTTGCTCTGCAGCCGCCGCAGACGACTGCAAACTCGCATTCACGGCATCTTCCTTTGAGACACGTACGGTCTCTGAGCATCTGGAATGTCGGGCTGTTCCAGACCTCTCGGAATGATTGTGTCTTCAGGTTTCCGGCGACCGGATACTCAGGCATGAACATGCATGGCGTCACGTCACCATTGGGCTGGATGTTACAGTATACTCTGCCTGCGGGGCAGCCGCCAAGGTAGGGCGCGAACTTCCTATACACGTTATGTCGTCCAGCACAGTCGAAGAACGTGCTGACCGTCAACCTTTCTATCGATACTGCTCTCTCTGCATGATTTGAGTCAGAGCCTCCGTTTCCCCCCGAAGAGTATACGACATACTGGGGGAGTTCAGTGAATACCTCGATATCGTCTCTTGAGGACTCTTGCTTCACGAGAGCCATGAGGTCAAGGAGCTGTGAACGCGAGAGCTTGAGATTCTCGATCTCTCGTCCTCTTCCTGCCGGGATAAGGTCGAAGAAGACGACTCTGTCTGCTCCATGCCGCCTCGCTAGCGAGATCAACTCACGTCTCCCGTCATAGTTGAGGCTCGTGCATGTGGTGGCGACTGTTGTGAACATTCCCGCCTTTGAGCAGAGCTCGACAGCGTCGAGCGTCTTGTTGAAGGCGCCGTCGAGTCCTCGAAATCGGTCATGAGCGATAGGGTCAACGGAGTCGAGGCTGAGCTCGACGGAGGCGACGCCGGCTCGCTTTAGGGATTCGACAACGCCCTTGTCCATTAGGACTCCATTTGAGTCGATCGAGATTGCGATGTCGTGCTTTCGGATTCGTTCAATCAGTGCATCGAGATTCGGGTTCGTGAGCGGCTCCCCGCCAGAGAGCACGATCATCGACACTCCCTCACGCGCCATCTGATCGACAATGTCCATCTGCTGGTCGACGGTCAATTCATCAGATGAAGGGCGACTCGCATTCTGGTAGCAGTGCATGCATCTTAGGTTGCATCCGTATGAGAGGCTCCAAACAACACTCAGCGGTGCTCTCATTGTCTGGGGCGTTCCAACTCCGTACTCAGAGATGCTCTTGAGAAGGTTCCACAGCGCTCGCCGTCCCGCCGCTTCCTGAAGGATACTCTCCACTTGACGGGGATCGAACCCACACAGGCGTGCAAGTTGACCCAGGATTCTGTGCGACAGGGAGCCCGGCACAAGCCCTCGCTGATCTTCCGGTGAGTCAGCTAAGGGCACAATTGCTCTGAGCAATGACGCTGCCATGCGATCCCTTGCTCTGTTGACTAGCGGAAGTGTGAGACTGCCGCGAGGCCCTGCCATGGGATAGCACAGCGTCTCCGAAAGGCGAAAGCTCGCTACTTAACCTCTCTCGTGCGACAAATCCCAGCGATCACACAGCAGGCCTGAAGGATGTAGAGACATATCCTCTACTTTCAACATGTTCGACGGTCACTTCTCGCGCTCGGAAGCGCAAGGTCTTAGTTGATATATCCGTCTTCAACTAGTCTCACTCGCGATTAAGATGGAGTATAATGAGCGATCCGGACCGCCTCCGCGTCTCGTTGGTCTGTTCGGTTGGATTGTTGTCGCACTGGTCTTCATCGGAATAATCGGCTACGGCTTGTCAGTATACTTGGACTGGATAGTTCTCCAATCCATGTACGCGTCCAAGGCTGGCCTCGACTGGTTCGCCATAAACTTCTACCACAACAACACATTCATCGTAGCGGGCGTTCTGGCGCTTCTCTTCGTCAACCCGATTCCCCGAAGAAGCCACCTCTTCGAGGCTATGTCCTCACTTGGAGGAGCGTTTGCACGCGTCAGAGGAGAAGAGGAGGTCGTCTCGCTCGGCCCAGGCAGAGTCACCTGGTTCCTCTGGCAGGTTGTGAAGTGGGCTATCGCTTTCGGGCTAATCGCAGCTGCGAATGGGATGCCCGGGTTCGGCAACCTGACAGTCGTCATCACAATGCTGCAGAGCGGGTTGGGCGATTGGGGACAGGTCTTGAGGATCTTCCAGCTTCCTCTAACTGCGGTTTCAGGAACTGAACTCGTAGCGTTGATGCCGACTATGGAAGTTCAGTACCGACTGATCTTCGATGTTGTGGGTTCAATCGCTTTCGTAGCTGTTCTGAGACTCATTCTGATGCTAGTCCGAGATTTTGCCCGCATGAGAACGAACGCTTGGGCTAGAGACCTGTTTCTGATTCTCTCTTTCGTAGTCCTAGTGATAATCGTAGGCGCACCATATTGGGTGATGAACATTGCGACCCCCAACAACTACATAATCGCATTAGTAGTCTTCGTCAGTTTCCTTGTGATCGCATCCTCATTCCAATTCGGAGCCATTCGTCGAACCATAGGTATGACTCGACGAAAGCGATGGTTAGTCTATTTGATGGGTATCTTCCTATTCGCGATACTGATCGTGAACCTAGGCTTTGTGGTGGGCTACTCACTGAACTGGAACAACAACTGGACCGACTACGAATGGAAACCAATGACGATGAAGGAGATCCAAGTCACACGATGGGCCGCGGGCTTGGAGAACGTCGTGACTGCGCCTCTCTCTGCCCTCCCCGCCGGGAACACGACCAAGATCGTCTCACTCGTGAGACAATGGGATCACGACGCTTCGTATACGAAGATGAAGAACCAGATAGGCGTCAACTGGATGAGGCTGAGCGAGTCACACATAATCTACCTCAACGATCACGAATACTGGGCAGCCCCTACAACAATCAACTACCCATCTGAGGATTGGATCAGTCACCACTTGATCTACACTCATGCCTCAAGAATAGTCGTGATCGACAGTCACACCGGCGAGTATGTCACGGCCCAAGACGCATTCGGAGTGAAGGCCGAACCCTTGATCTATTACGGAGAAGAGTTGTCCGACGACGTGTATGTTCACGTTAGAGGTTTCGAGGAGATCGGAAACGCCTCATTCACCGGAGACCCTGACTACACGCTCTCCGGCTGGCAGAGGATGCTGTGGTTCCTCGTCAAGGAAGGCCAAGTTGGTTTCGCACTCACTCCTCCACAGGATGACATGATGGTGCTTCACAACCGAGACGTTCATCAAAGAATCGAAGACATCCTCATCGGCGGGCTGACTGCCGACCGCACGAGCTATCTCGTCACGGATGGGAACCGGATCTACTACTTGGTCCAAGTCTACTCGAACTACCCGATCCATTCCGGGTTCTCCGCGAGCAATTACCTACGATTCTTCGGAATAGTGCTTGTTGACATCGAAGACGGACGGATATATCCCTACGTGATTGCGAAACCAGACGGCTTCCTGATGGATTTCTACAGGGACTACTACTCATCTTGGCAGGCCCCTCCGGACTGGGTCATATCACAACTTCGGTACCCTGAAGACCTGCTCGGAAAGCATGACAACCCTGGTCAACTCGATGTGGACTTCAAGTACCACGTAACCGATCCGTTCGTGTGGAGATCTGGGTCCGACTTCTACGAGCGGCCTGAGGCAACAGAAGTGCTCTACATCCTCATGACTTCAGGAGATCGCGCCGATTTCGTAGGAATACAACTTGTGGAATACCAAGCGTCCCCGGGTAGGAACCTCGCCGGGTTATTCATAGCCTCCGGCAGCGAACAGATTGGGAAGCTGAATCTGTACAGGATATCCAATTCAACGACCCAGCTGATTGGACCGTCTGCCGCCTTGCAGGCGCTTGAGACAGACGATTATGTGCGCCAGCAGCTAACCCTCTTGCCGAACTATAGGTTTGGAAACATCCTGTTGTACCTGATAGGTAATCGCCTCTACTACTTCATCCCGATCTACATCAACACGGAAGTCCAAAATGCTGTCATAACAAAGATGGCATTCGTCACAGTTGTTGACGCAACAACTGGTGCAAAGGTTGCAGTTGGAGCAGATTCATCTCAAGCGTACTACGCTATTTCGGGAGAGATTGTCCCAACCACCCTGGGAGACACCGAACGTGAGAGGAAACTGGAGTCCCTATTCACCGACAAAGGGTACTCCCTTGTTAGCCCAGCCAAGATCAGTGCGAATGTAGAGATTCAAGTGGCCAATTCCACATACTTCGATGAGGCGCAGTGGACCACTGCAAGCGGAGCGGTCAATGACTTCATCGCGGACTACTGCCAGAAGTACGATGTCGCGGAAGTCTACCGTTGGACTGCAGCAGATGGAAGCCGCAACTTCGGAGTGCTGGTGTCGTCTGGCGGCGTCGTCAGACTGTACTACATCACCGTGTTGATTCGGTAGGTGTCGCTACTGTCTTCCACTCGCGAAGAGTTTGACCTTTGGCTGACGAGCAAATACTCAAGCCCTTTCTGGATTGGACGACATAGATTCGAGAAGAGCGTCGCAGGCGAGATCCGCGTCGATAATGGCGTGTTCAACAGAGAAGAGGCGATTGTTCTCTTTCGAATGCTGAGATCGCGTGACCCATTCACCCGACTTAACGCGAACTTCGTGATATGGGAGAGAAACAGAAGCCTACTCGTGCTCCTCCTCATCGTGACACTAATGCTGCTCGCGCTCGTCGTCATAAGGGTCCGAAGATAGCTGCCACCACTACTGCAGAATCTGCTCCGGCTTCTCCACGGTGCCAAGCCGCCAGGTGAACCCAATTAGAAACCCCCAGCATGCAGGAAAGTCGTGTCCCTCCAGCTCTGGTTCTCTTCTTTCTATCACCAATGATTGCGGAACTCCTGAGTGGCTCAGCGCCCCCTGTCGAGTTCTTCAATCCGGCTGGGTTCCTGATTCTCACGTCACTGTACGGTAGCGGAGCGATAGTCGTCCGAGAACTCGTGATCAGGTGGGACAAGGGGTGGACTTCGCTCCTGATACTTGGCGCAGCATACGCCATACTGGAGGAAGGACTGATGGTGAAGTCCATCTTTGACCCCGCATGGATGGATCTCGGAGCTCTTGCAACCTTCGGCCGCTGGGCAGGCGTGAACTGGGTTTGGGCCGTGATGCTCACGATCTATCACGCGACCTTCAGCATTGCGATCCCGATTCTCCTTGTAGAGCTGATGTTCTCCTCCAGACGCGAGTTTCCATGGGTTGGACGAAAGGCCTTCAGACTACTTGTTCTCTTGATCTCGGTAGTGGCAGTCATAGGATTCGCGTGGTTGACTCCTTACCGTCCCCCGATTCCTCAATACCTCGGCGCGGTCGCCGCCACCATCGCCCTAGGATATGGGGCTTGGAAGCTGCCGCATCAGCCAAAGCCACGAGACTGGACGCGAGGGCCGGTGGGACCTAGGCGGCTTGCACTCTTCGCATTCGCAGCCACGCTCTGCTTCTTCATGCTCCTCTATGCCGGGCCCTTCCTGACTCCATTCCCGATCGTCATGATAGTTGCCGCGTTTTGTCTCGTGGCTCTCGTCGGGATGCTCCTAACAGATTTCGGCTCGAGGGGGCTCGCAGAATCACAGGAGTTTGCTCTCGCAGCCGGTGCGCTTGGTTTTCTGATTCTCCTTGCACCGCTTCAAGAGTTCGACAAGACCAGAACTGACAACGCAGTAGGCATGAGCCTCGTGGGTCTGTCATTCTTGGTGTTTCTTGTTCTGTTGGGGCGTAGAATAGGGCGAAGATCCAAGGTAACCTAGAACAAGAGAGGTCGGGCCGTCTTCTGTGGGCTTCGTACTCGTTTGCCGCCCTTGAAGCGTTCCTCTTGTGAGACGAGGCCTCTCTCGTGATAACCTCTGGCTTCCCAGTACCCGTCTCGATATTCATCGATGAGTTCGATCTTGGTGAGCCACTTCGCGCTCTTCCAAGCGTAGAGGTGAGGGATGAAAGGGCGAGCAGGAAACCCCTGATCAACTGGGATAGGGTTGCCGTTCATTTTGAAGGCAATCAGTGACTCTTCTGCCATAGCGTCTTCGAGAGGCACCGGCGTTGTGTAACCGTCTGCGCAATGAAACATGACCCACTTGGCTTCAGGTTTGACCTTGGTGAGTTCTGTCAGCTTCCTGAGAGCCACGCCTTCCCAAACGACATCTTTGACCGACCATGTGGTGACGCAATGGGCGTCTCTCGTCAACTTCACCTGCGGCATACGTTGCAGTTCATCGAAAGAGAGACTCAACTCGTTTTCGACAAGGCCGGTGACCGAAAGACGCCAGGTGTCTAGTCTGACTTCGGGCACTCCCAGTGCGGAGTAGAGTACCCAACGCTTCGCATAGAACTGGCCTGGGGCCATCGGGGTCTGATCGGCCATCCACGCATTCGACCTTGTCTGAGTCGGTCAGCTTCTTCTCTTGTTGGCTACATGAAGCATGCGGAGGCGGGAGCTCGCCGGAAAGAAGCTTGGCCCAATACAAGCTCACACGGCGAAGGTTCTTTCTGACCGGAGGGGTTTTCACTACGAAAGCACAATAGACTACCCGTCAGTCGGAGCTTCTCATCATGAAAGCAATTCCACAACTCACTGCGGAGGGCAACACTCTGCCGGAAGCTTGGGAGAAGAGCCTCCTTCTGCTTCGTGAGCATGGGATAAGGTCACGCAAAGAGTCCTACACGAGCAAGAGCGGCGTCGACGAGATCATTGAAGCGTCAATGAAGATGATCATCAACGAGCCCCTGAATGAGCCTAGGATACATGTGGGCTGCGAGGGCCTGATGAGCCTCGCAGGCTACGTCGACGAGGTGCTTGAAGGAACGAAGGATTCGTGGATCGGACGCGGGTGGGACTACACATATCATCAACGCCTATTCGGGTATGAGCAGGCAGGACAGAAGACCGATCAGATCAGTCGAATCATCGAGAAGCTCAGATCAACATCATTCTCCAACAGAGCCCAAGCCACTACATGGATGCCTTGGACCGACTATGATGTCTCCGGTCCGCCTTGTCTTCAAAGAATCTGGGTCAAGATCGTTCATGATGAGTGGCTGGAGATGCACACAAGCTGGAGAAGCAGGGACGCCTACAACGCTGCATTCATGAACATCTACGCAATCACTCTGCTCCAGAAGATGATCGCGGACAAGATCGGGACGAAAGTCGGTCGATACGTGGACGACAGCGACAGCTACCACGTCTACGACAGGAACTTCAAGAACCTTGAACGCTTCGCATCCGCGGTGGAAGCCTCAAAGAAAAGCGGCAGACCGAGTTGGATGCCAAGCAGCTCGTTGAAGATTTTCTCGAAGAATAAGTGACACTCACGTTACGTGATAGGTTACTTCCTAAGATAGGTCTTTATCCCGTGTCGCACTAGTTGCAGAAGCCTCGTGGCTAGAAGTAATTTCGTTTGGAAGCGCGCAGATCACGAAAAAGATTCTTGGAGCTTGGGTCGCCGGCGCGCGAGCTCCGTGTTGCACATGTCAGTACGCTAACTCCTAGAGCCTGTGGCATAGCGACTTTCACGCGTGATCTGGCGCTCGCACTCGAACGAGGCAAGCGCGTTGCACACAATGTGTTTGTGGCGGTGGAAGAAGATGGGGTCTCGCGTGAATACGACACCAAGCCTGTTTGCATAATCTGGCAGAACAACGAGGTCTCATACCAGGAGGCGGCGCGTCTCCTGAACCGGTCCGACGCCGATGTGGTACATCTTGAGCACGAGTATGGAATCTATGGGGGAGACTGGGGAGAGTACATTCTTCGTTTCGCCAACGAACTGGAGAAGCCCCTGGTCGTTACCTCTCACACAATCATGCGAAACCCGCCGGAGAGGGCCGCCGAAATTCTTGGGCATCTAGCGGCCCTAGCGGATGCAGTTGTTGCCATTGTGCCCCCGGCCAGGGATCTACTGTTCGAGATCTATCATGTGCCGAAGGAGAACATCAGAGTGATACCGCATGGGAGCCCCGAACCACGCTCAGGGCAGAGCAAGGCCGCTAAGGAGGCTCTCGGCCTCCAAGGAAGAATCGTTGTCACCACCCTCGGACTGATTAATCCTGGAAAGGGTATCGAGTACGGGATTCAAGCGATTAATCGCGTCGCAACCAAGTACCCTAACATCCTCTACCTCATAGTTGGTGAGACTCACCCGGTCGTGCGAAAACATCAAGGAGAGCAGTACAGAGAAATGCTCCAAGACCTCACGCGTAGTTTGCACATCGATGCCGACATCAAATTCATCGATCGATACATCAGTGAAGCCGAGAAAGAACTCTGCTATCTGGCGACTGACATCTATCTGGCTCCCTACGTGGGACGTGACCAAGTTTCAAGCGGGACTATCACCGAGGCTTTAAGCTTCGGAAAATGCGTTGTTTCCACCCCCTCCACTTTCGCGCTGACGGCTCTCGCCAATGGGAGGGGGCTCTTCTGCGGCTTCAATAGCCCGGAATCAATCGCTGATGAGATCCAAGAAATCCTCAACAACCCATCGACGAGACTGAAGCTCGAAAAGAGAGCCTTGGATTTCTCTCGAAAACTGACTTGGCGCGAAGCCGCGAAGAAATACAGTGGGATGTACCAGAAGATATCGGGGGCAGGAACTGCTGCGAGAAGCATCATCGCGAGTTAACTTGGCTCACTTCAGAGCTCTAAACGACCGAGTAGGAATCATACAATTTGCCCCGCGCTCCAAACCTGACCTGACTTGGGGCTACACAACCGATGACGTGGCGCGTGCCCTTGTCTTTGTCTGTCGCGCCTCAAGCCTCATGGAGGAGTCAGAACGAATGACATTGGCGCGCAGGTATGTCGCCTTCCTCGATAGGATGCGAGCCTCAGACGGATGCTGGAGCAACGAAATGAACAAAGACGGTAGCATCGCCGACTTGCCCTCGAACAGGGATCATATGGGCCGGGCGGCATGGGCAACAGGCTGCTATGTGAGCTCCCAACTTTCTGAGCGAGAGGAATGGGGCCGCGGAATCTTGGAGGCGGGGCTTCAGCAAGCCCTGAACACACCATCGCCTAGAGCCAAGGCCTACTTTCTGCTCGGAGCCTGCGAGTCACTCAAGGCGGAACGCAATGCAAAGCTACTAGAAGGTGCAACGAATCTGGCGAAGCAACTGCTGGCTTGGTATCAAGCTGTCTCCCGTGTCAATTGGAGATGGTTCGAAGACGTTCTCACCTATGACAACGCCAGACTCTCGGAGAGCCTAGCCGCCTATTATGAAATCGAGAGGGACTCGACCTACCTGACGGTCGCGTCCGAATCTCTGGGCTTCCTGATGAGCGCTCAGACCGTGGATGGTGCATTCGCGCCGATCGGGAACAAGGGCTGGTATCGAGTAGGAGGGGGGAGAGCGCTCTACGATCAGCAGCCAGTCGATGCAGGCGCCACCGTGGAAGCGTGCAACAGGTTGTATCGTGTGACGGGAGAGAAGCGCTACCTAGACTGGTCCACGTTTGCACTTTCTTGGTACTACGGTTCCAATCTCAAGCGACTGGCAGTGTATGACAACGTGACAGGCGGATGCTACGACGGTCTCATAGAGGAGGGACTGAACCTCAACCAAGGAGCCGAATCCATACTCTCCTATCTGCTAGCGGTGGCGAGCCTCTGATAGGACGGATCTCAGCTCGACGCTTCCAAGGCTTCTACAAGTAGCTTCATCGGAATGCTTGCGACACAGCAGACCCTGTCTGCTCCACCATAGAAGATCTTGAGCTCATCCTTCATCACGACTGCGCCTTCGGGGAAAACAACATTGGGCACAACTCCATCTCTCTCGAACTCTTCCTCCGGCTGCAGAATCGGTTCCGCGAGTCGAGCGATCACGCGACGTGGATCTTCAAGATCAAGGAGGGCTGCGCCCGCGTGGTAAACATTGTGGGGATCCACACCGTGGTAGATGACAACCCATCCGGAATCGGTCTTGATCGGTGGCGGTCCGATTCCTATCTTCTTCTGTTCCCATTTCCAGAGGGGCTTCATGATCGTGTTTGCCTCTATGTGCTTCAGATAGTCCTTCCAGTACGGGTGTGTGCTTTCCATTTGCGCGATATCATCCAAGAAGTCCAACTCGATGTTTGGCGCTATTCTGTGGACAACGGCGATTTTGCCGCCGATGAGTTGAGGAAACAAGGCGCAGTCCTTATCGTCGTGGTCTGGACCTACGAGCCCATACCGCTTGTAGTTCCTGAAGTCATTGGTCGAGGCCAAGGCGATCCGCGGGCCCCTCCGCGAGAACGCTGTATAGAAGACAAAGTATGTTCCGTCGAAGGCTGTAATGCGTGGATCTTCGCATCCGAACTCTTCCCAAGGGCCGTCAGGGGAGAGGACAGGTTCTGTAGATCGGTTCACGATCGTTTCGCCATCTGTTGTTGCAGCATATCCTAGAGAGGAAACGTCTTGCTCGTTGACTGCCCTGTATAGTATGTGGGCAACTCCATCATTCATCACGGCTCCCGGGTTGAAAGTCGCCTTGCTCTCCCAGGCCAGCTCGGGTCTTGGTTCAATGATGGGATTGCTCGGGCTCCTTGCTAGCTTCACTTCCATGTCGCTCGACCGCTTAGCATCCTGATGTGCGTTTGCGGGCACGGCATGAAAGACGGGCTTTAAGGCTTGTCTCCGTCTCTCACGAGTTGGCTGTCTGCCGCTGGCCGAGGGCTTCCAAGAAGCTCTTATCGTCCATTTGGATGATCTCCACTGTCTTGAGGTTGGAATAGGCACCAGCGATCATTCGAACCTGTGAGCTCGGCCTTCTCAGTTTCTTAGAGAGCCACTTGATGATCTCCCGATTCGCCTTTCCTTTGACAGGAGGAGCATGAACACGCATCAATATGCTGCCATCGGACTCGAAGATGATCGCTGTCTCCTTGGCATTCGGTACCACGTGGAACGTGATCCGGACACCGTCCTGCGTACTGACTACTGACCGAGTCAATGAGCTCACTGTCGCCCTACGTTTCGCGTTCTCTCAGCCATGGAGCTGCCCCAGAGTCGCTTGAATGGTTTTCAGCGGAGTTTCTGTATGGATTTGACTAGCTCTCTGACGCGAGTCTCGTCAATTGGGTTATCGGTCATCCCATTCTCCTTTAGGCTGGTTCCGACGATTGCGCCGTCAGCGTCTCTTAGCAGTTCGATCGCGTTCTTGCTCGTGAGTCCGCTACCTATCAGCACTGGTCTATCGGGAACACTGTTCTTGATTCGGTGCAGTTGATCTCTGTCCGGTTCTGCTCCCGTATGTGGTCCTGTGACTATGAGTGCGTCTGCCATTCCTCGGTATGCCGTGTCTCGCGCAGATTCTTCCACGGGTCTCGAGAAGAGTGGTGCGGCATGTTTCGAGCGCACATCAGCATACACTTGCACATCCGTCGCATTGAGGTGCTTTCTGTATCGCATCAGGTCGTGTGCACATGCGTTTATTATGCCTTGATCGGTCACGTGGGATTCTGTGAGCACATTCACTCGGATGAAACGCGCACGGATGACGTGTGCGATGGCGAGCGCCGCCAGAGCACCGTTCCTGAGAACATTCACCCCGATGGGGAGTCCAACTTGCCTCGAGATCTCCCTACCTATCGCCGCCATTGATGCTACGATCTCCGGATCAGTGGGCTCAGGCTTGAATGGTGAATCACCGTAGTTCTCCATCAGCACCCCATCGAACCCACCACTCTTCAGGGCCCTTGCGTCGCGCAAGGCTGCGTCAAGCGTCTCTCTGATTCCATCGCCTTCGCAGCGCGGAGAGCCAGGTAGGGGAAGAAGATGCACCATTCCGATCAGGGGTTTCCGGGTTCCGAAGATAGTCTGCAGCGCGTTTGATTCTTCACTTCTTCTCATTTCGAATGAACCTCTCCGCTTCATCGATTCTCGGGAGGCCCGCTCTGGCGCCGGCCTTCATCGTCTTGAGTGTAGCTACCGCGTTCGCGAACTCCGCCGAGCGTTTCAGATCGAACCCCTTCAGATGTCCCGTCACATAGCCTGCGTCGTATGCGTCTCCGGCTCCCGTTGTGTCGGTCGGCTCGGCGCTGAAACCCGGAACCCGCACCTCCTCGTTTTCGGTCATGACAATGCATCCTCTTCGTCCGAGCTTAATCGCAACAGTTGAGGGGCCTTTCTTCAGAAGGGCTCTTCCCGCTTCCCGGAGGTTGGTCTTGTGAGACAGATATTTGGTCTCCGCTTCACTCGGGAAAAGCACGTCAGCGAGCGCCAAAGCATCAGCTAGCACTTTGCTCTTGGCTTGGTGGATGTGAAGCGAAGGATCCAGGCTGATTCGTACTTTCGCGAGCTTCGCGTATTCCATCGCCTTGAGCGCGGCGTCACGTTGAGGCGCATGAACGAGCGAGTACCCTGAAACATGCAACCATTTCGAGCCCGCGATATATCCTCGCGGTATGTCCTGAATCGTCAGCTTCGTGTTGGCTCCCCTGAAGGAAAGCATTGTCCGCTGGCCGCCTTTGTCCACTAGCACGATGACGCTTCCGGTTTCTCCGGGCTCCCTTTTCAGATGTGAGGTGTCCACGCCTTCGCGTTCTAGATCGTCACGCACGAGCCGTCCAGCCTCATCGGAGCCTACCTTGCCAATGAAACCTGACCTCATGCCCAGTCTTGCGATTGCGACAACGAAGTTGGCGGCGGACCCGCCTGGGTGCCGTTCTACCCCGGATACTTCGTAGTCTCCGCCGTCCAAAGGATATCGTGGAACGAACACCAGCTGGTCAACTGCAATGTCTCCAATCGAGATCACTTCGGGAGGGCTCTTGCTGAGTATCAAAGATCAGTCACGTCCAATCGTTCTCGGGCTAGACGGCTCTCCGACATGTCAGGGAGACCTGTGCTGGATCTCATTGAAGAATGTGATCTGGCGCCCTGGCAGGTGGCGCCGGCACAGTTCGTCATGGCTATGAGAACTTGGCCGCCGAGGCTGGGCTCGCTTAGACACGGTGGTGCCTGTAATCAATTAATGTTAATCACACCTAACTCTGCTGCGAATGAGCTCCCACGATAGGCATTGTTCGTGGCTTGCACATGCGGGCGAAGTTGAAACTAGGTGTTAGTGTTGCCAGGTAGGCCAGGCAGACGTGGTCAGAGGATGGCAAACGTGACCGTCACGCTCCCTTTGAACACGCTCGACAAGCTGGACGACCTCGTCGAGAAGGGAAAGACCAGTTCACGCTCGCAGGCGGTCCGCGAAGCCTTGGAGCGGTACTTGAAATCAACGGAATAGTCATGATGATAGTGGAATCGAAACGAATGGTGAATGATAGTAGGTGGTTTGTGACATGATGAAACGGGAATTGAGACTATCGACCTTTGCGGTCCTCATGTTTGTGCTGTTGGCTGCATCAGCCTTGCTGCCGGCCTCTGCACAGCTTTCTCAGTGGCGCTCCCTGAACCCCACACGTGACGGCATCCTCCCTCTTGACGCACCGTATCTGTACAGCGTGCAGATGCTCAATGCGAACTATGGCTGGGCAGTCGGAGGCACATGCGATATCTACGGTGCACCCGCCACCTGCAATAGCACCAATAGCGGATTCGCCCTCTTCTGGGACGGTGCGAGATGGAGACAGACGCTAGTCCCTGCCTCCGCAGGTTCACTGACATCCGTCTTCATCATGAGCGCCAATGATGTTTGGGCAGCTGGAATGAATACCGCATACGGAACAGGCGCGACGATCATTCACTGGGACGGGACCTCTTGGGTGACTGCTCCCGTTCCTGCGAACACGCTCGATAGGATATACTCAATATTCATCTTGCCCGGCGGCATGGACGGCTGGGCCGTTGGTCGCGACTACACTGGGGCATCCAATATTCTGAGATGGTCAGGAACCTGGCCGACAGGCGCATGGTCAACGTTTCCCTCTCCAGACGCAACACGAGACTTGCGTGGAGTCGCTCTTTCGTCACCGACTCAAGGATGGGCAGTGGGCACTACGCCTGCCCCTCATGTAGGAAAAGCGGCCATCTTCAAATGGGATGGTGCTGGTTGGACAGACATCTCAGCCACCTCACCGGCTGACAATGTGAACCTCCACTCGGTCTCGATTGTCAGTGCAACTGATGCTTGGGCTGTGGGCGAAACAAGCACGATAATCCGTTGGAACGGCGCGTCATGGACTGGGCCAATGCTTGCACCGGTCAATGTTGACTACCGTTCGATCCACATGGTCAGCACAGACGACGGATGGATCGCAGGCGTGAAGAACCCTGCCACAGACGAGGGTGTGCTCTTGAGATGGGATGGTACTGCATGGTCATCCGTGCGAAGTTGGGTTACCAAGAATCTGAATAGCGTATTTCTCACTCCCGGCGGTGCACTTGGTGCATCTGTCGGCGACGCTGAGACCATAATCAGGTGGAATGGCTCAGCATGGAGTGCGCAGACAAGCCCAACAACCACCGATCTCAATTGCGTCGATCTGGTCTCCACCAACGATGGTTGGGCTGTCGGTGATCTTGGGCGCATCTTCAGATGGAACGGGCAATCTTGGCACCATTATGAGACTTTGCCTTCCCACGTGGATCTGTTCGGCCTATTCATGAGAACCAGCGCCGACGCTTGGGCCGTAGGCGCAAGCCCAGGCGGCTTGACTCCTCCAACAATCCTTCGCTGGAATGGCGTTGCATGGAGCGCTGTGAGTCCTCCTGGCGTTGCGCTCGGTGAGAATCTCACGGACGTCTTCATGCTCGATGCGACTTGGGGATGGGCCGTCGGAACGGGTTCGTTGAACCGGCCTGCGACCACGCTCAAGTGGGATGGAACGCTTTGGGCATCCTTACCGAGCGGGATTCCCAACAACACCGATCTCTATTCGGTGCATATGCTTAGCACGACCGACGGCTGGGCCGTCGGTGCCAACGCAACCGGCACCGGGCCGGTAATCGTTCGCTGGAACGGCTTGGTATGGACCCTTGTCACGGCACCGACGGGTATCGGCGTTCTAAGATCGGTGCATTTCATCAACGCAAACAATGGCTGGGCAGTTGGTGACCATTCGGCTGGACAGGCGACGATAATCCACTGGGACGGCACCATGTGGACTCGCGTTCCCGCACCCCTCGGGGATTTGGCATCCGTGCATCTGGTCAGTGCAACTGACGGCTGGGCGGTCGGGAAGTATGCGACGAGCGCTCAAAGCTTGATCGTCCACTGGGACGGCTTGACTTGGGATGTAGTTGCAACGCTTCCGATCCCGTCTACAATGGCGGTCAATCTACGGAGTGTGTTCATGCTCGCTTCACTTGAAGGATGGATCGTCGGCGATCAAGGCTTGATACTCAAATACGGCCCCGAGTCCGTTCCAGGCACGACCACTTCAATGTCAACCTCGACATCGGTCGTAACCACCATTTCAACCTCAACCGCGACATCGGTCATGACCACCACTTCAACCACGACATCCGGTAGCACGAACAGCACAAGCACGAGTACGTATGTGCCTCCTGCTCCGGTTCCGGGCTTCCCAATCGAATCCATCTTGGCTGGGCTCGTAGGTGGCGTCGCCGCGTTGGTCGTGATCCGACGAAGGCGGATCACACGATCCTAACCTGAGCCCCTCTTCCCCGTTTCCTTTTCCTCATCTGTTTCGGGGCATCACGACAAGTCATCGACCAAACGAAGAGCACGTCTCAAGTTGTCAGTCACTGTTTCTTTCTCCTTGTGAGCCGAGGTTCTTCACTGCTTCCAAGACGAGTCGAAGTGCCTTCTGTTCGGCTGCGGCTTTGACTGATTCGGATTCCACAAATGATCCTCCGGGCAGCACACCTACGATGGCCGACATCATTCCGAAGCTAGCATTGTTCTGTTGGGCCGAGACCGCAACGGCTGAGAGTTCCATCTCCGTAGAGCGACAGTTGTGGGCTCTACACAGATCCAAGAACACGTCTTCACTCAGCTCTGCATAGAGCGAGTCCTTCGTGACGTTTCCACCTTTGTGATAGGTGCCAGATGCAAGCCGCTTCCCTGCAACCTCGAGAGCCTCCACGACATCGCTGCTGCACTCGGCTCTCGGGTGTCCCTCGCGTGTTATTGTGAAATCGGGGCCCAAGCCTACCCATCGGCTGCGGAATTCCTCGATTGCTGACGGGATCCAGAAATCTAGGCGATGGAGAGATTGGATCACCGCTCCAGTCGCTCCGATCGAGTGCGTCGCGTTGACAACGTCTCCGGGCTTGATCGGAGGCGAGTCTCCGCAGTTGATGCCACCTGCCGTGCCTACCCTGATCACAATCTTGTGTGGCATGGAGACGTTGACGTTGCCCGTTCGGTAGTCGGTGCTCGTGAGCTCGTCAGAGAGGATCTCGTTCATGATGATCTGAGTCGACGGCGCACCCATCTGCGTCTCAACAACAAGCACTGGAACTGATCCGGGAGCCAAGCCGATCGCCATCGCCACACGACCATATTCCGGAGCGGTTGACAGGGTCCCCTTGCTCGCGCGGCGATGAGCGAATCGTGCTGCAATTTCCGGAACGAGAACCGGTCTCCGCAGTCGGCTTGCGATTGCGTGGACTCGGCGCCGGTCGCCTACAGCCAACATGATCGGGGGAGCATGTCCTTCGTTCTCTCTGAGGTATGGAATGTGTTGCCAAATTCTGCGGCGCCCCGCCAGATAGGACAGGGTTGTGTGCTTCCCGAGGTAGTGCGAGTCGTCAGAGGGCTGTGTGCTCATGCTTGACACGGCATGAAGTCGTCTTTCGAGTTGAAATGGGTAATGGCCCAATCAGGCAGACCCCGCGAGTGAGCGGGAAGCGCGCTTTTATTGAAGCAGAAACCCCGAGAGGAAGCGTCTCGATCCGACTGCGTGTGGTGTCCGATTATGCCCAGTCTGCGACATTTGACGATCGGCGACTACGATGCGGTCATAAGACTCTGGCAAGCTGCCGGGCTAGGAAGCATTCGCCCCGAAGGACGTGACAGCCGCGACGCGTTCGCCGCTCAGTTGTCCGGCGGGCAAATCATCCTCGGCCTCGAGGAGGACGGTCAACTCATCGGCACAGTGCTCATCACGCATGACACGCGAAAGGGCTGGATCAATCGACTCGTCGTCCATCCCGATCACCGCGGCAAAGGATACGGAGCACAGCTGCTCTCGACGGCTGAGCAGGAACTGCGCTCGATCGGATTGCACATATTCGCGGCCCTAATCGAATGCGGCAATGATGCCTCGCGAAGACTGTTCTCTAGAGAAGGCTACAGGACGCATGATATTGTGTATGTGACCAAGCGGGACAGCGACGAAACCTAGGCTTCCCAATATCAGCTGCGAGTCAGTCCAAGTTTCTGTGCTGCGGCGCGGATCGCGTTCGCCGATTCTACTAGCTGGTTCTTCGTGGTAGCGTCGAACGGAAGCTCGATTATCTTCTCAACTCCGTCTCTGCCGAGGACAATCGGGAGGCCTATCGCGAGGTTCCTCAATCCGTACTCTCCGTCAGGAACTACTGAGGCGGCCATCACTCGATTTCTCCCCTTCAGAACAGCCTCAGCCATGACCGCGATTACCGCGGCAGGGGCGTAGGCGGTCCCTCCCTTGAGGCTGATCACGTCTGAGCCGCTCGTCTTGGTTCTCTCCACCAGGCGCTTGATTTTCTCTTCATCTAGGAGTCTTCTCACCGGAATGCCAGCGATCGTCGTATAGTCCATAAGAGGTATCATGTGATCGCCGTGCTCACCTACGACTAAGGCTCTGATGTCCTCACGAGACATGTTCAGCTCCAATGCGACGTAGGAACGGTACCTGAGCGTGTCAAGGATTCCACCCATCCCGAAGATCCTGTTCCGCTCGAAACCTGACTTGCAGTATGCTAGGTAAGTCATGACATCAACGGGGTTCGTCACCATCATAATCAAGCAATCTGGCGCGTAGCGGACAATATCGTCGACTATTGAGGAGGCTATGTTCGAGTTCCGCTCGAGCAGCTCGGGCCTAGACATGCCAGGCTTTCTCGGGACTCCGGCTGTGAGAATCACTAGGTCTGATCCTTCGATGTCGGAGATCTTGGTTGTGCCATTGATTCGGCCGTCGAACTCTATGGCCGGAGATGACTGCACGAGGTCGAGCGCTTCGCCTTGCGCGAGCCCCTCTTGGACATCGACCAACGTGACATCTGCGATCCGCATTCGCAGGATGTTGAAGGCGCTGACGCTGCCGACTCTGCCTGCGCCGATGATCGATATCACAGCGATCACATCTCGATCGAAGAAACGC
>Ga0208828_1000021_pt1 | contig 77751 bp, 68 predicted proteins | sample Kivu_160m_FD_185487 | JGI IMG/M metagenome (GOLD analysis project Ga0208828, IMG submission 185487) | Freshwater microbial communities from Lake Kivu, Western Province, Rwanda to study Microbial Dark Matter (Phase II) - Kivu_160m (SPAdes)... | ecosystem: Environmental > Aquatic > Freshwater >... | reverse complement strand
TGCCGGAACATGCCGGCAAAGGAGGAAGAAACCAGCATTATGCGGCAGTATCGATGCTGGCAATGCGGAGATATACCCCGCCCTGGGTGGTGGCCTCGGCCGGAACCGACGGCTCGGACTATCTGGCGGACGTGGCTGGCGCGATCGTAGACGATCGTTCCCTGGCTGCGGCTCAGACGGCAGGCCTGGATGTCAAAGGTTATATCAACAGGTTCGACAGCAATACGCTTTTCACCGCAATGGGCAGGTCGTTGATTATTACCGGTCCCACGGGGACCAACGTGAGTGACGTTTTAGTTTACCTGCTCGGCTGAGACGGCCTTCTCCATGAAGCAGACCACAAAAGGTAGATGCTCGAATTGTTTGGCGCCGGTCTGAATAAAGCCCAGCGATTTGTACCAATCCTTTAAAATAGTCTGGTTGTCTATCATTCCCAGGGCGACCTTTATACCGCCCCGGTCTTTTACATAGTCCAGCACGAATTCGGTTAGCTTCCTGCCGTATCCCTGATGTCTAAACTGGGGCTTTACGGCGAGCCGCCCCAGGTAATAAGTGCCTCCCTCAGCTTTTTCTATGACTACGAAACCGGCCTGGACTCCATCGTGATAAAGGCCAAAGAAGGCCGCCTTCTTATGCAGCTCGTGCAATTGCTCCCGGGTGGAGAAGAAAGGATGGGTGGGGGCATTTTCTATGGTCAGGTTGAACTCCCTGGCCACCGTGCCGAATGCTTCCCGTATCACCTCGACGCTTTGTGCAATCTGATCCTCCGTGGATATCTCCCTTATCTCAACCATTGTCTATACGGCCGTCCTTCATCCATATTACACGGTCTACGTATTGCCTGTCCTCCGGCTCGTGGGTGACCATAACTATCGTCTGTCCCAGATCACGATTCAGCTTGCGGAAAAGGTCGAGCACGATTTGCGAGGACTCCATATCGAGACTGGCCGTGGGCTCGTCGGCAAACAGCGTTTTCGGCTGATTAACCAGGGCGCGGGCTATGGCTACCCTTTGCTGCTCGCCCCCCGATATCTCAGACGGATAATGTTTGACCCTGTCCTTAAGGCCGACCAAATCGAGTATCTCCATTGCACGTTTCTTGTAGCCCGTATCGGCAAGGTCGGCCACTGCCGGCAGATAAACGTTCTCAAGGACGTTCAGTTCGGCTATCAGTGAATGTTCCTGGAAAACGTATCCCAGTTTTTCCAGTCTGAACAGGGCGCGGTCCTTCTCCGCCAGCTTGAGGGCATTCACTCCGTCTATCTTGACCTCGCCGCCCGAGGGCATATCCAGCAAGCCCAGGATGCGCAGCAACGTAGATTTGCCGGAGCCGCTCCTGCCCATTACGGCTACGAACTCGCCCGCATCAATTTTCAGGTCGATGCCTTTAAGTGCCTGCACGGCGCTCTGGCCGTGCCCGTAGTTTTTAATCAGGTTCTTAACAAAGATCATGCTTTACACTCCCCAGAGTGTCTTAATGATGCTCTCTCGCATGACAGCCCAGGAAGGTATCAGGCCGGCCAGTACTGAAGCGACGGTCAACCCTATGGCGGAGCCGATGATACGGCTTGATTCGATATTAAGACTGAGAAAGCCGAAGGGGAAATCGATGGGATTGAATATGAAATAAGGCTGAAGCACCAATCGGATAATAAACCAGCCCAGCATAATGCCCAGCAGGGCGTATGAGAGAGCCTGTATCAGGTATGAGCCGACCACGGTCTTCTGGGGAATGCCGATGGCGCGCAAGATCCCTATTTGTCTTTTTTTGCTGATGACGTTGATATAGATGACTATAAACATGACTATGGCAGCTACAATAAGCCCTGTTCCGCCGATAATGCCCCCGATTATTTCGAAGGTGGAAATGACACTGCGGTATGCGCCGCCGTATTCCTTCCAACTCCTTATTTCGAGATCAAGGCCGCTGGACCTTAGTTCCACTGCCAGGCTGTCCTCGATACCGTTCTTTTCTGCCCTGACCAGTATCTCGCTGGCGCGGTTAAAGAACTGTGGACGGCCCAGTATCGAGACCATCTCCCGGTTTGTCACAAATGCCAGATGGTCGGCCTGCATCATCTCGCGTGCGCGGAATATGCCCTTGACCGTGTATTCCCGCTGTATGCCATTAGGATAGGTGACCCGCACTTTGTCTCCCACGTTGACTCCGCCAAGAGTGAGAAATCCCGAAGTCTGCGCCATTTTTCCGCCGGCTACTTCCACGCCCAGCACTATAGAGTTTGTGTCATTTTCGTCCAGGTATTGACCGTCGATCATGCTGTGTCCGATAGTAGTGACTTTGGCCTCCTGAGCAGGATCTATGCCGATTATGTTCCAGTTTCCACTTTTTACCCTCTCCCAGGGCAGGCCCTTTCCCTTCCAGCCATATTCGATAAAACCGGTGCTGTTAAGGTGCGAGGTGGTCTCGGTCACACCCGCTATCTGCCTGATCTTTGTCTCGACCTCATCGGCTCGTTCTATATAGTACTTATCCTCGCGCGGACTGACGATGACGTTGGAGAATACCGTGTTTATCATCTGGTTGTCCATGGTGGCCATTACGCCCGAGATCACGGATGAGGTGAAAATAAGGTTGACGAAGCTGAAGGCCATGACGACTATTATCAGTCCCAGCGCCCATTTATTGCCCTTGAACATGGATTTGAAGGCCAGGAAAAAGGCCAGCTTTAGATTCCCTAATAATGTTTTCATTAATTATTTCCGCTTGATAAAGTTCTTAAAAAAAAATAGTTATAAACTGAAAATATATGGTTAAAAAGATCAGGTAACCTTCTCCAGAGCGGATACTACCTTGCGGATGAGCACAAAGAGTATCTCCTGCTCCTCGTGTGTGAGGTCGGAGAGTATCTCCTGTACGTGTTCGCCTGTGAAGTTTTCGATGGTCCTGTGCAGTCGGCTCCCTTTGTCGGTCAGCGCCACTTTTATGACACGCCGATCGTCTGTATCGTGCAGCCGCTTGAGATAACCGTCGGCCACCAGGCTGTCGACGATCCTGGTTGCCTTGCTGAAAGGAACGGAGAGGGTGTTACTAAGCTCTCCCATGGAAAGCTCACCGTTCTTGAGTAGGCTGCTGCTAACCCTGTAAAAGATGCCGTAATCTATATAAGACTGCAGCCTCTTGCTCTCCGCCTGGTTACCGCCCCCAGTCTGATTTACGGCTATTTCTTTGTGCAGAGCAGCTTCAAATTTAATCCACATCTGTACAAAACCCTGCACAATGGAACTGACCTGAACCGCATCAGCTCTCCTCATGCCGGAACGATGCGATTTATTATCATTATGCAAATATTCCATGGTGAAAATATATAACGGGGCCGGGATTTTGTCAAGAATAGTACGGTGATTCTTAATATTTCATCCGGTCCCATTCAGCCTGTGATAGCCCTGCCAGTAGCGCCGGTAGAGCCAGCCATGTTTGATTTTGGGCAGGGACTCCAGCTGCGCTCCCCAGTCGGTTACGATCTTCCTGGCCCGGCTGAAGTAGCTGTCGATGGCAGCCTGGTCCAGGGGAATACGCTTCTCTTCGACGGACTGGATCATCTCCCGCTCGTATTCCTGTATTTTGTTATGAACGGCTTTCCTGGCTGAGGGGAAATGGTGCAGCGCTTTGCGATGGATCCTTTCGGATTCCCACCAGTAGACCTCCGGGCTGTATTCAGCCCCGCCTTCCAGATAGCCGGCCGGGCTGATCGTGCCGGGAGCGAAGATGGGGTAGAAGGGACTGAGACAGGGATTGGAGGCGCCTGTAACATAGTAATGCCGGCCTTTGCTGCCGACGTTGCCCACCATTGACCCCACCGTCTGGCTGCGCCGGATGAGCTTATCGGCCGCGTGCATACATACCGTGCCGCCGTGCTTATGTGGGAGGAAATCCTCCCTCCCACCATGATGGCGCAGGATAGCCATGAAATCGGCGGTGGTCAGGTCTCCTTTTTTCAATGCCAGGTTGTCGCGTGAGCAGGCCTGTCTGGGCCTGCCCGCAGCGCCCCAGGTTATGATGGGGTCCGAGTAGCATTTCCTAAGGTTGAAGTCTGCCGCACTTCTGCACCAGCCTTTCCTGACTGCATTTTCAACTAGTCCGGGCGATACCGCGTCGAAGTCCTTCTCCAGCGAGAGCACGTTGGATATGCTCCAGTGGTCCGTTATCTTTTTCCAGGCCCACCATGATTTGACGCTTTCCAGCACGTAGGCTTCGCTCTCATCGGCTATCAGCCAGCTGTTCATATACAGAAACTTCTGGCGGTAGCCGCAGTTGCCGCCCTGACCGTGCTCCTCGAGCAGACTAGTAATAGTCTCCATAGCCTCGCGCGCTGTCTTGCCCCTTTCCAGCGCCAGGCGCAGTAGGTCCATGCCCGTCAGCCCGCCGGCGGAGGGTTTTTCACGAGTGAAAACGGCCTCATTGCCGATCATAACGCCGTATTCGTTGGCGCCCATCTCGGCACCGTACATCCAGAACGGCTGTGAGAGCAGAACGCGCGCCGTTTCAGCAGCCTGAGGTATGGATATATAGGTACATTTGACCATTTCATCTGCCTTGTGCTGTTTGCGCGGGACGATGATAATATTCTGCACTTCATCAGGCTCCCGGTCGCTGTTCTTGCCGAAGAGTGTCACCCCTCCCCTGGTGGACGGGCCCAGGGCAACGATTGTATCGCACATATGAAGCCACCTCCTTTTGATTATCGCCGCTGCATCTTAGCAGAATGCCGACAGGCTTGACAAAAGACGGCAAGCTTCATAAAGTGGAGTAACGCTTTTTTGCGATTTATGCGGAGGGAGTCTGAGATGGCGAATTTAAAGCAATTCTCATTAGAGGGCAAGGTCACGGTGGTCACAGGCGCCAGTCGTGGTATAGGGCGTGCCACCGCGGCGGCCTTTGCCCGGGCAGGGTCCGATATCATACTGACCAGCCGCAAAGTCGAAGACCTGGAGAAGGTGGCTGCCGATATCCGGGCTGAGGGAAGGCGGGCGCTGGTAATCAGCGCGCACCTGGGCAAGATGGCCGATGTGAAAAAGGTTGCCGATACCGCCAGAGCCGCATTCAACCGAATCGATATTCTCATTAACAACGCGGGTACCAGCCCTATCTTCTCTTCATTTCTTGAGACCGAGGAAAGGTTATGGGATACCGTGATGGGACTGAACCTCAAGGGGCTCTATTTTCTCAGCCAGGCTGTTGCGCGGGTAATGAAAGAACAGGGAGGGGGTTGCATCATCAATGTTTCATCCATCGACGGGTACCTGCCCGAGATGGACAACGGTGTATACGCTGTCAGCAAGGCCGGGGTTATCATGGCCACCAAGGTGATGGCCAGGGAACTGGCCCCCTGCAATATCCGGGTCAACACCATCGCTCCCGGATTCGTGCACACAAAACTACTGGATTCCAGCTTTGAGGTGAGGCCCGGTAGACAGGAAGAGTGCCGTAAAAGCATCCCCGTCGGTCGCATAGGTGAGCCCGAGGATATGGTGGGCACTATGATTTATCTGGCTTCGGATGCCTCCAAATATGTGACGGGGCATACGGTCATAGTGGACGGCGGCCTGCTCTACGTTTAAGATTTTCCAATGCCGTTGAACTCAATGACGAGCATGGTGATATCGTCGGACTGTTCTGTGCCGCCGGCAAAGGTCTCGATATCCGCCCTCACACCGTGAATGATATCGACTACGTTCCTTCCGCACAGGTCGTTGAGACAGCTTAACAATTTAGCTTCGGAATACAGCCGCCCCTGACTGTCCATGGCTTCGGTTACACCGTCCGTATACATGACCAGCGTATCATGCGGTCTCATAGTATAGGTATTTGATATGTAACCCGTGTCCGGCATGGCTCCCACGACCAGTCCCTTGGGCAGGTTGATATACTGGAATTCGCCGCCGGACGGACACAACAGCGGCGGATTATGGCCGCCGTTGGCGATGAGCAGTTCGCCGCTTTCAGTGTCAAGCACGGCGCACAGGCCGGTGAAAAACATTGAAGCCTCGTTGTCCGGATAGAGGGTATTATTCACATTGAAAAGAACACGGTCGGGCGAAGGCTCGTGCAACGCTTCGGTGCGCAAGAGGGTTTTGCTGATGGCCATGAACAGGGCCGCCGGTATACCTTTGCCGCAGACGTCTCCGATAATCAGGCACAGTTTGGTGGGACTGATAAAGAAAAAGTCGTAGAAATCGCCACCTACCTCCCTGGCCGGCTGCATGGTGGCGTAGAGGTCGAACTCCTTGCGGTCAGGGAATGGTGGGAACAGCCGCGGCAGCATGCTGGTCTGGATCTCGGTGGCAACGCGCAGTTCGCTTTCGATTCTTTCTTTGGCGGAGGTCGTCTCCTGCAGTTCGCGGATGTAGACCTTAAGGTTCTCCGCCATTTTATTGAATGCCCCCGCCAGGTCCTGGATCTCGTCGCCCGTTGTGACAACCAGCCTGTGGTCGAGGTCACCCTTTCCTATGACCTGTACACCCTGGTCTAAGGCTATGATGGGCCGCGTTATACGGCGGGCAAGCAGGTAGGCGATTCCGGCAACTGCTACGATAATGCTGGCCGACGCGATGATCAACGTGGTCAGCAGTTCCCGTATCTGCCGATTGATCTTATCTGAGAAGTCAGCCGTGGCCGTATCTATTCGTTCCCTGGTCGATTGCACCGGCGCAACTATTTCATCGATCGGCATGGCGATACCGATCGACCAGCCGGTAGTTGAGACGGGGGCATAGGCTATGAACTTGTCACTGCCGTCCAACTGGCACCTGCCCACCCCCGCCATGCCGTCAACCATCTCCGCAGCTATTCGTTTCAACTCCGGATCTTTTACGTTCAACAGGTTGCCGTTTTCAAAGGCCTCATCCCATTGCCTGCCGGATACCTGCATACGGGGGTGCGCGATGACATTGCCCTTGCTGTCGATAAGAAAAGCATATCCGTTCTTGCCGACCTGGGTGCCGATAATCTTCTGGTTAATAGTCTCAGTAGTGACGTCTGCGCCCACTACGCCTATCAACCTGCGCTTTTCATCGAATATCGGCCTGAAGCAGGTAACCTTCGGCTTGCCGCTGACCGCATCGATCACGGTATTGGTCCAGCCGCGCGCCCGGCTTTCTTTTGCTCGTAAATACCACTCGCGCTGCCGCGCATCGAAAGTAGCGGGTATGTCCGTTGTCCAGGGATATATCTGCGTTATGCCGGATTCAGTACCCACATAGAGCTGTGACAGGTTGTGGTCAGTCTGAAACACCGGAATAAATATGTTATTGAGGTTGGACAGCAGCCTCAGGTCGGTGCTCACCGTTTCGGGCGTAACGCCCGCGGCCAGCGCACTTACCGAAGCGGTGTAGATGGTATCCGGCTGTTCATCCTGAAAATATATGCGGCCGCCGGGGAAATCGTCGGGCCTTTCCCAGAGATCGGCGGTATAGCTGGCCACCAGCGCTGTTTCCGATTCCACCTTCTCGAAGAGCGCGTCGCTGATGACTGCCTGGTCTATGGCCAGTGTTAGCAGCTGTTCCCTGGCCTGTTTCTGCAGAGCGGCGGTGCTGTCGCTGACGGCGCTGGCGCCTAAAGAGGCGTTGCTTTCCAGCGCATATCCGCCCATGTTAGCCATGTTGTTGACGGCTACAACCGATAGAAAAGTAAGCGAAAGAAGGGACAGCCCCAGCAGAATGAGCAGGATTTTTCCTGTGATTTTCAGCTTGAAGCGTGACATCGGATTTATCATAACACAACGGTGCGACTATTTGAGGCGGCGTTCGTTGTATTCAATCACCAGTCTGAGAGCACGCGCTATGCCGGGGAAAGTGTAGTAGAGAGCTACTTTCGCATTGATAAAACTCTGCAGTACAGGGAAGAGCTTATTATGCCGCTCGGGGATGACCGCGCTGTCGCAGACGAATGCCACCGGTTTGCGCGATTCGAGATATGCTTTGACAAGTGCCTCGCCCCACGTGATTACAATCGACCACGCTGGCGGTGGAAGCTGGCTGGGGCGGAAGAAGCCCACACAGAAATCGATGCCGTCCCACGCCGTGAGCACCTGTATAGCCCTGATCAGGCTGCTTGATTCCAGCATGTCCTGGGAGTAGTCCACCGGATTACGCAGCATATTCCCTGCCAGTTGCGAGAAGCTCATCAGCTCCTGCTGAACCTGCTCCGGCAGCGCAGGCAGGCGGAAACCTTGCCGTTCGAAGTCGTCTGTAAGCAACACGCTGGCGCCGCCGCCCAGGCCGATCAGCAGCGCATTTCTGCCGCCCGGGTCAGGCATGTAAGTGAGCGTGACCAGCACGTCAACCATTTCCTCGGCGGTGGAAGTTCGCATGACGTTGAACTGGCGGCAGAGCGCGTCCCAGACGGCGTCGTCACCCGCCAGTGAAGCAGTATGGCTGGATGTTGCTCTGGCGCCGGCTTCTCCCAGGCCTGATTTAAGCAGTACGACGGGCTTGCGCCCGGAGGCCCGGCCAAGCAGGCGCGCAAGACGCCGGCCGTCCTTCACCCCTTCCAGGTAGACGGCGATAATAGTTGTCTTGGGGTCGTCGATCATATATTCCAGAAAGTCGCATTCATTGAGGTCGCAGGCGTTTCCAAAGCTGATTACTTTACTGAACCTGATCCCCCGCCAACCGGCCTCCCTGGCAACGTAGATTGAGTTGCCTCCGCTCTGGCTGATCAATCCTACGTTTCCGGCCTCTTTTTCGAAGCCCGTATCGTACGATAAGCGTGATTCCGGGCAATAGATGCCCATGCAGTTGGGGCCGATGATACGTACGCCGGTCTCGCGCGAAAGCTGTGCCAGCTTTTGCTGAAGACCCTCGGACCCTGCCTCTCCCGTCTCATCGAATCCGGCGGTGCAGAAGTGTATGGCCTTCACGCCTTTGCGGGCACAGCTCTGCACGATTTCCGGTGCAATCTTCGCGTTGACCGTGCTGATCACATAATCCACCTGTCCCGGCACCTCTTCCAGTGACTTATACACCTTATAACCGTCGAGCTCACCGCCGCGCGGATTGACGGGATACAGCGGCCCCTCGAATTGAAACTCACGCAATGAATCCCAGAAGGTCCGCGTCCAGTGAAAAGGATTGCTGGTGCTGATACCCACAAAAGCCACGCTTTTCGGGTGGAAGATCGCTTCAAGCTGTTCGTGCAGGCCGGTCATGCGGTCGATAGTCCATATTTAATGGGAACAGCAAAGTATAACACTTACCAATCTGGATATAAAACAGATACGCTGGTCGAATTAAATGGGTTGACAGCCTCCTGCCCATCCTCTAAATTGTCGGCATGGCAAAGACTATTGTTCTTGCGTCATCTTCGCCACGGCGCAAAGAACTGCTTAAAAATATCGGGCTCACATTCACTGTTGATCCGTCTGAGATTTGTGAGGCTCAATCTGCCGGATCAAAACCGGCAGAGCTGGCCAAAACGCTTTCTCTGTATAAAGCACGGGCTGCGGCGTTGCGCCACGCGAACTCCATTATAATAGCAGCCGACACGATCGGTGTGCTTGAGGGCAGGATACTGGGCAAGCCGCTCGATGCCCCTCATGCGCGCAAAATGCTGGCAGAGATGAGCGGCAGGTGTCACAGTGTGATCACGGGTTTCACCGTTGTCGATTCCGCCACAAGCAGGGCTGTATCGCGGACGGTGGAAACAAAGGTGTATTTCAGGAAGCTGAATAAATCGGAGATCGACAGATATGTGCGGACCGGCGAACCGCTGGACAAGGCGGGCGCCTACGCCATACAGGGGCTGGGGGCATTACTGGTTGATAGAATCGAGGGTGATTACAGCAACGTGATAGGCCTGCCGCTGTGCGAGCTGGCTGTAGTGCTGAAGAGGTTCGGCGTCACACTGCCGGTGTGACATCAGCATGCACGTGCAGCGCATTCCCCCGCCAGATAACCTGTTGAGAAGGCTGACTGCAGATTAAAGCCGCCCGTATCGGCATCCAAATCGAGCACCTCGCCGCAGAAATAGAGGCTGCGTATAATTTTAGACTGCATTGTGCGGGGATCGACTTCGTTCAGGGAAACGCCTCCCGCAGTCACCATAGCTTCCGCCAGCGGACGGACGCCTTCCACATTGAATGCAAGCCCTTTCAGCGCGCGTGTAATAGCCTGCCTCTGTATTGACGTCACCTGGCTGGCGCCGGTATCTGCCGGTATGCCGGCTTTCATCAGGACGGCCAGCGTAATACGCTCCGGGAGCAGTTCATTCAATATAGTTTTGAGCTGTCTGCCGCCGTGTGCACAGATAATAGTCTTCAGATCCTCGGATAGCTGTGATAAGGTCTTGCCCGGTTGCAGATCAATAGTCAGGCTTACTGGTCCCGACTCCAGCGCATCGGCCACGGCCAGGCTCATGAGCAGGGCCGCCGGTCCGCTGAGGCCATCCTGCGTGAAAATAATGCTGCCCCGGCGGCTCTCCGCCACCGGGGGTCGGGATTTGCCTGTGCCGAGGCCACGTCCCCTGTCAGTCCGTGGCGTGGCCGCAACATCGATATCTTCCGCCCGGCAGGTGAAGCAAGTCAGCCGCACATCGCCCAGGCTGATACCCTGCAGGCTCGCCGCGGCCTGCTGTTCCTTCACCACCAGCGGGACGAGGGCCGGCCGCAGATGCACTATACTGTGGCCCAGCTGCGCAGCCATGCGATAGCCGTCGCCTGTTGAGCCGGTCTGTGGATATGAAGCTCCTCCCGTGGCCAGCACAACTGCATCTGCCGAATAATCCGCCGCAGCGGTTTTCACCAACACGGCTGAATTATCAGCAATCTCGATCGCGGTCACTTTAACACCGGTAAATATCTTAACGCCGCGGCCGGACATATACTTTTGCAGCACTTTAACGACATCGGTTGATTTTCCTGAGACAGGGAAGATACGCCCATCCGGCTCGGCCTGCGTCATAACCCCCAATGCAGCCAGCAGCTTCAAAAGATCATCCCGGAAAAAATGATGGAAAGCGTGATAGAGAAATCTGCCATTGGGGCCGAACATCGCTATGAATTCGACTATATCCCGGGTATTGCTGAGATTGCAGCGCCCGTTGCCGCTGAGCAGGACCTTTTTCCCCGGGTGTTCCATCTTCTCCAGCAGAGTGACTTCAGCGCCCAGTTCGGCCGCGCGGCCGGCGGCAAGCATGCCTCCGGCGCCACCACCGATAACCAGAACATTCTTGATGCTCATTCTATGGAAAAGTTCCAGGCGCAGAACCAGCCGCCGGGAAGGTCATCGGGAGGACAGGCGATACAATCGGTCCTGATGCGCGGATCTATAGCTTGCGCAAAGCTGCTGTATTCCACAACGCCCGCCGATTTACAGGGATAGTCGTCAAGCCCCTTGCGCCTGCGTGCGTCCTGCACCCTGCATTTGACCATTTTAAAAACCAGACTATTGCCCTGTCTTTCTATGGTCTGAGTGTTGATTCTCGAGTAAAGTCGTAAGCCCAAAGCTGCTTTCAGGGCGTCCAGGCCGCCTCTGTCCGGAAGTTCGAGCATGGCTTTGATGCGTACGGCTTCGAAGGGTGAGAATTTTGTCCAGCAGGTATCGTTGCAGCGCTTGGCCGTATACATCTCCTGCCGGGTTTCAACGGCCTGGAACCACAGGCCGTCGCCGGCCAGCCAGTTGGCAGAGATAGCATCGATCAGAGAGATTATTTTTTCTTTCGGCAGCTCGGACAGCGACCGGGGCAGGTCGTCAGCTACAGCAAATCCCAGTACGCCCGACAGGCGTTTAATAATCAGTGGACAAAGTCTGGCGAAGACCTCGTTTTCTATCTGCAGGGCCTTTTCCAGGCCCAGCTGGTGATCAACCTCGTTGAACCATATCCCGTAATGTAAAAGGCTGCGTCTTAACAGATCTACAGCGAGCCTGCTCAGGGCAGGACTATCCATTCGCTCAATTCCTTTCATCTCTCCCATGGGACGCTCCTCATATAGACGTTGTATTTCTGACTTACCCCGAATCCGTATTATAATAACATCATTTGAACAAGGCTGGAATAAATACGGGATGATGAAACAACAGGGCGTCCTGACCAGACAGGACATACTGCAAATGCAGGGTAGAAAGCCTCCCCTCATTGCTGAGGCCGTCGACCTGGATGAACAGATACAGCCCAACGGCATAGACCTGACCGTGAGGGACGTCGCCTATTTCTCATCGCGGGGAAAAATTGCTGCCGGCAACCGGGGACGGGAGTTGTCCACTCTTACACGATTGGAATTCGGTGTCGACGGTGGGCTGGAACTGCTGCCCGGCCCCTATCTGATCACTTTCAATGAGGTGATAACGCTGCCGGATAATGTCATGGCCATGGGAAGGCCGCGCTCCAGCCTCAATCGCTGCGGTGTCAGCATTCACAGCGCTGTCTGGGACGCGGGCTACAGCGGACGTTCGCAGTCATTATTAGTGGTCTATAATCCCGATGGCTTCAAATTGCAGAAGAATGCGCGTGTTATGCAACTCGTTTTCTTTTATACCTCGGCCGGTGTGGACAAGGGGTATAGTGGAAAGTACCAGAATGAAAATCTATGATATTTGATCAAGGAGAGCCTGCTGAAGTGAAAATAAATAAGTTACATATCTATATATTGATGGCAATAGCAATGGCACTGCCCCTTCTCGCAGGCTGCGTCGGCCAGCCTGCCGTCGAGCAGGCAGTGCTTTGTAACGCAGTATCCAAAACCGGTGAGCCGCTGATGGTAGCCGACAATTTTACGCCGGATGTCAAGACCATCTATTGCTCGATAAAGCTGAATACGCAGTCGGCGAGATCTACAATCAAGGCAGACTGGTACCTTGTCAAAAGCGACGAGGCTGGTTTGAAGGATATGCTCATCGGGAGCCAGAAGGCTGCTGCGGATGCTCCTTACATAGTATTTGCCTTTGCACGCTCTGACGCTTTGTTGCCCCGCGGCGATTACAGCGTCAACCTTTTCTATGATGATAAGCCGGTGCAATCGGTGCCGTTTGTTATCCAGGGAGAACCGGCTGCACCGACTGTGAAGCTTGAAAGCGGCGCCATGTCGACCGTTATAGACGTTCTCAATGGAAAGCCTGTAAACAGTGTCAGCGTTTTCCCTGAAGACAGCCCGGTCATATATGGCATCGTCAAAGTCAGTGGAGCTGATTTCAATGACCAGGTTAACGCCCGCTGGATTTATGAGGGTGGCGAGCTGGGTGGCGACCACGAGCAGAAGATAGCTGAATCATCCCTTAAAGTCGAGGGACGCGAATATTTAATCTTTTCCATATCGCCCAGGCAGGGCACACCCTTTCCCAGGGGGAGCTATAGCCTGAGATTTTACGTTGGCGATATCGAGCAATTAGAGCTGCCGTTCAGCGTGGTTGAAGCCGGCCTGCTGCCTGCGCTTTACGTCGGTGAAGCGAACGTATATGCGTTTACAGACAAGGAGCAGAAAGAGGTCAATGTATCGTCCCGTTTTTCAGCAGACACACCCGAAATCCTCTTCGGGGCCAAGATCTACAATGCTCCGCCGGGGACCAAGGTGAATATTCAGTGGATTATAGTCAGCAGCGATGAAGCCGGGGTTGATAATTACCAGGTCGCAGAGGCTGAGAATACCATCAATGGCACTATAGCAATTGCCGCAAGGCTGGCCACAGGTAAAGGCAAGCTGATCAAAGGGGATTACTCGGCGAGGCTGGTGATCAATGGCGAAGAAAGATTACTAATTCCTTTTATAGTTCAGTAGGGCGAGCAGTTGATTTAACGAGTAGTGCTTCTCAAATGTGGATTGCTCGTCCGGTCGGCCTGTGATTTTCTCCTGTCATTGCTGAGATTCTTTGAGCGCCCGCTGCTCCAGTTTCCTGGTATATAGTTCCCACTCAGCTTTCTCCAGGCCTCCGGCCTTCCACAGGATGAATGTGCAAACTTTGGCGCCTGCAGGGATAGTACATGTGAACTTTACCTGCCAATCGTCGCTGATCCAGCCGGTCTTAAAGAACGCGTCCAGCATGCCCTGTACCAGATAACGCTGGACACGGCAATCGAAGGCGGAATAGTGGTCCTGGTGCGGGCACCAGATGATATCGAAGCTGATCCTGTCGTCGGCGTCGATGCGCGGTTCTTCCAGCGATGCATATACTATGCGATTGACGACCGTAGCAAAGAAGCTGACCATCTCTGCTTCGCTCAAGCCCTGCGGTTCACTCAGCCCGGTGAAAAGCTGCTCCCCCACTTCGTGGCCGACTCTGCGCAGAGCCCCGTTTACCAGTTGTTGCCCCCGCTCTCCGAACTCTTTTTCGCAGTCTTTCAGTATACGGACAACGGACATGGCCTGCATTGTCCCCCATTGCCAGAGCACTGCCGGATCGTAGTCTGTCTTCCCCAGCACCTCGTCTCTCAGGCGGCTCAACCCCGCCTGATAAGGCTGGTTAAAGCTGAATTTAGCCCAGTTGCTCTCCTTGCGATGTTCCCAGTGCGCCATAGTCATCTCCTTATTTGGGCGGAGTCAGATATATTACTACGGACAGCGGTTTTTTGACAGTCTGCGGATTTGCGAAGTAAACTCATGAATTATGTCGGTGCGAAAGAAAACCAAACCTTCATGGTTCGATAATCTCAGGATTAGCATTAAACAGGCGCTGGGCATGAATGTGATACTGTGCGATTCCTGTAAGTACGACTGGCGGGGAGCCTGCCATCAGCCGGCCCGGCCCAACGCGGTCTGGTGCCCGGATTACTCCCGGCGTGGTTCACAAAAGTAGTCAGCCGGGCTGCTAATTCTGCGATTGTGCAGGTGGTTGGGCCACTCTCAGGGGTATCCTGCTCATCTCGTGTCCTTCGACCAGCACATGCATCGAGTATACACCGTACTTGGGAAACTCCACTCCGTCGAAGCGCATGGCTATACGTCCGGTACTCTCAGTGCCCGCCGGAGGACGGGGTATGTTGAGCGTTCCTTTGATAGGAGGAATAATCTGCTTTCCATCGTCGTCGATGAGGTGTACCTCGAAGTTCTTTTCCCCCGCTTCAACGACGTTGGCGCGCAACTGGATGACCAGGAAGAAATTGGGGTGCCTGACCGGGACTCGACCGGCCATAATGGTATCGAATCCTATACCGAGCGCGTTGACCTTATTGGTAGCCTCAGCGTAGTCGCAGATAAAAGCGAAATCCACCTGCATAGCCATATAATTCTATCACGTTTGGACGGCATTTTTTCAGCTTGCGCGGCTGGCGGGCGTACCTGCAACAAATTTTGACTGTGCAGATAGCGGATGATATTATAGCTTTAGCCCGGCGCGAACGGGCATCGTATGGATAGTGAACGTACCCTATACTTTGGATTAATTCTGCTCTGCCTCCTTTTGTCTGCTTTCTTCTCCAGCGCCGAGGTGGCTATAGTTTCGCTGAGCCGCATAAGGGTCAAGCATCTGCTCAGCCACGACGTGAAGTTCGCAGATATACTGGAAAGCTTTCAGAAACAGCCCGGCATATTCCTCTCTGCTATATTGCTGGGCAATACCATGGTCAATATCGCTGCCGCATCTCTGGGTACCGTAATTGCAGTGGGCTTGTTTGGCCCCAGTATGGGCGCGTTGGTGGCAACCATATGCATTACGCTCTTGGTACTGGTGCTGGGTGAGGTAATTCCCAAGACACTTGCGACCCACAACGCAGAGAAGATGGCGCTGGCCTACAGCATACCTGTTCAGCTTCTCATCTGGATACTTTACCCCTTTGTGTGGGTGTTGAATAAGATCGGCGCCGGCTTCACCCGCATGGTCACAGATGCCGGAGAGGCACGGATGACTGTGGATGAGGCCGAGATACGCACAGCAATAGATGTCGGTGAAGCCGAGGGGGTCTGGAAGGAGACGGAAGCCGATATGATACATAAGGCTTTTGAGTTCCCCGACCGGCCGGTCAGCGATGTAATGCAACCGCGAACGGAGATTTCATTTATCGAGGAAGGCACTTTGCTGGAGGAATTCCTCCAGACTTATAGCGAACATCCCCATTCGAGATTCCCGGTTTACCGGGATACGATGGACAATGTGACCGGCATGTTGACGGTTAAAGATGTGTTGATGGCCATAGCCAGGGGTGAGATAAAGGACGCTGACCCCGTTGACAGCCTGGTCAGGCAGGCCTACTTCGTGCCCGAGACCAAGCGGCTGGGTGAGATGCTGGCTGAGATGCGCGACCACAACTTCCATATGGCCATTGTCATTGATGAATTTGGCGGTGTGGCCGGCATTGCCAACCTCGAGCACATGGCCTCTGAAATCATGGGAAGCATCGGCGACGAAATGGTAGCCAACGAGAAAGAGATCATCCCCATAGATGCAAATACGTATGATATCGATGGCGGTCTCAGGGTGGAGGAGGCCAACGATGAGCTGGACTTGGACCTGCCCGCGGGTGAGTACGATACGGTAGCCGGATTTATCCTGAGCCACCTCGGCCGCATTCCGAGGAAAGGCGAACATTTCAGGTACCGTGACCTCAGGATAACGATTACGGAGATCGTCAACCGTAAAATCGAGCGCATCACCATAACCAGGGAAAAGAATGCACCGTCTGCGCCTTAAGTTCAGCCGCGGCCCGCAGCTTAAATTCCTTTCGCATCTCGATCTGATGAGGCTCTGGGAGCGTGTATTTCGCAGGGCGGGAGTGGAACTGGCCTACTCCGAGGGTTTCAGCCCCCATCCCAGGATATCCCTGGCCGCTCCCCTGGCTGTGGGTGTGACCAGCAAATCCGAATTGATGGACGTTTTTCTAAGCCGGCGCATTACTCCCGGCAATTTCCTTCAAAAAGTCACTCCGCAACTGCCTGATGGCATTTCGATCATCGATGTCCAGCCGGTCAGCCTCGAAGCCCCGTCGCTGCAATCACGTCTGCGCTTTGCCGAGTACGTGGTCGAAGTGGAATCACAGCAGGGGGTAGAGAACGTCGAGCGCTCGCTTAAATCGTTGCTGGCTCTGGAAACTCTGCCCTGGCATCATTCCCGCGACACCGGTGAACGTTTTTATGATCTGCGGCCATTGCTCGACGACCTGTGGATGGCAGGGGAAAGAGACAAGATATACATGATCGGTATGCGGCTGCGCTGCGACTCCTCCGGATCGGGCCGGCCGGAGCAGATCATCAAGGCTCTTGGATTCAGCGGATTCCCGTCATCGATCGAGAGGACGAAGCTGGTCTTTACATGAGAAGCGGCAATTTTATATTTCCAACTTGAAGCAATATAATAAGCCGTTATCCTGAATGGAGGAAAGGCGAGATTAGGCTATATCTTATAAGGCACGGTGAGACTACCTGGAACCAGCAGCGCATCATCCAGGGCAGCGGCAGCGATACAGACTTGAGCGAGAAAGGTAAGGCGCAAGCTGAGAAGCTGGGTGAGGCCATGCGCGATTATTTGCTTACGGCCGTGTATTCGAGCCCGCTTAAACGCGCACTGGACACCGCTTGCGCGGTGGCCGGTCCGCACAAACTGGAGGTCGTACCCGAGCCCGATCTGAGGGAGATACATGTGGGGGAGATGGAGGGTATGCCGCTGGAAACTTTCGGCCAGAATTTCAGCCAGTTTCTGGTAGACTGGCAGACCAAAGGAGACGCGGTCGATTTCAAAGGCGGCGAGAACCTTGGACAATTCAGGGATAGGGTATGGGCAACCGTCAAACGAATTGTGGAGGCCAATCCCGGCGGCAGTGCCGCAGTGGTCTCACACTACTTTGTGACTGCTACGGTGGTATGCACCGCGCTCGGGATGCCCCTCACTCATCTGGTACGAGTACGCATTCAACCCAGCAGCCTGACGACCATCGAGTTCAAAGAAGATCGTCCTCCGCGCCTTCTGCTGCTGAGTGATATCTGCCATTTAAAGGAGCACTAGCTTGCCTGCCGACAGCAACGCTCTCGAAAAGCGCATAAGCGGTTTTATCAGGGAATACGGGCTGATATCGGGTGGTGAGAAGGTTGTGGTGGCGGTATCAGGTGGGCCGGACTCGGTATGTATGTTGCATGCACTCAACAGTTTGAAGGAAATACATGATATTCAGTTGCACATAGCCCACCTGGATCATGGACTGCGCAGCGAATCCGGTGCAGATGCGGAATACGTTGCGAATCTGGCGTCTTCCCTGGGAATCCCAGCTACGATCGAAAAAAGAGACGTGGCTGAATGGCGAAGCAAGAGAAAAATCTCTCTCGAGGAAGCCGCCCGTGAGGTGAGGTATCATTTTCTGGATAATACAGCCAGGCAGACCGGGGCCAAGCGTGTGGCGGTCGGGCATACACGAGACGATCAGGCCGAGACAACGCTCATGCATATTTTGCGTGGTTCCGGCATACAGGGCCTGCGCGGTCTGAGGCCGGCAGCGCACATACCGTATGGCGCCGGAGAGGACGGTATCTGGGTGATCAGGCCTTTGCTCGAGATCACCAGACATCAGACCGAAGCCTATTGCGCTGCGAATGGCCTGCAGCCGCGAAAAGACACGTCCAACGATCATGTGCGATTTTTACGCAACCGGATAAGGCTCGAACTGATACCGCTGCTCAGGCAGTACAACACGGATATCGACGGTGCTCTGTTGAGACTGGCTGACCTTGCGGGCGAAGACACTGACTTTATCGATGAACAGGCTGCCGCTGTATGCAGATCGCTGGTGACCAGCGAAGGGCACATGACATGTCTCGATTCAGGCAAGTTACGCGGGCTTCCGCTGGCGCTGCAGCGCAGGGTATTTCGCATTATGATCGAACGTGCCTGCGGGAGCTTGAAAGATATCGAGTCTGTGCATGTTGACGCCCTGGTCAGGCTGCTGTTTTCAAATACGGGTAGGAGCGTGTATCTGCCCGGCGGTGCGGCCGTTACCAACGAGCGGAATCGCATGGTCGTGACGGCTCCCGGCACGACGGCCTGCCCCTGGCCGGTCCTGGACTGTGACTATATACTCAATATACCGGGCGAAACAAAGCTGCCCGGCTGGTTGGTGTCAGCCACCGTAATGAGTGAGAATTTCTTTAAGGACGATGACATATTCAGCGCAAGCTTTGACCTGGCCAGGATCGGCAGGCGTCTTAGCGTAAGGGGGCGCAGAGCGGGGGACCGCTTTCACCCCCTGGGAATGGCGCACGGTCGCAAGCTGCAGGACTTTATGGTTGACTCTTCCATACCGCGCTCCTGGCGAAACAGCGTCCCCATCGTATGTTCTCCCGAGCAAATAGTCTGGATCGTCGGCTGGCGTATAGATGACCGCGCCAAGGTTACTACCTCTACTCAGGAAGTGCTCCGGCTGGATTTTCACAGGGCAGAATGAGGCTGGATGAAACATAAACAACGTATGGATTTTCAAAGGCACTCTACCCCGGGGGGAAAAGCCGACGTCCATCCGGAGCTCGATCTGCATGCCTTAACTGTGGATGAGGCTCTTCCCATGATCCATGGATATCTCAACGATGCCTGCCTGGCAGGGTTGAAGGAAGTCAGGATCGTGCACGGCAAGGGGACGGGTGCTCTGCGGCAGGTTGTGATGCGTGAACTGAAAAGCCATCCGCTGGTGAAATCTTTTCGGACGGGCAACCGTTACGAGGGCAGCACAGGCGCCACTGTTGTGGAATTATAGATATTGTTCAATCAGCCCGGCAGGGGCGGACCCTCAGGTCCGCCCCTGCTTTTAACTGCTGAAAATCATTCAGTTGTTGTTATGGTCGTTACCGGAAGAGTACTGGTAACATTTGCTCCGGTCGTTGCGGACACAGGCGGGAAATAAGCTGCTTGTGTAATTGCAGCCCTGTAGCCGTCCTTGAAGGCTGCCAGCATATACTGGCCGGACGACGGGAAGCTGTACGAGACCTGGCCTGCGCTGTCCGTGTTGCCGACCAGCACACCGTTTTCTTTGACTCTGGCGGCATCGTTTCCTGCCCAGATTAGCTGCGCCTTCAAGTTGTTGGCTGTGGGGGGCAGCTGTTTTATCGTCCTGTTGTTTTCTACTTTGAGTGAATAAACTGCGGCTCCCTCCACCGGCTGGCTGCTGCTTTTTTCTGTAACCAGTATGCTGGAAGACTGACCGGTTGTTATGTTGACGGTTGCTTTTATCTCCAGCGACTTCAATGCCGTGTCAGATTGGACATTGATCCTGCGGGCGCCCGGAAGATAGCCGTTCTTTCTGGCCAGCAACATGTATGTGCCGGGATCCGTGAAAGTGTAAACGACCTCCCCGGCGCTATTGCTGCTGCCCAGTACTATCTCCCTTTTACCCAGCCTGCCGGCCAACGCGTCCTCCTGCTCGGTATCGATCACAACAGGAGCCTGCTGGCTTATGACCATCTGGGTAGCGGTGCCGTTTTCTACGGGTATCGGCGACGGCTTTACGAGAGGCTTGATAATACCGCTTGTTTTAATAGCGCTGATCGTGGCATTGTCCACCGCCTGGCCGGATCTGCCGCCGGTCACTTTGATCGTGATCTGTTGGCCTGTAGGGGTAAAGGTTGGGGCCTCCATGATCAATCTGAGCTTCTGCTCGTTTTCATTTTTCTGTTTGACCTGCAACCTGGCAAAGCCGGGTGTATAGCCGTCTTTAGTGGCAACCAGCAAGTAACGGCCGGCCTCGGATACTGTAGCTAATAGTCTGCCGTCGCTGCCGGAAATACCGAGTAATGTCCCATCGGACTCCATCAGAGCTTCAACCTCGCCGACAAGCGTAGTATAATTGTCTGTGCCAGCCGGGCCGACCCTATTATCCGTTTTTATGGCGTAGACCGGGGCTCCTGCAATTGTCTCGTGGCTGGGCCTGCTGAAAACGGTGATAGTTACCGGCTGGCCTACTACCACAGGATTATCAACCTTGATCATCAGCGCGTGTTTTTTTACGGAAGGGAGAACGTTATTTTTGCTTGAATCAGCCCGGACTGGAACAGCCGTGGGCAGGGCCATTGTCATCCCGATTAACAGTGCTAAAAGACCTGGAATAATGTATTTCAAATTACAACCTCCTTTAAAGATTATGTTGCCATGTCGGTCATGATCGCTTCGTTTAAGTGCACATGTGTACCTCCTTCGACGTGCGTCACGCTATATATAACGCAGGGTGCAAAGAATTGTTTATGCGCAGGCGGGATGCTTGACAGGTCAACTTGCTCCTGCCATAGTATATGAATACAGGTTGCCTTTGCAGATAGCAGAGGGTAATTTTGATGGATCCCGAGTCAGAAGGTTGTGAGCTTCACCGGCAATTCGACGTGCTGGCGTGTACGGGCGAACTCGTATTCAGCGGTAAAATGCGCTGCGATTTCAGCCAGCGTTTAATTGATGCCTTGAATGAAGGTATCAGGACGGAAACACGATCGCACTTGAGGGATTTTCTAACTCTGTCGGATGTCACGGTAGTCGATTTAAAGGGCGGTAAAACGGCGGTATCCCACCTGCATATATCCAAAAACAACATAATATTCGTGGCTCAGGCCAGGAGCGCAACCCCCGACAAACCGCTCACAACCTATCCATTCAGCCAGAAGCTGCCGGTGACAGTCATGGCCTATGCAGCCGGTGCCGCGACCATAAAGTTCAAGATCAGCGGCTGTATCTACATCGATACCTGGGGTCATATAACCGATACGCTGGAAACTGAGGAGCGTTTTATACCTTTGACACAGGCGAAGATAGAGCCGGCTATGCCCGGCAAACGGTCTCGCTTCGATTTTATCGCGCTCAATAAGGAGCGCATCGTTAGCATCGGCGAGATACCTGGCAAATGAATCTCGGCCCCGCTTTATACGATTGATATCCTGCCGGTATTTCGGTAGTCAACCGACTTGGGACAGCTAATTGTTGTAAAATAGCCACAGGGCGCCGGATATGACCGATGACGAGATTCAGTTAAAAAAATTACTGAGAGAGCTTTTTCGCAATCAGCTGTTTGCTGCGATGGCCACGCAACAACTGACACGTCCCTATAGCAACCTGGTCGCCTTTGCCTCCACAGATGACCTCAAGAATATTATATTCGCTACCAGGCGCGCCACCAACAAATATTCCAACCTTCTATCCAACAACAATGTCTCGATGTTGATCGACAATCGCACCAACCGGGATTCGGATTTTCGCAACGCTATAGCGGTAACCGCCATCGGAACTGCGGAAGAAGTAAAAGGAAAGGAATTGGAGAGCCTGCGCTGCCTCTATCTTATCAAACATCACAACCTTGAGAAATTCGTCCATTCCCCTGATTCAGCGCTTTTTAAAATAAAGGCCAAAAGATACTACATTGTGCGTAATTTCCAGGAAGTAATGGAACTCAAGGTGGAGGGCTGAGATATATTGTCCACAAAGGCCGGTGCATCGGCGTTTTGTGCGGCGCTTGCGGGCAGGTCGAAGTGGAGATAATCGAGGGAAGGAATCCCCTGATTGAGGCCCTCAAAGCCGGCCGGCCGGTCAGTAAGATATTGCTGGATAGCAATATCAGAAGGCACGGGGCCGTGGAAGTGATCTTAAACCTGTCAAGGGCCAGAGGAGTACCAGTTGAATTCGTTGACAGACGGATATTGGAAAAGCAGAGCTCCACAGGCTCAAGCCAGGGTGTAATCGCCTTCGCCGAAGTGAAAGAATTCATCGACCTGGGCGAACTGATTGACATCTCGCTGGCAAAACCCGACAAGCCTTTGTATCTGTTACTGGATGGTATTGAGGATCCCCATAATCTGGGAGCCATTTTGAGGACCGCCGAGGCCACAGGCGTTCACGGGGTCATTGTGCGTGAGCGGAGGGCCGCCGGCATCACTCCGGCGGTGGTCAGAGCGTCGGCAGGGGCTGTGGAGTATGTGAATATAGCCAGGGTAGCCAACATCGCCCAGGCTGTGGTTACACTCAAAAAAAACGGCATATGGGTTACGGGCATAGACATGGACGGGCAGACCGATTATCGTGCCATGGATTTCACGCTGCCGACGGCCATAGTGATCGGAGGTGAAGGGCGGGGCCTGTCGGATCTGGTACGCAAGAGGTGCGATTGGGTGGTCTCCATACCGATGAAGGGCAAGATCATGTCGCTCAATGCTTCTGTGGCGGCCGCCGTGGTTATGTATGAAACGCTCAGGCAAAGAGATGGTCCGTTGACGCGACAGAAACCTGGAATTAATATATAAGAACTGAATTATTGACTACGAGCGGATAAGTCGCCCCAGTTAAAGGCTAAAACGAGAAAACATTCTCGCGGAACAGGCGAAGGCAGATGGCGGTAACATCCCCGTCATACAAAACCCCCGCTTTTTCTGAGATCTCCTGCAGGGCTGCCTCTATGCCCAGGCCGGGCCGGTAAGGACGGGGAAAAGTTATAGCCTCGACTACATCGGCCACCATCAGAATTCTGGCATCGATGCAAATCTCATCCCCTTTCAGTCCGCGGGGATAGCCCGAGCCGTCCAGCCTCTCGTGATGCTGCAACGATACTTCGGCAATCGGCCAGGGGAACTCCACCGGCTTGAGCATATCGTAGCTGCCCTGGGCATGTGTCTGGATAATCTGGCGCTCTATAGCAGTCAGTGTGCACGGTTTGCTGAGAATCTCCATCGGCACGTAGACCTTGCCTATATCATGGATCTTTGCGGCTATCTCAATGCCTTCCAATTGATCCTCGGACATACCCATTTCTCCGGCTATAGCGACGGCCAGCTTTGCAACGCGCTCCTGGTGGCCTGCGGTATACGGATCTCTCATCTCGATTATGCGTGCCATGGCCGTAACTATATCACGCACCGTCTGATGAAGCTGTTCAAGGCTGCTCTCAACCCGCTCTTCTGTCCGCCTCAGGTAGCCTATCTCCTCATCCTGCGCTTCCTTTTCTGCGATCTCAGCCTTTTTATGCGTGGCGAGATCGATCAGGGTTGCTGCTAATTGTCCTGTGCCCTGCACCGGGCTCATATATACGACTACTTCTCTGGTAGAGCCGTCCCTGCAGGCGAATTTGAACTCGAAGGTACTGGGGGCGGATTCGGAATCGATCTGGCGCAGCAGGTGATAGCGTTTGAGCCTGGGCTGGTCATGGGCGGCCACAAATTCTATCCAGCTTTTCTTCCCCTCGACTTCCTCTTTTGAATAGCCGGATAGAGCCTCGAAGCCGGTGTTGACTGCTACTAAAATGGTATCCTGATTAATTAATATGGCGGCAGTGGGAGCGATGTCCAACGGCATTGCCGCCTGCGGTGATTCTTCGTGTGCTGAGGTTGCAGGACCGGTCTCCTGCGCCACGCCTGCGGATGGTTGTTCTGCCTGAACGTCAGCCATCCTGAAGCTGAAGATCAGGCAGGTCGGCGTTCCCAGTTCATTATCTATCCAGGCGATCCGCATGCGGCAGGGCAGTTCAGAGCCATCCTTTCGCTGCAGAGTAATATCAATCTCCTTCTGCTGCTTGTTACTGACGCAGTCCATGATGCTGACCTGGATATCTTGTGGATGTGAGCGAGGCATAAGACTATCGAGGCCATTTCCCAGCAAGTCTTCCTTTTCACATCCGAGCATGCTAAGCAGCTTTCCGGATGTGTGCGTAATATGGCAGTCAAGGTCCGTTATGGCGACGGGTTCCAGCGAAAGGTCGACCACCTGGCGGTAAAGGCGCTCCTCTTCTTTTAATCCTTCCTCAATCCTTTTCTGCTCGGTTATATCCTGGAAATGGACGATGAAATATGACGGACCGGCTTCATTATCTCCGATAAGTGATATGCTCATGGCCACCCATATAATCCGTCCGTCTCTGGCCTGCAGCCGCCGCTGTATCGGTAACTCGGGTTTATCCAGCGACAGGAAAAGCGACATAATGTCGCCACCTTCTTTCCGCTCATTAAGCGGCAGCACATCATCATACCGGCTCTCCAGTATCTCCCTTTCCTCGTAACCAACCATATCGCAGAAGGACTTATTTACCTTGAGGAAGATACCTTCCGTGCTGATGATGGTGAGGCCCGTAGAGAGATCCTCGAAGGCCAGCTGGAATCGCCTTTCGGCCTCACGCCAGGCTTTTTCTACCGAGTGGTGTTCCGTTATATCCAGCCAGTGGCCCAGCGTCAGCCAGTTACCGCCATATTTGAAATAGGTAATCTTTTCGGCGATCCATCGCTTTTTCCCTTCGCGGGTGGTGATTTTGAACTCGTGGCTGGTGCCCTCATCTTCTTCAAAGAAAGAGGCCACATTCTGCTTTGGCTTCTGGCGGTAGCGCGGATTGATCAGGCGCTGGTAGTCCTTGCCGGACAGTTCGTCCTGGCTGTAGCCGGTGATGTGGCGGAACTCGATATTGGTGTAAATAAACTTACCGTCGCGGGTGATATAAATACCTGCGGGAGAGTTCCTGAAAAGGGCGGTACAAAGTTCTGCCGCCGCCTCCGGCAATATTCTCAGGACATCTGTCCTGTCGGAAATCACGTCCATAAAATTGCTCCGGGTTACCTGCATCCGCCCTCCTGTGATCCCTTGCCCGTAATCGATACAGGGAATAACCAGACTTTACCCGACTATTTTACATTGATTGTCTGAATCAGTAAAAAATTGCATCTGATAAGCATGGTTGGGAAATGCTATAATAATGGCATCCACAGACAGAAACTGGCAATAAGTTTGCCCGGGAGTTTATTATGAGAACAGCATTCCTGACTCTGGTTATAGTTGCGGTGTTGGCTCTATGCACAATCCCAGCCTGTGTTCCTCAGCAGGAATTGCCGGCAGAGATTCCTATCGGTTGTGTTTTATCTCTTACCAGCGCACCAGCTGCCGGCCCCAACCTGGTTAAGGCCGCCCAGCTTGCAGTGGATGAGATCAATGGGCGTGGAGGCCTGGATGGCAAAAAGCTCCGCCTTGCTATAGAGGACCAGGGGCCGTCTGCGGCCACCGCGCTATACGCAATTCATAAGCTGGTTGAAGAACAGAAGATTCAAGTCATGATAGGTTGCGACAACAGCGAAGCTGTGATGTCGGCAGGACCATACCTGGAAAGCAAAGGAGTACTGCTCGTATCACCATCAGCAACGTCCAGCGCCCTCTCCGATTACAGCTGGTCTAAGTGGACTTACAGAACCTGCCCCAGCGATTCTTTGCAGGGGGTTGTTGTTTCCAGGCTTATTAAAGATAAAGGCTATAAAAAGGTTGCCATGCTTGTCCAGGATACGATCTATGGCAAAGGGATTGAGGCGATGGCCAGGGATTATTTAAAGGGAGATGCGGAGATCGTGGCATCGCTGGCGTATGACCCTGCCAAGCTAAGCTATCTGTCGGAGCTTAATACTATTAAGGAAGCCAAGCCGGATTGTGTACTGCACGTCGGGCTGTACGCCGATGGAGCCGTTGTCTACGCGCAGGCGCTCAAGACCGGCTTAGATAATCTGCCCTGGATAACGGTGGATGGTTCTTACGACATGCCGTTGGATAAGTATCTCGACGCTGCCAGGTTTATGGAAAAGGCTGTGACGGGAACTGTGCCGGTGCCGGACAAGCAAGCCGCTGTCTACAAAGCTTTCGCCTACAACTTCAACAATGCATATCAATTCGCCCCCACCATTTATTGTGATACCGTCTACGACAGTATCAACCTGATCGCATTAGCTCTGCAAAAGGCTAATACCTATAACGGTGGCGCGATCAGGGATGCGCTGCTGGCCGTTGGCAACAATTATCCCGGGGCCAGCGGTTCCATAACTTTCAACCCGTCCGGTGAACGAACTGCAGGAAGCTATGGCATCTGGAAGGTCGTGGTGAAGGGCACACAGTACGAGTATAGCATTACAGATGACATAATCAATCTGGGCAAGCCTTAAGAAGACAGATAATGCGGGATGTGATGGGCCGCATTGAGTGGCTTACGTATTTCTTATGGCCTGTGAAGGTTAACTATCAGTGCGGCGTGCCGTCAGCCGAGAAATGGGGATAGTCCTGGGTTATGACGAACTTTGCCCACTTTCCTATATGGCCGTATTGTAAGTGGCATTTCTGGCAGAGTATGACGCAGTTATGTAGCGAAGTATCGCCACCCAGTTCGGCCGGCTTCTTAAGGTGGGCGTAGCCGGAATCTACTTCTATTGCGTTACCGCAATACGCGCAGACCCTTTTCTGCCGTATGAAGGCCTTGTCTTTTATGTCCTGAGCGAATTCCTTGGGGCTCATTTTTCAAGTTTACCTTAATTAGGCTGGAACTCTAAATCAATCTAATTTAAGCATAATAGGCGACCTATTTCAATCCGGCCGGTCGATCTCGCTTCTCACAGCCCGGATGACATCAGGTAATTTCGCTTCTATAACGGGTGAAAGGTGCAGGCCGTGAGATATATCGGCGGGCTCGATGCCGATCACGGTTACCTGAGGAGGCTGCTGTCCGAGTTGTCGTATTAGTTTCAGGCTGTCGAGTATGCCCATCCCGTGCAAAGAGTTTGCCGTCCCGTCCGCTATATTTTCTTCGCGCAGGTCAAGGCGGTAAATATCGCCGGGGCTTCCGCCGCCCCGCAGCGCGTCAACAATAATAAGCCTGTCAACATCGCCGTCCAGCAGGGATATAAGGTCCGGGTTGGTACCTCCATCTATGAGGCGGATGCCGCTGTATATGTCCTGTTGCCTCATATCCATAACGGTGCGAACGCCGATGCCGTCATCGCGGCAGAGCAGATTGCCGATGCCAAGTACCATTATGCCCGGCTTCTTCATATATTGCTCAACATATGCGCGGCAGTATCTCTCCAACCGGCATATCAACGATGCGCGATGAACCTATACGGGTCTTCATCACCACCCTGCCCCTGTGCTCGGCTGTTACTTCGCCGATGTCCACCGCCTGCCGGGCGTATTTGTTCTTCTTCATGGCTGACAGGACTTTGCCGGAATCAGCTTCAGTCACCGCGGCAATCAACTTGCCCTCGTTGGCTATATAGAGGGGATCGAGTCCAAGCAATTCGCACGCCCCACGTACACCATCGTGAACGGGGATTTTTTCCTCTTCTATGATAATACCGACATCTGACTGTTTGGCGAATTCGTTGAGAGTAGACGCCAATCCTCCCCTGGTGGGATCGCGCAGGCTGTGGATATTTTTGCTAACTGAAAGCATTGCCGATACCAGATGGTTCAGGGGAGCACAGTCGCTGGCCACCGGAAGAGAAAGATGCAGACCCTCGCGCCGGCTCATCACGGCCATCCCGTGTTCGCCGATGCCCCCGCTCAAGATTATTTTGTCGCCCGGCCTGGCATTGGAGCCGGATATATCTATGCCACCTTCGATCAAACCGATGCCAGCCGTATTGATAAACAGGCGGTCTGCTTTGCCGCGATCTACAACTTTAGTATCGCCCGTAACTATCTGGACACCTGCCTCCGCAGCGGTATCCTTCACTGACGCCATAACTCGCCGCAGTTCATCGATATCCAGCCCCTCTTCGATTATCAGCGCCAGGCTTATATAGAGTGGCCTTGCTCCGCTCATGGATAAATCGTTGACCGTGCCGCAGACAGCCAGTCTGCCGATATCCCCACCCGGAAAGAAAATAGGGCTGACTACATAGCTGTCGGTGGTGAATGCCAGCCTGCCTGAAAGATCCAGCACGGCTGAATCATCCATGCGTGCAAGCACAGGATTCATAATAGAGGGCGCCAGCACTTTGGAGATGAGATCGTGGCTCAATCTGCTGCCGCTGCCGTGGGCCAATAAAATCTTTTCACCCATCGTATGCTCCGTACTGATAATAGGCGGCACAGCTTCCCTCCGAAGATACCATACAGGGCCCCACCGGATTTTCCGGCGTACATGCTTTACCGAATAGCCCGCAGTCCAACGGCCTGATGACGCCTCGCAGTATCTCCCCGCAGCGGCAGCCGGCGTGCTCTCTAACAGGGGGCAATTCGACCTCGAACCTCTGGGTGGCGTCGTAACGGTCGTATCTGTTTTTCAGGCTCAATCCGCTTTGTGGGATATCTCCTATGCCTCGCCAGCAGGCATCTGCGGTATCGAAGACGTCATTCATTAAATCCTGCGCCCTGATATTACCCTCCGGCTTGACGCCGCGCGTATATGCAATGTCGACACGCGCGATGCCGTCTTCGATCTGCTGAACCAGCATCTCGACCGCCTGTAAAATATCTACAGGCTCAAAGCCTGCAACAACGCATGCCACGCCGTAGTCCCTGGCGTAGGCTTCATAAGCTTTCGTCCCAATAATCGTACTGACATGGCCGGGGCAGATGATGCCGTTCAGGCGGATCTCTCCCAGATCGAGCAGTGCCCGCATGGCAGGGGGAGTCATTTTGAGATGGCAGAGGACGTAAAAGTTTTCGATCCTCTCCCTTTCCGCCTGCAGAACAGCAGAGGCCACGGTGGGCGCCGTTGTCTCGAATCCCACACCCAGGAAAATCGCTGCCCTGTCAGGATTATCACGGGCTGCCTGCAATGCGTCCTGGGTGGAATATACAATGCGGATATCTCCGCCTGCCGCCCGGGCCTGCTGAAGGCTTGAATAGCTGCCCGGCACTTTGAGCATATCGCCAAAAGTCGTGATGATCACACCGGGGACCTGGGAGAGGGCGATGGCCCTGTCGATATCTCGATTGGCTGTAACGCACACGGGGCACCCCGGACCGGAAAGCATCTCGATATGCGGGGGTAGTAGCTGCCTGATACCGTTTCGCATTATGGCTACTGTATGCCCGCCGCAGAACTCCATGAGACGTGCCGGCCTGGTGGAGGTCCGTGCAATTTTACCGGCCAGCCTGCGGGCCAGACCCGGATCGCGGAATTCGTCGATGAATTTCATCAGGCCACAATTCTACTTGAACGAAATGGATACGTACAAACCGGTTTTCACTCGGACGATCCGCCCGCTATTGGGAGGTATTCAGCTCAACGCCAGTCGGCTAATCCCGTGTCACTGCACTCGCTGCGCGTTATACGGGTCTGATTGCTGCCGTCGGCGTTCATTATGTAGATTTCCCCGTTATCGTTGGTGCAATCACGTTTGGAATAGAAGACGATTTTGTTGCTATCCGGAGACCATGCCGGATACTTATTATCGGTCAGACCGGACGTTAGGCGGGTGCGTCCGCTGCCATCCGGATACATGGCGTAAACCTCGAAGTTGCCGTTTTCGTTGGATTGGAAGGCTATGCGGTTTCCATCGGGCGACCATACGGGATATGTGTCGACCTGGGGTTTTTCGGTGATCCTGGTCTGGTTGGTGCCATCCGAGCGCATTACATATATCTCTGCATTACCATCACGATCGCTCTGAAAGGCTATGCGGTTCCCGTCAGGCGACCAGCAGGGGGCGGCGTCGTTAAAAGAATTGTTGGTCAGGCGTACCTGGTTGCTGCCATCGGCATTCATAACATATATTTGATCATTGCCGTCGCGGTTGGATGAAAAGACGATATTTTTGCTGTCGGGTGACCATGCAGGGAAGGCATCATCGGCATCGGTATTAGTAAGGCGTATCTGGTTGCTTCCATCTGCATCGATGGAATAGATGTGCCAGTAGCCGTCCATATCGGTGAAAAAGGCAATTTTTTTGCCGTCGGGCGACCACCGGGGGAACCGTTCTCCTCCGGTCTTGTTTTTTGTCAGCCTTTGCCAGTTGTTTCCATCTTCATCGGCTGTGTACATCTGGGGGCCCTCGTCATCATTGGTGCCGGATATAAATACCAGTTTATGCAGTATAACAGGGGTGCCGGCAGCCTGCGCTGTACCCTCCGGTAAAACAGCTTCAGACGTGATATTGTCCGTCTGCGGGGTTGCTATAGTAGTTTGCTTGGGTATATCTGAGGGAGTCTGGTCGGGGACCGCTGCCGGCTGTGTAGAGCATGCCGTTACGACCGTGCTGAAGACTGCAATGATCAAAGCTGATGCTGCTGATAATCTGTTGATTTTCATCGGATTCCCTCCTCACGAATTAAGAGCAGGCTGTTCCGGGCTCGCCTTATGCCGATTTACTGCAAGGCGGCGCTGCCGTCTGCGGCTACCAGGCGCTCGAGAATATCCAGCGTTTCCTTCGCTTCAGCTTCGTCAAGCACATTAATGGCATATCCTGTATGCAGCAGGACGTAGTCACCTATGCGCGCTTCCGGCGTGAGAGCGATGCTGACCTTTCGGCTGACGCCTCCGATATCGACATCGGCCTGTTCGCCTTCGATGCGGGTTATCTTGACTGGAACAGCGAGGCACATATGTTAAAAGTATAACCCAAGGCCCTGGGGCTAACAAATCCCATTTGCCAGCGGAGCTACAAAAAGCGGATAATATCCGGTTTGATTATAAGGCTATTAAAGGAGGAAATATGACCGGAGCACTGTCAGGAGTCCGCGTGGTGGACTTCAGCCGCATGTATGCGGGCCCATACTGTTCTATGATTCTGAGGGAGCTGGGTGCGGAGGTCATAAAGATCGAGTTCAGGGAGAGTGGTGATGCATGCAGGACCATCCCGCCGATAACGGAAGGCGGGGAAGGATATATATTTTCAATCCTGAACCGTGGCAAAAAGAGCATAACGCTGGAACTAAGGGATAAACAAGGACAGGAGATAGCGAGGGAGTTGATCAGGAAAAGCGACGTATTGCTTGAGAACTTCACGCCCGGGGTAATGGACAGGCTGAACCTGGGTTGGGATGATGTCAGCAGGCTGAACCCGAAGCTGATCTATGCGTCGCTTTCCGGCTTCGGGCAGACAGGGCCCAACGCCGGCAGGGCGGCCTATGACACGGTTGCACAGGCCATGGGCGGGCTGATGAGCGTTACCGGCTTCCCGGAAAATCCGCCGACCAAGTGCGGACCGGCCGTTGCCGATCTCTCCGGCGGCGCCTATACGGTCATCGCCATTCTGGCAGCTCTGCAACATCGCAATTCCAGCAGCCGGGGCCAGCGGGTGGATGTATCGCTGCAGGATTGCATATGGCTTATGACAGCGGTTGAGACCATTGCACCCTTCGTACTGAGCGGCCATTCGCCGGGAAGGATAGGCAATATGCATCCCAGTATAGTACCGTGGAACAACTACCATGCCAAAGACGGCTATATTGTTATTTGTGTGGTGACCATCGGCCAGTGGCAAAAATTAGCTGAGGTTATTGACAGGCCTGACCTGATCGAAGACCCTGATACCCTGTCTCTGGCCTCGCGGGTACAGCGCAGAGAGGAACTGGACAGCATTGTAGCTGATTGGGTCAAGGGCAGGACCGTGGCTGAGATCCAGAGAATCATGGATGAAGCGTCATTGCCATGCGCGCCTGTCATGGACACTGAAAAACTTGTCAGCGATCCGCATATACGCAGCCGCCAGATGGTAGTGGATGTGGAGCAGATGATTTCGGGATCGCTCAAGATGCCCGGCAGTGTTTTTAAGCTGTCAGCCACACCGGGTGATCCTTCGGCGCCTGCGCCCTTTTTAGGCGAACACAACAGTGATATATATGGCAGTTTGCTCGGCTACAGCGAGGCGAAGATCGAGGAACTGATAGGAAAAGAGATTATATAATTTCTCGTCGCTGTCCCGCCATACCGGTGGTCCTGACCCGTCGCACGGGGCAGGTCAGTCGGCCTGACCGGCCGTCAATGATCTGCCGGCTATGACCGCCTGCCCGAGTGAGATGCCCCCGTCATTGGCAGGCACGTTCCTGTGTGTGAGTATTTGAAATCCGCTATGTCTGAGAAAAGCGGTCACCTTGCCGAGCAACAGGCGGTTTTGAAAGCAGCCCCCGCTGAGCGCAACAGTGCTCAGCCCGGACTGAGCTTTTATCTTGAGGCAGACATCCCGTGTCATTGACGCAACGGTGTTATGAAACCTCATGCTGATCGTGGCGATCCTGCATCCCCTCAGTATGTCGTCGGCCACACCGCCTATCAGTTCATGCAGCAGGATGATGCTATAGTTCTGATCGCCTGTGAGGGAAAATGGATAGAGGCCCTGTTCATCGATTGCATCATAGGCCTGCATCTCCAGTTCGATGGCAGCCTGCGCTTCGTAATCGATAGTAGGGCGAATCCCGGACATGGCCGATACAGCGTCGAAAAGCCTGCCCATACTGGAAGTCAGAGGAGAATTAAAGCCGGTTTCGACCTGTCTGCTCACAAGTTCTATCTCGTCTTTGCTGATATGATTAAGGAATCCCATCCTGCTGTCGAAGGCGCTGTTGCCCAGCAATACCAGCATATAGCTCAATGCCGTACGATAGGGTTTTTTAATAGCGGCTGAGCCGCCGGGCAGAGGTAGATACTCGAGTTGACCGGCCCGTTGAAAGCTTTTGTAATCCGTCACCATGAATTCGCCGCCCCAGATCTTGCCGTCGGTTCCGTAGCCGGTGCCATCGAAAGCAACTCCGATGACCGCCTTATCAACACCGTTATCGGCAAGGCAAGAGGCTATGTGTGCGTGGTGGTGCTGTATCGGGACCGTTTTCAGGTTGTACCTTTCCGCTTCTTCCAGGGCATATTTGGTGGGGAGGTATTCAGGATGCATGTCGTGAGCTATGGCGGTGGGTTGTATGCGGAAGAGCTGCTTATAGAGCTCTATCGTTCTGGCGTAGTGCTCGAGGGTTTCAATGTTCTCCATATCGCCGATATGCTGGCTGACGAAGGCGTGATCATCATGGGTCAGGCAGAACGTGTTTTTCTCCTCGGCGCCGCACGCCAGCAACTGTGGTATTTTGTGCTCCAGATGAATTGGATAAGGCGCATAACCCCTGGCCCGGCGTATAAGTTGCGGGATTGTGTCCACTACCATAGCTACGCTGTCGTCGTAGGTTGAGTGAATGTCCCGGTTATGTAATAAAAAATAGTCGGCGATCTTTCCCAGCCTGCAAAGCGCCTCGCTGTTCTGACCGGCGATGGGCTCCTCGCTGACATTGCCGCTGGTCATGACAAGCGGAAGGCCCGTTTCACGCACGATGAGATGATGCAGAGGGGTATACGGGATCATGACCCCAAGGTATTTGAGCCCCGGTCCCACCTGTCTGCATATACTGGAGCTCTCACTCCAGCGCAGCAATACAATAGGCGCTTGTGGAGATGAGAGCAACCTCTCCTCCTCAGTGGTCGGGATACAATGTTTCTTGACCTCTGCCATGTCTTTTAGCATGACGGCGAAAGGTTTGGAAGGGCGGCGCTTTCGCCGGCGCAGCCGAACCACGGCTTCAGCGTCTTCAGCATTGCAAGCCAGTAAAAAGCCCCCCAGCCCCTTGATTGCTACAATTCGTCCTTCGCGCAGGAAATCCGACGTTTTTTCGATGATGTCCCGGCAATCCACCGTATGTCCCTGGTTGTCAGTCAGCTGGAGTTGCGGCCCGCATACCGGGCAGGCATTGGGTTGGGCATGGAAGCGTCGGTCAAGCGGATCGTTGTATTCCTTCTTGCACTCCCTGCACATTTTAAATGAAGACATGGTAGTGAGCGGCCTGTCGTAGGGTATATCTTTGATTATGGTGAAGCGAGGTCCGCAATTTGTGCAGTTGGTGAACGGATAGTGCCGGCGGCGGTTATCCGCTGTAAAAACATCATCAAGACAGGGAGCGCAGGTGGCGATATCCGGCGAGACCAGCTGATACTTGCCCGGATGGGTGACGCTGCTGCGTATCTTGAAGCCGCGATAGCCGGCAGGCCTGTCGAAGTCTACGGACAGACTCTCGATTTTGGACAGCGGCGGCGCCTCTGACTCAAGGCTGGAGATAAAGAGGTCAAGTTTTTTTCTGGCGCCCTCGACCTCGATCCTGACATCCTCCGAGGTATTGCAGACCCAACCGGTCAGTTTATATTTTTTAGCCAGACCGTAAACGAATGGGCGGAAGCCTACACCTTGTACCACGCCCCTGGCACTGATGCGGGCAAGCTGATTTTCATTGATAGCCGGCATAGGGATCAAGTTGAATTGTACTTCAAGAGGTAAATGCGGGCAAGAAGAGCCGCCCCTCAATATTTATACGTATTTACTTTTAGTTAAACCTGACTTATACTGTGGATAATCTTGAAGGAAACGGTTGGCGGCTGAACATAAATGTTGAGACAAATCGAGTCTACCGATTCCTGTATATCACTTGAGAATATATGCAGGGTAAGATCAGCAAACAGGTAACTGTTGAGGGCGACATCGGAGAACTGGAGCTCAACGATGTAATTGATATACGGGCTATTCAAGATCTTACAGATTATTTTTACGAGATCACCAATATCGGCATAGGTATCCTGGATATCAAAGGTAATATTCTGGTCTCTGGGGGGTGGCAGGATATTTGCAGTAAATTCCACCGCGCGCATCCTGATACCTGCGCCAACTGTCTGGAAAGCGATACACATCTCGCACGGGGAGTCGGGTTCGGGACGTTCAAGCTTTACCGCTGCAAGAACGGTATGTGGGATGCAGCCACAGCCATCGTTGTTGGTGGAAAACACCTGGGCAATTTATACTGTGGCCAGTTTTTCTTCGATGACGAAAAGCCTGATTACGAATTTTTCCGCTCACAGGCCCGCCGCTACGGGTTCAACGAGGCTGATTACCTGGCTGCGCTGGATAAGGTGCCCCGACGGAACCGGCAAACCGTGGACACAGTCATGGGATTTTTTATCAGGCTGGCAGGTCTGATATCGTCACTCAGCTTCAGTAATATAAAGCTGGCTCGCAGCATAGACGAAAGGGAGGTGCTGGCTGAGTCGCTGCGGGGAAGCGAGAAAAAGTATCGCAACCTGGTGGAAAACGCGGGCGAGGTTATTTTGATTGCGCAGGACGGACTGATCAAATATGTGAACGATACAAGAGAAGGGTACACCGGATATGCAAGAGGCGAGCTGATAGACACCCGTTTTATCGATTATATTCATCCGGACGACAGGTCTGTGGTTATGGAATATGATTTCGAGCGATTAAGTGGCCGGAAGGCGCCCGTTTCATATGATTTCCGTATGATCGATAAAAGTGGAGAGATACGCTGGATCAATTTCAATGCGGCTTTGACTGAATGGGAAGGCAAACCTGCCACACTGAATTTTCTCAGGGACATAACGCATCAGAAAAGAACGGAAAAAGAGCGTCAGGAGATGCAGGATAAACTACTGGGTGCCATGCACGCGGCGGTAGAGGCTATAGCAATGACTACTGAAAGAAGAGATCCATATACAGCGGGGCATCAGCGGCGGGTATCACAGCTGGCGGGCGCCATGGCGCTGGAGATGGGACTGACTGAATTTCAGATTGAGGGGATTGAGCTTGCCAGCAGCATCCACGATATCGGTAAAATCAACGTGCCAGCGGATATACTGAGCAAGCCGCGCAGCCTGAATGAGCTTGAATTCGGCCTGGTCAAGGAGCATTCTTTGTCTGCTTACAATATCCTTAAAACAATCGACTTTCCCTGGCCCATTGCCGAGATCGTGCTGCAGCATCATGAGAGATTGGATGGCTCAGGGTACCCGTCCGGACTGAACGGGGATGATATTTGTCTGGAAGCTAAAATTCTGGCTGTGGCAGATGTGGTGGAGGCCATGGCGTCGCATCGACCTCATCGCCCTGCACATGACATCGATGTCGCCCTGCAGGAGATCAAAGGAAAACGAGGAACTGCATTTGACGCGACAGCTGTTGAAGCCTGTCTCCGATTATTTGATTTTGAGAGCTTTCAATTTGATTGACCTGTAACGGTGATCATTGTCAGTGAAAAAAATAGATTAAAAGCAGGGAGGTTAAATGATGGAACAGGATTACAAGGTTTATCGGTACAGGTGGGTGGTGCTGGCCATCTACATGTACGTTTCAGCATTGACACAGCTTTATTGGCTGAACTTCGCAGCAATCGATACCTATATCGAGGATATGCTGCATATACCGGCCAGCAGCGTTCAGTGGTTGACGCTGGTCTTTCCACTCATACAGGTCATTCTCACCATACCTGCCGGCATAATTATAGATAAGATCGGATTCAAATGGGGAGTGGGTATCGGCGCTATCCTTACAGGCGTATTTTCGCTGCTGAGATTGGCTGCGCCGGATTCGTTTAACATGCTGCTGATTTCGCAGATAGGGATCTCTTTGGGACAGCCCTTTGTGTTAAACGGGGTAACCAAGCTTGCTTCGGTCTGGTTCGCTCCCAGGGAGGAGGCTACTGCTGTCGGCCTGGGCACTCTGGCGCTTTTTATAGGAATGATGGTGGCACTGGGAGCCACTCCGGCCATCGTTGAAGGCCTCAGTTACACCTCAATGCTGTGGATTTATGGCATAGCCGGCATCTTCGGTACGCTGGTATTCGTCCTGATCGTCCGCTCAAAACCGCTCACTCCTTCGCGGGCGCCCGAAGCCGAGGTTTTAACCGGGAGCTGGGGAGGCCTGGGAGTAATTCTCAAGAACAGGAATTTCATATTGCTGGGATTCGTGACGTTCGTAGGCCTGGGCTCTTTTAACGGGCTTGCCACCTGGCTGGAGAAAATACTGAATGAGCTTCACAGCATACCGATGACTGACGGCAGTACCATATCGGCTGCTATGATCTTCGCCGGCATGGTCGGGTGCATTGTGGTGCCGATTATTTCGGACAAGGTCCGTAGACGTAAACCATTCGTGGTACTGGCAACCCTGATGGGCGCAGTTTGCATTACAGCCATGATACTGATCAGGGGCTACACGCCAAATCTGATCAACTGCATGTTATTGGGCTTTTTCCTTCTTTCTGCATTTCCGGTTATTCTGACTATGTCAGCCGAGGTCACCGGCCCAAAGTATGCCGGTGTCTCGGTCGGATACCTGCAGTTACTGGGAAATCTGGCAGCCGTAATTCTGGTGCCTTCCATGGAAGCGCTGGAGTCTTCGACCGGCCAGTTCGTGGCTCCACTGGGCTTGTTGGTTGCTCTGTTTATAGGTGCCTTCGTGATATCTCTTTGGCTTAAAGATACGCACCCGCAGGCGTGATATAAAGTCGGGGCCCCGCCTGTATGAAGATCGTCTAGCTGCGCTTTGCGAGCCGGATTTGAACCTGTTCTGAGGTCAACTCCCGTAACGCATCAGCAGCTATCCAGCGTGCGCTTTTAGTATCCTGCAGCTTGATGCGCTCAGCGGACTCAATCGCGAGTTTATTAAGGCGCAGGTTATATTTGCCAATCTGCCGCAACGCCCAGTTAACAGATTTCTTAACATAGTTGCGACCGTCCCATGCCTCACGTTCAATAGCAGGGAGGAAAGCTGCCAGACGCTTCTCATCCGGCTTGCGTTTTCCTACGGCCAGACAGGCCATCAGGGTAAAACCCGCTCTTTTTACGTACTCTTCTTCGCGGACAGACCATTGAACGGCTTTTTCACTGGCCGTCCTGGTCCAGGAGAAAAGATAGAGGCAGGTGGCATCACACACATCCCAGGAATCGAAATCCTTGACCCAGTCATCCATCTGCCCATCTGTGACCATCCCGGGGTCGTCGGTCAGTGCCGCCAGAATACGAGTCTCGCGCCACCCGGCTTGCCAGAGCTCAAGCGCCAGGGTATGGTTCCTGCCTATCTGCCGGCCAAGTTTGTGCATATCAGGAGTGGATACGCACAGTGCCCGTCGCGTGTTTATGCCGTATCTGGCCATGCCTTCCAGATTTTCAGGCGTAGGATTGGCCGCCACCCTCAGTTGTTCAATGATTTCGTTGATCTGCACGGTTTTGGATTATGTGTATTGAGAGATTTTATTCTGCTAAACTTTATGTCGAGGAGAATCGTTGTAATAGGTATGATTTGAGTATACAGGAGGTAGAGAAGTGAAATCAATTTGGATGTATGTCGCATGCATAGTAATCGTGCTTCTGACCGGCCTGGCGGCCTGTTCGCAGCCGGTTTCCCCCGATGTCGTAAGCTCGGATAAACCAAGGTCAACGGCTACGGTGGGACAGGGCGATATGGCCTTGCTGGTCGACGGTAACAATATGTTTGCTCTCGATTTATACCATGCGCTTAAGGGGACACAGGGCAACCTCTTTTACTCACCTTATTCGATCTCGCAGGCGCTGGCAATGACCTATGCCGGCGCACGGGACACCACTGAGAAAGAGATGGCTGCCACACTTCATTTCACATTGCCACAGAATAGTCTGCATCCGGCCTTCAACATCCTCGACCAGCAATTGAAAACACGCGGTCAGGATGCAAAGGGCAAGGACGATAAAGGTTTCCGGCTTAATATAGTGAATGCTATCTGGGGGCAAAAAGGCTACAATTTCCTGACAGAATACCTGGACATACTGGCGCAGAACTACGGCGCGGGATTGAGGCCCCTTGATTTTCGCACCGAGCCTGAAACCTGCCGGCGGACTATTAACAAGTGGGTGGAGGATCAGACCGAGCAACGCATAAAAGACCTTTTAAAGGAAGGAGACATAGAAACTTCTACGCGCCTGGTTCTTACCAACGCTATATATTTCAATGCAGCGTGGGCCAACAGCTTTGAAAAGGACCTGACTCGGCCCGCTTCATTCCATCTGCTGGATGGTTCGACGGTGGAAGTTCCCATGATGCTGCAGTCCGAACGAATGGGGTATGCAGCCGGTGAGGGATACCGGGCTGTATCGCTGCCTTACGATGGTCGCGAGCTGGAGATGGTGGTGATGCTTCCCGACCAGGGGAAATTCGCTGAATTCGAACAGACTCTGGATGCCGGCAAGGTGAAAGCAATTATTCAATCCAGCGCACCCACGCAGGTTTCCCTGCGTTTTCCCCGCTTTAAAATAGAGTCCGAGTTCGGCCTGGGTGATGCGTTATACAATATGGGGATGCCGACCGCCTTTACCAGCCTGGCCGATTTTTCCGGCATGACAGGCAACCGCGAATTGGCCATATCCAAGGTAATCCATAAAGCTTTCGTAGAAGTGGACGAGGCCGGTACGGAGGCCGCGGCCGCTACGGCTGTAGTCATGCGCGCCACGGCTATGCCTGTCCAGCCAACGGAGGTCACTGTAGACCGGCCGTTCATCTTCGTTATAAGGGACATACAGACCGGGTCGGTAATTTTTATAGGCAGGGTACTTAATCCGTTGTTATAAGACGTCCCTTCGGATGGGATTTATTCTTCAAGTGTAGAGCCTTTATCGCGGAACCGCCTGCAAATCCACCCGCGTCGGATTACGCTTGCTCTTCATAGCGGCCAGGACCTCCTTTTCTACCTCCAGTTCAAATATGGTCATGGTTTATCGGGTGTGTCAAAACCCGGATTCAGTTTTAATGATATGCTTGCTGTTGGCGACAGGCATGTAGTATATTAAGCGGGTCGGGCTCACAATAGATTAAGTGGAGGTGTACAGTATATGAGAACAGCAAGAGCGTTATCACGGATCATCCAGTTTTCTGTATGCGTTACCATCATAGTTACCCTGCTGGCCTGCGCTTCCCCCAAGCAGGCGTTTGAATATGAATCGAACGCGTCTCTCAGGCAGCAACTGGCGCAAGCGCCGGCCTACCCGGAGATCAGCTTCGTTGTGTTCAGCGACCCGCATATTTACGATTCATCGTTGGGAACAACGGGCGCAGCATTCGAGGCATATCTGAATAAAGACCGTAAACTTCTGAGGGAGAGCCCCGAGATACTGGAATCAGCTATCTCTTCGATTAAAAACCTTAATAGCGACATCGTACTGGTGGCAGGCGATCTAACCAAGGATGGCGAGAAAGTCTCACACGATTTGTCCGCAAGCTACCTTGCGCAGTTAAAAGCTGCCGGCAAGAAGGTATTCGTGGTGCCGGGTAACCATGACATATTGAATGGGCACTCATACAAATACTCTGGCGATATCATAGAGCGTGTGCCGAATATAACTGCCGATCAGTTTGCCCAGATTTATGCCGATTTCGGCTTCAAAGACGCGCTGCATCGAGATCCAAATTCGCTCAGCTACGTGGCCGAGCCTCAGCCGGGACTGTGGCTGCTGGCGCTGGACTCCTGCCGTTACAGGGAGAACGTCGAGGACAAGGAGTCGGTCACAGACGGCAAGTTCAGTGGTGAGACCCTGGCGTGGATCGAAAAAATGCTTGGTCAGGCGGCCAAAGAGAACAAGGCCGTTATCGTTATGATGCACCACGGCATTATGGAGCACTACGCAGGACAGGAGAAAAACTACGGCGAATATATAGTGGATAACTACGAGGAAGTCGCTAAATTGCTGGCCAATTACAATGCTCGCCTGGTGTTCACCGGGCATTATCATGCCCAGGATATCACCGAGAAAAAGTATGATAACGGCAAATTCATATTCGATATCGAGACCGGTTCGCTGGTTACCTATCCCTGCCCGTTCAGGGTGGTAACTATCGATAAAGATCAGGTGGCAACGATTAAGCGAGAGAGCGTAACATCCATAGCCTCACACCCAGACAAGTTTCCGGAGTACGCCAAGCAGTATCTGCAGGACGGCATCGCAACCATCGCCACCGGTGTATTGATGGGATACAAGATCGACCGGCCCGAGGCGGAGAAGATCGCACAGGAAATAGCGTATGGGTTCGGAGCGCATTATGGTGGTGATGAACAGCTGGCGCCAGGACAGACGATGGTCACGGAAACCGGTTTAAGCCCACTTGCCTGGGCGGTCATACAATACCGCAAGGATCTTATCCTTGGCCTCTGGAAAGACCTGCCCCCGCCGGACAATAACCTGACAATTAACCTGAAGGACGGCAGCTGGAAATAGGTCGCAGCCAAGTGCTCTTACGCCAGGCAGGCTGGCCCTACTAAGTTTAAATCGAGAGGTATCAGCATGGACGAGCAGAAGATCTGGTTCCTCGTGATAAACTTGTTGGGAGGCTTTGCCGTGATTGTGAGTTATGTGGCTGGTATGGTCAGCCATCCCAACACCGAGCAATTGATCTTCGGCCGTATCACGCCATCGCTTAAGTCGATTTACCTGGTGAGCATGCCGCTGGCTGTTGTGGGTTATCTGCTGTTCTTGTACTTCATTCTGTTTCAGCTCGATGCAGGGACCGTCCAGATCTGGGGATCCGATGGTTTCCTTGTTCTGGATATTATATTTGCGGTGATACTGGTTTTCTCGGCTTTCTGGATGCCGCTGACATATAAATTGATCGAGACACAATGGCGTGGCTGGTGGTTTTATATTCGCATGGTGCTGTTCTTTGTCGCCCTGGGCTCATTGGCCCTGCTGTGCGCGTTTCTGATGATCAGTCAGAAAGAGCCGGCCTGGAGCTACTGGCTGGCAATATCAGGCGCAGTCGTGTTTTTTATTCAGACCGGCATCATCGACGCCTTCGTCTGGACGGCCAAGTTCCCTTATAAATAAAATGCGGAAGGTTCACTTTTAACAGCCGGCCAATAAATTATCAACGTTTGCTAATTTATTGGCACGAGTGTTATCATGAATTTAACAGCGTAGTGTTATCAATTTACTATTACAAGGGGTGGGGTGTACGATATTTCAATCTTTGTGAGATTTATAGTTATGAGCAGCATTACATTCATGTTCAACAAGCCGAAGGCTATTGAGACTATACTGTATCTGGCCCATAAAATATCAAATCCTGACAGATACGGCATCTGTAAATTATTATATTTAGCTGATAAAGTCAGTCTTGCGAATTACGGAAGATTTATTTTTGGCGAGTCATATGTTGCCATGGAAGAAGGAGCTACGCCATCCAGATCATATGATTTACTAAAAAATGCCGCTGCTAAATCTATTAATGGGCTCAAAGTCGAAGGGAATAAAGTAATTGCACAGCGCCCGCCCAATCTCGATTATTTAAGTGAATCGGATATAGAATGCCTCGATCTGATAATCAGCAAATATGGATATCACCCCAAGAGCGGGGGTAAAGATGCTCATGATGCTGCCTGGCAAACAAGTTGGGATCAACGTGGACTCAAGCGGAGCGTTAAAATACCGGTAGAAAGTATTGCCAGGCTTTTTACAGACTCGGACGATCTGATCAGTTACCTTTCGAAGTGTGATGTTAAGTAGGTGTTATGCCCGCTTTATGGCATATCTACCATGTGGTTAATTGCCGTCATTCGACACCGACAAAAGACAAGCTTGTTGTAATTGCATGTTTCTCTGTCAAGTACCTGGGTTTTCTCATAAACTCCGACATCAATCCCTTTGTTAAAAACCGTCCGCAATTACTCGTCTGTGAGGTTGCTATAAAGGCATCGGATTATCAGTGCCTGGCACATGATTAGTATGTGCATTGCGTTGAGATTTACCCATTTGATGCTAATGAATTGGTAAATGTGCGGGATTCTATTAACGATCGAACAAAAGCGGAAATAAGGAGGGCTGTAGCGGCATCCAGGACTATTGAGAGATGTTACAAAAACATTATTTGATAATCGCCGTTGTGTCCGGGGGCGCTTCTATCCGCAGATTAATGATCTCTAATATCAAATGTGTGATATAAGGGCGCCATGCATCAATTTGCAGGATTTATCAGGAGCTTGTGTAATTTGATATAGATATTTTCTCGCAGGTCCACATCCGCAGTACGCTCGCTTATCAATTCCTTTATTCGGTCGTCTCTTTGCCTGATAAACCTGCCGTAATCGTGCTCCAGTTGCAGGCATTCTGCCTCATCATAGTGTAAAATCTCCAGCTTAATCGTTTATGCATATTAGTGCGCCTCATGTAAAGCAATAAATACATATTAAGACAGATGCTTATAGCATATTGACAATCTACAGCCAAAGCAATAATCTTACTATGCAGTTCTGACGCCTTCTCGATAAATATCTGCCTGATCGGGCGTCGGCTATCTGCCGAATTCGTTACAAAGGAGATACTATGTGGCGTAAAGGATGGCGCGAGCAGGCTATATCACAGATCGACCAGCCCTGGGACCTGGTCATTATAGGCGGTGGCATCACAGGGGCCGGCGTGCTATTTCAAGCAGCCGCGGCGGGGCTTAAAGTCCTGCTGGTGGAAAGCGGCGATTTCTCCTCGGGCACCTCGAGCCGATCCTCGAAGTTGATTCACGGAGGCCTGCGCTATATTCTGAACAAGCAGTACAAGGTGACTCAGGAATCGGTGCGGGAAAGGGAGTGGCTACTGAAGGAAGCCCGAAATTTGGTGACCAAGCTGGGATTCATATTTCCCAACTTCGAGCGCTACCATGTGAAAACCAATCAAATCGGACAGATAATCGCTATATATGACCTGCTGGCGCCCAAATGGGATCACCATGCCTACAGCAGGGAAAAGATATTGAAAGAATATCCCATATTGAAGTCGGAGGGTATGCTCGGTGGTTACCTGTACTATGATGCAGCCATGGATGATAGCCGTATCGTCCTGCGCGTATTGAAGGAGGCTGTCAGGAATGGCGGCACTGCCATTAACTACCTGAAAGTGGAGAAGCTTCTTCTGGACGGCAGCGGTGAGGTCCGTGGCGTGGCAATAAGAGATACGGCATTGCCGGACGGCAAAACCTTCGAAATCAATGCCAGGGCCTTTGTTAATGCTTCTGGGCCGTGGGCTGACCAGCTGCGAGGCCAGGTAGGCCAATCCGCCCGGCTGCGCAGGCTGCGCGGCAGCCACCTGATCTTTCAGCGGGAGAAGCTGCCAATGAAGGATGCACTTACGCTTTTGCATCCCAAGGATAATCGTGCCATGTTCGTTATCCCCTGGGAGGGGACTACCATGATCGGGACTACCGATATAGACCATGATCCAGCGCTGGACGCAAACCACAGCGAACCGTTCGCCAGCCGGGACGAGATAAGCTACATTCTGGATGCCTCGGCGTTTCTCTTCCCCGGCCTGAACCTCACCCTGAGCGATGTGATTTCATCGTTCGCCGGCCTTCGCCCCATAATAAAGGGAGGCGCCGACACGCCCGGCAAAGAATCGCGCGCACATGCGCTGTGGGAAGAGAACGGACTTATCACCATCACGGGTGGTAAGTACACAACTTTCCGTATAATGTCGCGCCAAACGCTGGCGGCTGTGCTGAAAAAGCTGGGTAAATTGCCCGTAGTTAAAAACAAGCGTATCTTTCCCAGGCTACCGTCCACAAGTGCGCCCAATATTGATTCAACTACACTGGCTCATCTGCTGGGGCGGTACGGCAATGACACGGCTGAGCTGATTAAGACGGCGGGCGCCGGTGAGCTCGAGCGCATAGGTAGTTTGCCCAATGTTTGGGCTGAGCTGCGCTGGGCGGCGCGCGCAGAGGGCGTGGTACGCCTGTCTGACCTCTTGCTCAGGAGGGTCAGGATTGGTATGCTGCTGCCGGGAGGTGCGGAGGACCAACTCGCTCGCGTGCGCAAAGCAGTGCAGGCTGAACTCGGCTGGAGTGATGATAAGTGGCAGGATGAAGCAGCCGATTACCTGGATACATGGCGCAAATATTACAGCCCCAGCCCGGCCTGAATACTGCTCAATGTTACACGGAACCCTGTAATTATTAATATGCCTGTTTCAAGGAGGATGCTATGGCACATAAAGACCAGTTTTACCCGCGTTGGTGTGAAGAGGAAGCTCCGGCCGGCTCGTATCGCAGCTTGATCAAATACGGCGATCCGAGAGGTTTTAAACATCCTAATCCCGGTATGTTCCACCTGCTCAAAGAAACTTTCGGCATGTCGGATGATAATTTCAAAGTGCCCTGCCTGTGCACGGAAAAGATCGATATCGAAGTACCTCCAAAACTGCCGACAGCGCAGATAGAAGCCCTCAAGAATATGGTCGGCGCCGGGAATTTCTTCTCTGACACGTACAACCGTACGCGCACATCCTACGGGTCGTCTATTTACGATGTATTACGTCTGCGCAACAAAATAATTGAGAACCTGCCAGATGTTGTCCTTTGCCCGCGCGATCGCAAAGATGTGCAGGCCATAGTTCAGTTCTGCGATGAAAACCGCATACCCCTGTACGTAGTCGGTGGCAACTCCAGTGTCACAAGAGGCAAGGAGGCTGTGAAAGGCGGAGTTTGCCTGGACATGAATGTACACATGAACAAGGTCATCTCTATCAACGAAAACAACCAGACAGTGAAGGTAGAGCCCGGTATTATGGGGCCGGACCTGGAGAGGGTATTAAACGATGCTCCCACAACTCTCAGGGCTAAGAGACGTTATACCGTGGGGCATTTCCCTCAATCTTTCGAGCACTCTTGCGTGGGAGGCTGGGTGGTCACGAGAGGCGCCGGACAGAACTCAACCTATTACGGCAAAATCGAAGATATGGTGATATCACAGGAATATGTCACGCCCATCGGCGAGTTTAAAACATTGGAATTTCCGAGGTCGGCAACCGGGCCGGATTTCGACCAGATCATGATCGGCAGCGAGGGGACATTCGGCATTCTGGTCAGCTGCACTTTGCGGCTGTGCCGCTTTATGCCGGAGAACAGGCGCAGGTTCTCTTACCTGTTTAAGACATGGGAGGGAGCCCTTGCAGCCTGTCGCGAGGTTATGCAGGGCGAGTTCGGATTCCCATCGGTCTTCCGCCTGTCCGATCCTGAGGAGACCGATGTGGCCATGCGTATGTACCGCGTTCATGGCACGCCTGTCGATTCATTGCTTCGCGCCCTGGGCTACCAGCCCATGCAACGCTGCATGTTTATCGGCATGTCCGAGGGAGAAAAGGATTACGCACGCCTTGTTGAAAAAAAGCTGCACAGGATATTTAAAAAATACGGTGTCTTCAGCCTTACCGCAGCCAAAGTCACTCAGTCCTGGGAGAAAAGCCGCTTCACCGATCCTTTTATGCGTGAAGACCTGATGGATTATGGTGTGCTGATCGATACGCTGGAGTGCGGCGTTACCTGGGACAACCTGGCGCAGGTACACGCGGACGTCAGGGCTTTCATTAAAACGCGACCGAAAACCATCTGCATGACACACCTTTCACACGCCTACCCGCAGGGAGGCAACCTGTATTTCATATTCGTGGCCAAGATGAAGGAGATCAACGAGTATCTTGAACTACAATACGGCATACTTGATGCCATTCAAAAGGCAGGCGCCACTATGAGTCATCACCATGGCGTGGGCAAACAAACAGCGCCCTGGCTGGAAGGCCAGATCGGCAAGGCTCAGTTCGATGTAATACGTGTGTTGCGCGACCATTTCGATCCGCACCACATTATGAACCCGGGCGGTACGCTGGGGTTGGATATGTCAGAGGAACAAATGGCAAAGCGCTGGGGTTTCAGGAAGTAAATTTTATGGACAGGATTTCAGCCCTGTCCGCACGGTTTAGATAATTAAATACAAAGGGGAGGTTTGCCATGGCTGAGAACTTACTGGCTATCGATGTAGGAACACAGAGCGTACGTGTATTGCTGTTCGATCCCAGGGGAAAGTTGATCGCCAAACATCGTGTGCCTTACGAACCTTATTACTCCGATGCGCCGGGATTGGCCGAACAGAGGCCGCAACTCTGGTGGGAATCCCTGGCGAAGGCCTGCCAGGGCCTTTGGCAGAATCCTGAGGTCAAGAAAGATAGTATCGCCGCTGTGGCGCTCACCACACAGCGTGCGACCATGATAAATGTCGATGAGAATGGCGAGCCTCTCAGGCCGGCCATCCACTGGCTTGACCAGCGCCGCACCATGGGACAACCGCCGGTGGGAGGTTTCTGGGGTGCGGCCTTTGCCGTGGCCGGGGCGAGCGAGACTGTTGCTTACCTGCAGGCTGAAGCGGAGGCCAACTGGATACGCACGCACCAGCCGGAGATCTGGAAGAAGACGCATAAATACCTTTTCGTCTCCGGCTATCTAACCTATCTGTTGACCGGAAGATTTGTCGATTCGGTGGGCTGCCAGGTAGGGTATATTCCCTTCAACTATAAGAGCCAGAGTTGGGAAGCCAAAGGCAGCTGGAAATGGCAGGCTATCCCGATGGATCCCAGGATTTTGCCCGACCTGATACTGCAGGGTAAAGTGCTGGGAGAGATAACGGCCAAAGCATCGGAAGCTACGGGAATACCGGCGAGGTTACCTTTAATCGCCGCTGCTGCTGATAAGGCCTGTGAGGTTTTGGGCTCGGGCGCACTTGAACCAAACGTAGCCTGCCTCAGCTACGGAACAACTGCCACCATCAATACTACTCACGATAAATACATTGAAGTTATACCTCTCATACCTCCTTACCCGGCTGCTGTGCCCAGACTTTATAACTTTGAGATACAGATTTTCCGCGGCTACTGGATGGTCAGCTGGTTCAAACAGGAGTTTGGCCTGCGGGAACAAAGAATATCGGATGAAAGGGGCGTAGAGCCGGAGGCCCTGTTCGACGATCTGGTCAAAGCAGTTCCTCCCGGTTCACAGGGGCTTGTACTGCAGCCCTACTGGTCACCCGGGCTGCGGTTTCCCGGACCTGAAGCTCGCGGCGCCATAATCGGCTTCGGCGATTCGCATACCCGCGCCCACATATATCGCGCCATACTGGAGGGTCTGGCTTACGCGCTGAGGGAGGGCAAAGAGAAAACAGAGAAGCGCAGCGGTGTTAGGATAACCGACCTGCGTATAGCAGGCGGCGGAAGCCAGAGCAATGCTGCGATGCAGCTTACTGCGGATATCTTCGGACTCCCCACCGCCAGGCCACACGTCTATGAGGCATCAGGTCTGGGGGCTGCTATAGATGCCGCTGTGGGAGTGAAGATACACGGGGATTATAAATCGGCTGTGAGCGAGATGACGCATCTGGGTGATTGTTTCGAGCCCAACGAGGATACGCATGCTGTCTATGAAAGGCTTTATCGCGATGTCTATCTCAAGATGTATAACAAGCTCAGGCCTCTCTACCAGGAGATAAAAGATATCACAGGCAGGGCCGGCGCAGGGGGTTGACGGATACTACTGCTTGCAAGGTACTGAAAGGGGAGATACTCGCAGCTTCATGGTTTGGTAGTAGCGGGTCTGACGATAAACACGAGGGCGGTGGCTACGGCCAATCCCGCAGCTGCAGCCAAATATGAAATCTGATACGTGCCTGTGGCGTCGTAGATGTTTCCTGCCACCCAGGGGCCGATACCAAATCCTATGCCGTCTGAGACCATAAGGGCGCTGAACACAGATCCCAGCGCCTTGCCACCAAAGACCTTGCGTGTAATGCGTACCATCTGGGTGACGAATCCACTATAAGTGATGCCGTAAATGGCGGCGAAGATGTAGAAGGCCCAGGATTCGTGGCAGAGAGCTATAAAGGCTATATTCAGACCCAGCAACACTGTGCAGAATACCATGATCGGCTTAATACCGATTCTATCGGAAAGGACGCCGGAAACCAGTCTGCCGGCGATACCGAAGACGCCGATCAGTGTGATTAACACGGCAGCCCGCACCGAGTCTATCCCTGAATCTACTGCATAAGGCACAAGGTGAAGCATAACCAGTCCCAGGCTGGAGAGAAAGAGCAGAAACATGGTGAAGAGCATCCAGAACTGGCTGGTTCTAATAGCCTGGGAGAGTGTTAATCCTGTATCAAGGTCTGAATAAACAACATTCTGTGCCGTGGAGGATTCAGCGCTGTTTACAGAATCGATTGCCCGGATATTGCGTGGGGGGCTTCGCATCAGTAAAGTGGCCGGTATGCAGAAGATAGCCGTGGCTATACCCGCCTGCAGCAACGCCGGCCGCCAGCCGGCTGAACTGATGAGGTAACTCATAAGCAGCGGGATAGTGGCTGTTCCGAGGCTGATGCCGAGTGTGGCAACACCGACAGCCAGGCCCTGCTTTCTGGTAAACCACAGGGATACCAGCGCAACAGGGATGGCGAAAGATGCGCTGATACTCAGTCCCACCAGCAGACCTGTGAATACATATAGTTGCCATAGCTCCTGGATCTGCGAGCTCAGTATCAAGCCTAGGCTGAGGAAGCCTACCGAGGCGGCCAGCACCCATTTATAGCCGAAACGATCGGCAAGTATGCCTGTGAAAGGCAGGGTGGTGGCGTATGCGATACCGGCAACAAGCATGACGGCCGAGGCCAGCCCGCGCGACCAGCCGAATTCATTCACTATGGGCAGGAAGAAAACGCCGTAGCTGAAATTCACCCCGCATGTAATGAAGGTGATAACGAAGGCGGAGGCCACCACCACCCATCCATATTGCAGGCTTTTATTATTTGTCATGCGCCGTCCGACTGATATTTTGAATGAAGACGACGCGGTCCGCGCCCGATTCTGAATAATTCATGATCATCGGTGCTCCTGTATGATTCGGATCTCCTATGGGCACATGCCTATCTTCCTGTGAAAGTTGATATCAGGACAAAGTATACCCGATAGATGTTATGAATTATAAATAAATGGGGTTCTGTAAAATTTCATTGAGAGTACAGACTGAGCTGGGCTGGACTCTGGGCTATCACTCTTCCCTGGAATGCCGAGGGCGGCCTTCGCTGGGGCCGTGGCGTTTTATATTATACATGGCGGCGTCGGACTTGCGCATGAGAGCCTCCATATCTTCACCGTCATCGGGGTATGGCCAGTCCCATGCTGGCCGACATATTTAAACGGCTGCCCTGTATGGAGAACGGCTCCTTGAAGGCAAGGGCTATCTTGTCGATGATTTTGTTGGCATCCTCTATCATGTGCATCTCCGGCATGAGCAACAGGAATTCATCGCCTCCCATGCGGGCTACCGTATCACTGGAACGGACGCTTTCCTTCAGTCTTATGGCTATGGCTTTGAGCAGATCGTCACCGGCCTGGTGCCCAAGAGTATCATTGACCGATTTAAAGCGGTCCAGGTCGAGCGCGATAATAGCCAGCCTGTGCTTATTGCGGTGGGCTTGCGCCAGTGCCATGGTAAAGCGGTCGTTGAGCAATATCCGGTTAGGCAGTCCGGTCAGGAAATCGTGCGTGGCCATCTCAGATAGTCGCTGTTCGAACATTTTCCTTTCGGTTATATCGCGGGCGATGCCCTGGATGGCATATGGTTTGCCCTCACGCCTGATGAGCGAGGATTGAGCCTCAATATATACCTGGCTGCCGTCCTTGCGGCGCAGCTTGAACTCCATCATCTCCTTGTACAGCCCCGGCACGCCGGCTTTATTTAACATCTCCATTAACCCCGGCAGGTCCTCAGGATCAAAAAGTGAAGCTACGTTCAGTTTGCTGATCTCCTCTTTACTGTATCCGATGAGTTCCAGGGTGGCGCGGTTGGCATCTAAAAATTTACCTTCGAAATCGAGTATATAGACGAGTTCGAGCGAGCTGTCGAACAGTGCCCGGTAGCGTTCCTCGCTCCGTTTTAAATCCTGCTCGGCCTGTATGCGCTCCGAGATGTCTATACCCATACCGATGAGATAATGCTTATTTCCGATATCAACACGGGCGCCGGTCAGCATGTATCTCATTTTTTTACCGTCTTTAGCTACTATCAGGGTCTCGACCGATGCATAGCCCTGCGAAAAAACATCAGCTATCTTCGATGCCACAATTTCTCGTTCTTCCTCGGCTATAGTGTACAGAGCATTCATATTAAGCAGTTCCGCGCTCGAATAGCCGGTCACCTTCTCCTCGTTTTTATTCCATCTTATGAGTCTCCCACTTTCGTCCAGTGCGTAAAAGATGCCGGGCAGGCTATCGAGCACCGAGTCGGTGAAGTTTTTCTCCACCAGCAGAGCCTCTTCAAGTTGTTTCCGTTCGGTGATGTCGCGTGAGATGCTGCGGAAGCCGATCGGCTGGCCCGTTTCGTCCCTGCGTAGATCGATAGAGCTTTCTGCGTATAGAATTTTACCGTCGCGGCGCAGAATCTTGTGCGAGAAAGCTTTGTTGGGTCGACCGGTCCTGAATACCTGGTTGAAGGCCAGGAACATATTCTTGATTTCATCCGGTGGAACGCTGAAATTAAAATTTTTCCCCAGCAGCTCTTCTTTGGAGTAAAGAAGGTTTGCGCAAACAGAGTCATTAACGAATGTAAAATTGCCCGCCAGGTCCACCTCATAATATGAGTCGTACATTTGCTCGAGTATTGTGCGGTGCAATTCCTCAGAGCGCAAAAGAGCTGTCTGCAGCCGCCTGCTCTCTGTGACATCGCGGCTGACGCAGATAAATCCTGTTATTCTGCCCGATGGTTCTCTTACCGGTGAGATAGAGGTCTCAACCGTTATCACGATGCCGTCCTTGCGTTTTACCCTGTGTGTGAAACCTGTGTTGGTCTGGCCCGATTTAAAAGCATGGTTAAAGGCCTTATAGACTATCTCTCGATCTTCCTCCGGTATAATGATATCGGAATGTTTGCCATCCAGTTCGAGGAGATTATAACGAAGGCTGACGCACATGGAATTGTTGGTAAAAATGAAGTGCCCGGACAAATCCACCTCAAAACAGGCGTCGTACATTTGTGAAAGCATAGCGCCGTGCAGTTGTCCTGACTTAGCAACGGCTTCCTCAAGCAGTTTGCGCTGGTTAATGTCCATGAAGCTGCCCAGAGTGGCGCGCCGTTCTTTGTAGTTAATCGATGATACCGTCTCCATCACCCACATTACGTCGCCATTCTTTTTTAACAAACGATATTCAAATGGATTTTGCTTGTGACGCTGCTTCAGCATACTGATGGCCGCCTTGCGCACCATCTCCCGGTCATCGCGGTGGATGAGTTTGAGAGATTCCTGCTCAAGCAGCTCTTTAATAGAATAGCCTGTCAGGGTTTCGAAGAAGGGGCTAAGGTAGACGAATTTGCCGTCCTGAACTATATAGATGCCGGCGCTGGTGCTCTGGAGCAGAGCTTGACCCAGAGCAGCCTGGTCAGCCTGGCTGGCAGTAATTTTCCCGCTGCGTACACATTTCTTTATGTTCGGTTTACGCGGGTTTGCCATGTATCGCCTCTATTACTACCCCATCACTTAACTTCAACCTGCATCACGGACCGCCATAAATCGTAGTGAGTTATCAGCTGTTAATACACACAGGCTGAGAAATAACTTTCTGATTATAACATATTGAGTCGTGCTGTTTGAACACGTAATTAAAATTACTCAGGCAGCAGCTAATCATAATAACCGGCCTGGATCTCTCCGACGGTCTTGAAAAGGATCCTCAGGTTATCCTCGGGCATAGTGTACTGTATCTCATGTGTAGTTCCCAGTATATGGCGGTTTTTAGCCCTGCCGATGCGATAGCATGCGAGAATATCCTGCTTATACTCGTCCGGCGTCATAGACTCTCCCCTCTGAATATCAATGCCGGTCACAAAACATAGCTTATCCCCGTATTTGTCCACAGCGAGCTTGAAGTCGTTGCCGGCGGCCGGCTGAAATGATTGCAGCATGTCGATACCCATTTCCACGTAGTATTCGAGGAAGGGCATCTGGTAACCGCAGGAATGCAGGCATACCAGGGCGCCATCTTCATGGGCGGCGTCAACCTGTTTTTTCAGCCTCGGGTACATGAATTCTTTCCACATTTTCATCGAAATAAGAGGGCGGTTGTTATAACCGTAATCATCGTAGATAAATACAACGTCCGCTCCTGCTCTTATGCTCCTGCGGGCGATCTCAATCTCGTGGTTGATGAACCTGTCCATGAACGACTTGATCTCATCCGGGTATTCCACCAGCCAGGTCATATATTTTTCCAGGCCTATCATCTGGTTGCTGGTCCAATCATGTGGACCCCAGGCCTCTGCGGCAATGCTGTGATGAGGGTACTGCTTCCTGTATCGCCGGAACGTGTTGTATAAACTATTTTTAGTGGCATCGGGAAAAGCGAAATTCTTGAGGTCATCGAGATTCTTTATGGGGGGATCAATCATATCGGGATAGATTCCTCCGCCTATCTTGCGGCCTACACCGTAGATATCAACGATGTCGATATGGCCCTTTTTATAGCTCCATTTGCTGTAATCAGGTGTTGCATAGGAGGCGAGGATCATGTCCGCTCCCAGATTAATACCATAGGCATTGGCGAAATTATAGCTATGAATATCCCAGAGCAGAGGCAAGAATCTCCAAACCTCAGCGGCCTGCATATATCCGCCCTTTTTCAGCCTGTTCCAGAGGAATTTTGCTATCAGGTCCCTGTTCCAGTGTCCGGATGGACGGTATTCGGCCATTAACCTGCAGCCTGTGTGCGCTTCGATCCAATAAAACACGGGTACTTGATCGGAGGGCAGTCCCCTTGCTGCCGCATGAATCCTCTCTTTGGGCGTCATTGCGCCTTTGCTGCGACTTTTCATGGTCTGCCTCCTGTGGTTGGATCAATGGTCAGTCTAATTCTTATGGGCGACAATAGCCCGCGCGTAATCTCTGCCGGAGATACAGTCAGGACCGTAAAAATCCGCTCCAATCTTTTTAGCGTAATCATCGTTGAGAGGTGCACCCCCTACCATGATTTTTACATCCGCGTGTAATCCCTCTCTATCCATGGCTTCAATAACGTCCTTCATCATGTACATCGTAGTGGAGAGCAGGGCCGACATGCCCATAACATGGGGTCGATGCTTCTTAGCAGCCTCCACGAACTGCTGTGTTGAAACATCCGAGCCGAGGTCCACCACTTCGAAACCAGCGCCTTCTAACGCCATGACAAGCAGGTTCTTGCCTATGTCATGCAGGTCGCCTTTGACTGTGCCAACGACTGCTTTACCGCTTTTTGTAACTATCCCGGTAGTTGAGCGCTGCTTGATGACTTCCACGCTTTTTTGCATGGCCTTGGCCGATACCAGCAGTTCAGGCAGGAAATACTCACCGTCCTGGAAAAGCTTGCCTACTACGTCCATGGCTGGTATCAACGCTTGTTCCATCAGCACTTCGGCCGATCCGCCTTCATCCAGTAACCTGGCAACCAGAGCTGCAGCTCTGTCAGATTTGCCGTCTATCACGAGTTGCTTCAGTTCTTTCATGCACTTTCCCCCAGTTATATTAATGGCCTGCGACTTCATCCGATTGTGCATTATGACAATAAAAGAAATATTTTACAAATGCGGGGTGTGACTTTCAATCCGGCAATTTCCCGTATGTGAGTATGCCTGCTGCTTGACTGATCGGTGCAATGGCAGTTTAATAGTACTCGTAGTTTTTAGCAGGAGTGAGTAATGCCTTTTTCACAATGGATCCTTATGACTTACCCGTCGTACGCCGTATGCATTGCAATAATATTTATCGCGGTAGCTTTTGGCATATGCGGCGTGTTGATTGTACGCCGTTATGTCGATCGCACGAAGTTGAAAAGTCACCATGATATTGCAGGACCGCTTTTCGCAACATTGGGCGTGATATACGCCGTTTTACTGGGCTTCTCCACCGTTATTGTCTGGCAGCAGTTTGAAGATGCTAATACCACGTTGAACAAGGAGGCAAATTACTACGCCGATATCTATCGGGACATGAACGGACTTTCACCCGAATTCAAGGAGAAAGGCAAGGCGGCAATGGATGAATATATAGATGCAGTCATAAATGACGAATGGAAAGTGATCGGCTACGGAAAGCGCAGCGAAAAAGTTCAGGCCCTGGCAGCGCGGATCTGGGAGCTTTACAGCAGTTACCAACCGCAAACTGAGACCCAGAAAATATTTCTGACCGAGTCTGTGCGGAAAATGAATGAGGCCGGTGAGATGAGGCGGCAACGTCTAATGGACGCGAACAATGGACTGAATCCTGTTCTCTGGCTTGTCCTCATCATGGGCGGATGCATTACGATCAGCTTTACCTTCTTCTTCGGGTCCGATAACCTGACCCTCCAGTTGGTTATGACCACCCTGCTGTCGGCGTTGATCGGTCTTCTGCTTTTCACCATACTGGCTATGGATCACCCCTACTCGGGCGATGTGAGCGTAAAACCGGATGCCTTGATTCAGATGTTGTCGTTCATTAAAGATTAGTATTACGGCCGGTCCGTATTAAATTCAGTATACATGGCAAAGGCTTTCAGTGACCGAAGTTTTAATTGTTATCAAATAATAAAAATGGCAGCAGTCAAAGGGTCAATTAAGATTGCAACAGAGCTCTGCAAGGAATGCGGGCTGTGTATTTATTTTTGCCCCAAGAAAGTAATCATGCAATCGGGCAAACTCAACGCCGCCGGTTATCAGTCAGCCGAATTTAAGGATAACGGCGATTGCACAGGCTGCGCTATTTGCGCCATCGTGTGCCCTGAAGTGGCTATTGAGGTATACCGTGGCTAAGATTCTGATGGATGGTAACAGCGCCATCGGCGAAGCGGCAATCCGCGCCGGTTGCCAGTGTTATTTTGGATATCCTATAACACCGCAGAACGAGCTAACGGAATACATGGCAACCCACCTCAGCCGGCGCAAGGGCTGTGCATTCGTGCAGGCTGAGAGCGAGGTGGCTGCTATAAACATGGTGTACGGCGCCAGCGTAGCGGGAGCCAGGGCCATGACATCCTCATCCAGTCCGGGCATCAGTCTGAAGCAGGAAGGTATTTCGTACCTGGCCGCCTGTGAGTTGCCGGCAGTTATAGTGAATATGCAGAGGGGAGGGCCGGGACTGGGCAGCATCTCGGCAGCGCAATCCGATTATTTCCAGGCCACTCGCGGCGGCGGGCACGGCGACTATCGCACTATCGTGCTGGGGCCATCGTCCGTACAGGAGTTGGCCGATATGACCATGCGGGCCTTCGATCTGGCCGATAAATATAAGATACCCGTAATTATTCTGGGAGACGGAGTCCTTGGTCAGATGAAGGAGCCAGTCGAGTTCAGCCGGGAAGCTCCCACAGTATTGCTCGCCAGGGACGGATCTCTGCGAGGAGCTAAAGGGCGTTCCAGCAGAATTATCAAGACCTTCACCTCCAACCCATCCGAGCTGGAAGAAATAAACTGGAGCCTTTTCCGGCGCTATACGTTGATTAAGAAAGAGGAAACCACCTGCGAATCCTTCATGATAGATGATGCCAGGTTGGTCGTCGTGGCATTCGGTATCGCCGCCCGCATCGCCAAGGGCGCCATCAAGAATATGCGTTCCGAAGGATTAAAGGTTGGCCTGTTCAGACCGGTCACTCTGTGGCCATTCCCGGACGAGCCGCTCAAAGAGATGTCTAAAACCATCAAACAGTATCTGGTATTCGAAATGAATATGGGCCAAATGGTTGAGGATGTGCAGCTGGCGCTGGCAGGCCAGGGAGAAGTAGCCTTCTATGGCCGGCCCGGTGGCGTAATACCCAATCCCAGCGAAGTAGCAAGAGTAATCTCAAGGCTTTATTACCAGAAGGGCTTGAAGTGATGAAACCTGTTTATACACGCCCCAAATCTCTTAAAAGGACTCCATTCCATTATTGCCCTGGCTGTGGACATTCTGTGGCACACAGGCTGGTTTGCGAGGTTATCGATGAGATGGGACTGCAGGAACGGGTAATCGGTATACCGCCACCCGGATGCTCTGTTTTCGCGTATAACTACTTCGACGTTGATATGGCGGAATCGGCCCATGGCAGGGGCGCAGCTGTGGCCACAGGCATCAAGCGCGCTTATCCGGAGAGCGTGGTCTTCACATACCAGGGGGACGGTGACCTGGCCGGCATCGGCACGGCTGAGACCATGCATGCGGCCAACCGGGGAGAAAATATAACGACTATCTTCATCAACAATGCAGTTTATGGTATGACCGGCGGTCAGATGGCGCCGACCACGCTGCGCGGCATGAAGACGACCACAACTCCTTACGGGCGCGATCATATACTTGAGGGACATCCGATCAAGATGAGCGAGATACTATCCATCCTGGATGGCGTGGCCTATATCGAACGTGTAGCCGTGAACTCCCCAACCAATATCAGGAAGGCTAAAAAGGCCATTGCTAAAGCCTTTCAGGTGCAACTGGATGGACGTGGCTTCTCCATGGTGGAGATACTGTCACCCTGCCCCACCAACTGGAAAATGACGCCCATAAAATCATGGCAATGGATTGATGAAGAGATGACCGGTATCTTTCCTCTCGGCGTGTACAGAGACGTTGCGGAGAAAATAAGTGCTGATTAAAACGCTTATCGCCGGCTTTGGGGGCCAGGGTGTTCTATCCATGGGCTTGAACCTGGCGGAGGCTGCCTTGCTGGAGGGAAAAAACGTCACTTACTTGCCGGCTTATGGAGCTGAGGTACGTGGCGGCACAGCCAACTGCACAGTGGCCATATCCGATGATGAGATAGCTTCGCCGGTAGCCTCTGCTCCGGAGTTCGTTATTGCCATGAATCAACCATCGGCAGTTAAGTTCCAGCACCATATACAGTCTGGAGGATTATTCTTCCTCAATTCCTCCCTGGTGGAGGCTGAAATAATCAGGGGGGATATTGAGATTGTGAATGTACCTGCCAATAAGATAGCTGAGGATCTGGGTAGTATCAGAGCTGCTAACATGGTTATGCTGGGTGCGTTCACCAAAAAGAGCGGAGTCGTTGAATTATCAAATGTTGCGGAAGCGCTAAAACACATTCTCGGCGTCAAGAAAAAACTGCTGGAGTCAAATGAAAAAGCGCTGCTGACAGGGTATAATTTGTTTTGATTACGGCTTAAGATGCATGGTCACGGAAAAAGGAGTGAAGAATGAGTATCAAACAGGTATCGGTCATACTTGAGAACGTGCCCGGTATGTTCCTGGCGGTCAGTGAATGCCTTGGGCGCGAGGCTATTAATATACGAGCCATCTCAGTCGCCGATACTTCTGGAACCAGCACGGTGAGGTTCGTAACCGATAATCCTGACAAGACTCTGAGCGTCCTAAGAAGCAACGGGTATAAAGTGTTGGAGAATGAGGTGCTGGCGGTTGAAATACCCGACCACCCGGGCGCGATGCAGGCCATACTCAAACCGCTGCGGGAAGCAAATATTAACGTACTCTATTTCTATACATTCCTGGGAAGGGGTGAGAGCGGCCAGCCCATTGTAATCATCGGTGTAGATAAGACTGCAGAAGCGGCAGAGGCGCTTAAAAGAAACTGGGTCCATATGTTCGGCCAGGAGATCTACTCGCTTTAGAACCTGTCTGGAGTGTCGCGTTTTATTAGTGTATGTGAAAAACTGGATTACGGGATATTATCGCAGTAAATCCATCACGATCCGCCCATCCTTGATCTCCACTATCCTGTCCGTCTGCTCTGCTATGCGGCGGTCGTGAGTAACGATGATAAAAGTGGTACCGAACTGCCTGTTCACATCCCTGAATATCCTATATATCACGGCAGTATTCTCCGAATCGAGGTTGCCGGTCGGCTCGTCGGCCAGGAATATTCTGGGATTGTTCATCAGCGCGCGGGCGATAGCCGTGCGCTGCTGCTGCCCGCCGGACATTTTATTGGCCATATTGTTTCTGACCCTGGCTATGCCCATCAGATCAAAAAGCTCTTCCGCCCTCTTCCTGACGCTGTGATCGACTCTCCTGTTGCCGATGAGTTGCGGCATCAACACATTATCCATAGCGCTGAATTCCGGCAGCAGGTAATGGGACTGGAAAACAAAACCTATAGACCGGTTGCGGAGTTCCGCCATCTTATCGGCGTTGAGTAACGAGGTGGCGCGGCCCTCCAGCCACAGCTCCCCTGATGTCGGTCTGTCAAGAGTGCCGATGATATTTAGCAGCGTGGATTTGCCGCTGCCTGATTCACCCACGATAGAGTTAAAAGAGCCCTGTTCAAATGCCAGGTTGATGCCAAACAGCACCCGGGTATCTACGGCCCCGCGGTACGACTTATCAACATTTCTCAGATCAACAACGTTGGCCATTCAACCTTCCCTGATTACATCTATCGGGTTCAACTTCAACGAGCGCCTGGCGGCTATGAGCCCGGCCAGCGTCGATGCGGCCACTGCTATGGCCCAGGAGATTATTATGAAGCCGTAATCGATGGAAATTTTGATGGTGCTGCCGCCGTTAGGTCCGGAGGAGAAAGAATCGAAGGCGTAAAGCAATCCCAGTCCCAGTCCCACGCCCAGCAGTGAGCCTGTCAGGCCAACCAGCAGCCCCTCTAAAACAAAGATTAAGGAAGCCGACAGGTCCTTTATACCCATGGCCTTGAGTATGCCTATCTGTCGTGACTTTTGCAGCACCGTGATTGCCAGCACGCTGGATATGGCGATGATTACTGAGAAAATGATGACCACTTGTATGATAGTGCTGGAGATACCCTGGCTGCGTAAAGCTCCCAGCAATTCCTTATTCTGATCCTTCCAGTTGTCTATCTTGAGTTCGCTGTTGTTCAGTTCCCGTGCGAGATCACCTGCCACGATATCTGCGGCGAACACATCGGGCACTGACAACTCTATAGAGGTTATCCGTCCCTGCAGGCCGAGCAGTTGCTGCACTGTGCGCATGTTGGCAATGACCCAGGTCTTGTTGACTGCGGCAGTGCCCAGATCGTAAAGGCCGATGATAGTGAAGATAGTTTCGTTCCCGTTAGGCAGGATTATGTTCAGCCTGTCCCCTACCCTGGACTGCAGTTCGGCGGCCAGTTCACGGCCTATGAGCACTTCGCGACTGCCAACGTAAAGCTCGCCAGCGTAAACTGCCTCCCTGAGACGGTAAATGCGGTCGGCTTCAGCGATGTGAACCCCTTTCAAGATAAGAGGGTATGTCTTCTCGTCCTTGATCGTGACTGCGCTCCCGGCGGTCACCGGCGAAACGGCTGCGCTGAGGCCGGTGCGCTGTACTATACCAATGATCCTGTCCCAGGCGTAGATTGAAGGCACACTGGTGCCGGACGATATTGTTACCTGTGGCGAGTTGCGCACTGTGCTGTCAACCAGGCTGGATTGAAGGCTGCCGATGAGCAGGCCGACGAAAACCTGGATGGATACGGCAACTGCCATTCCGGAGGTAATCAGGGCAGTTTGCCATGGGTTGGAACATAGGAAGCGGACGGCGATCCTGAGAGGGAGCATGATCATAATGCCTCCGCGAAACGTTTGATATCCTCGTGTGTCTGCAGTAGCAGGTCGGCGCCGATCTCCCGGCTGCGGCCGACATTACCTTCGAAGGCGGTACCGCCTGCAATTATCTTGAATCCGAGCTGTTTTCTCTCCCTTACATCTATGATCTGTTGGATCGCTTTCCTTGCTGCCATAAGGTTATAGTAGTTGCTGACGCTTAAAGCAACATAATCAGGCATCGCGTCCTCTATAGCTTCTAATATCTCGTGCTGCGGCGTATTGGCGCCAATGAAGATCGCTTCGAATCCGTTGAGCAGAAAGAAGTCCATGGCCATGCGCGCTCCGATCTCGTGAAGCTCTTCTGCCGGGCAGCAGATGATTAAGCGACCTCGCTTGCGGCCTCGCCCCACCTCCTTTAGCACGTAGGGATAACAGCATTCGATGACGGTGCGGACGATGGATGTCCTTATGTGTTCCTGCCAGATGCTGAGGGGTTTGCCTGTGCCGCTGTCGATTCTTTCCCGCATGGCCGGCGTCAGCACCTGCTGGTATAGTGTAGGGATATCGATTTGGCCCTGGGCGAGACGGCCCAGCACCATTTCCACGCATGACTGTCTGTCCTCCCTTTCAAGGGATTTCAGGAAAGCTGCGTAGCTCATATCCATACCGGACTCACCAACAAGGTAATCACTGCAATCAGCTTAAAGTCTATTGCCCCGGGCCGAATTATTCAATACCAGAGCGGCGTTTCCAGCGTTGGTACGACTACTTTGCTTACGTTTAAGCGCGGTTGTATACTTACTGCAAATCCGCCGGGATATATTTGCATTGGATTCGATTAAGATACTGCTTGCCGAGGACCATGCCGTTGTGCGGGAGAGTATCCGGGAGGCGTTGACACGCGAGCCGGAGTTCACGATTGTTGGTGAAGCGAGCAACGGCAATGAAGCCGTCAGTCTGGCCCGGGGATTGAAACCCGATGTAATAATCATGGACGTAGCTATGCCCGGGCTGAACGGGATTGAAGCTACCAAACAGATCAAGGCATTTCAACCGGGCGTATCTATACTGGTGCTCACAGCTTATGATGATGAGCAGTATATTTTCTCAGTGCTTTCGGCGGGCGCCGCCGGCTACTTGTTGAAAGACGTCGGTGTTTCCGACCTGGTAGAAGCTATTAAGACAGTATACAAAGGCGAGTCTGTGCTGCACCCCAACATAGCCAAGAAGGTTCTGCAAAAATTCCGCACGGGTAAGATCGATGCTGTGGAAGAACCGTCGGCGGAGCTGCTCAGTGAAAGGGAGATAACCGTACTGAAACTGGCCGCCGGCGGCCTGAGCAACCATGCTATTGCACAGGAGCTCCACCTGAGCGTGAGCACTATCGAGAGCCACCTCAGGACTATTTTCAGCAAACTGGGTGTAGGTTCGAGGACAGAGGCGGTGGTCGAAGCCATGAAGAGGAATTGGTTGAGCCTCAAAGACCTGAGCTGAGCGGGCGGCCATGTCTTATATTAACGTTATCTTAATACTCTTGATTGCCCTGGCTATCACGGCAGGGCTGCTCATTTTTTTTATAGTCATACTCTACCATGACAGAGAGGACCTGCGAACCAGTTCCGATGTTGTTTTGGCCCGTGTACTGGGCCGATTTCCCCTTCCCGTGTTTGCCGTAAATAAAAAACACCATGTCATTCAATGGAACAAGGCCCTTGAAGTGCTTTCGGGTGTCAGCAAGGAAGAAGTGATGGGGACGAACAACCAGTGGAAAGCCTTTTACGGGAAGGAAAGGCCGGTGCTGGCTGACCTCATAGCGGATGGAGCTTCGGAAGAGGAGATATCGTCTCGCTATCATGGCAGCGCCAGAAAATCGGCTCTGATCCGGGGCGCCTATGAAGCTGAGGATTTCTTTCCGTCCCTGGGCGAAAATGGCAAGTGGTATCACTTCACGGCCAGCCCGCTTGTTAGCCGGGGAAAGGTAATAGGGGCCATCGAGATATTGGAAGACGTAACAGAGAGGCATATAGCCGAGCAGAACCTGCGCTACTACGCCAGGCAGATCACCCGGGTACAGGAGGAGGAGCGAAAATATATCGCCAGAGAGCTCCATGATACAACGGTGCAAACCCTGGTGGCATTGATCTACCAGATGGATAATTTCCGGTCGGGCAAACCAGATATCACGGATGATGAGAATGCAAAGCTCGATGCCATATATCAGAGAATGAAATCGGCGGTTGAAGAGGTCAGGCGATTCAGCCGCCAGCTGCGCCCGCCGGTTCTGGATGACCTCGGCCTGCTCCCGGTGCTGGAGTGGCTTAAAGGCGAACTTAAGAAAATGTATGACATGGAGGTTGAGATTTCGGCTGCAGGCAAGCAGAAACGACTGCAGCCGGATACGGAGCTCGCGCTATTCCGCATAATCCAGGAAGCTCTCATCAATGCGGCCAAGCATGCTAAGGTTTCATCGGCCACTGTGCTGATCGAATATCTTGAACACAACATAAAAGTCAGTGTGGTTGACCGTGGAGTGGGTTTTGACCACGCAGGGAAGATTGATTTATTGCCGAGGGATGGCAAGCTTGGCCTGGCCGGCATCGTGGAGCGTGTGCAGATGCTGGGTGGAAAAGTGGACATCGATTCGGTCAGAGGCAGGGGCACTACTATCAACGTGGAAATACCGCTCTGAAATTATTCTCGAAAACTTTGCAGGCGGAAATAAGTGCCCGCCTATCAGCCTTGTTCTGGGACGGCCTGTCAGTGCGGGGAAGATTTAAAAATAACGGCTGCCAGCGGAGGAAGTGTGATACTGAGCGAATACGGCCTGCCGTGAAAGAACTTTGATTCGGCTTCGGCTGCACCGAGATTGCCCTGACCGCTCCCACCATAGTCCGCAGCATCACTATTGAGTACTTCTTTCCAATTTCCTCCCCGCGGAACACCTACACGGTATGCGTAATGCGGCAAAGGAGTGTAGTTCAACGATACCAGAAAAATGTCTTCTGTGGAGTTTCCACGGCGCAGATAGCTTACCACGCTATGTATCGAATCATTGCAGTCCACCCATTCAAACCCGCCGGCATCGAAATCCAGCTCATATAGCGCCGGTTCGCTGCCGTAGAGGCGTGCCATGTCCCGCACCAGTTTTTGCAGCCCGCTGTGTGGTGCGTACTGCAGCAGATGCCAGTCCAGGCTTTTCTCGTGGTCCCACTCTTTCCATTGGCCGAATTCGTTTCCCATGAAAACCAGCTTTTTACCCGGTTGTGTGAACATGCAGGAAAATAGCAGGCGCAGGTTGGCAAACTTCTGCCAGTCGTCGCCGGGCATTTTACCTGTTAGAGAGGACTTGCCATGCACAACCTCATCGTGGGATAAGGACAGGACGAAGTTCTCACTGAAGGCGTACAGCATGCGGAATGTCAGCTTATCGTGGTGATACTTCCGGTAGACAGGGTCTCTTGAGAAGTACTCCAGTGTATCATGCATCCATCCCATATCCCATTTCATTCCGAAGCCCAATCCTCCCAAATAAGTAGGTCGGCTGACCATAGGCCAATCCGTCGATTCCTCGGCGATAGTCTGCACGTCCGGAAAGTTGTGATAGATCTCCTCGTTGAAGCGGCGTAGAAATGAGATTGCATCGAGGTTCTCCCTGCCTCCGAACTGATTTGGTACCCATTCACCCTTTTTACGAGAGTAGTCGAGGTACAGCATAGAGGCCACGGCATCCACACGCAGACCATCCACATGGTATTTATCCAGCCAGAACATAGCGCTGCTCAGAAGGAAGCTGCGTACCTCGTGGCGGCTGTAGTTGAAAATATAGCTCTTCCAGTCGGGATGAAATCCCCTGCGCGGATCGGCATGTTCGTAAAGATGCGTGCCGTCGAAAAAGCCCAATCCGTGCATATCATTAGGGAAATGTGAGGGGACCCAGTCGAGTATGACTCCTGTGCCGTTTTGGTGGAGGTAATCCACCAGGTACATGAAGTCCTGGGGAGTTCCATAGCGGCTGGTGGGTGCGAAATATCCTGTTCCCTGGTATCCCCAGGAACCGTAGAAAGGGTGCTCCATGATCGGCATCAGTTCTACATGTGTGAAACCCATGTTATTGACATAATCTGCTAACCTGGGAGCAAGTTCCCTGTAGCTGAGATACCGATTGTCATCTTCGGGCAGGCGCATCCATGATCCCGGGTGTACCTCATAGATAGATATGGGGGCGTCCAACCCGTTGGCCTTGCCTCGCCTTTCCATCCAGCTGCGGTCTTTCCATGTGTAGGATAAATCCCAGACAATGGATGCTGTTTTGGGTGGTGTTTCGCAGTGAAAGGCAATGGGATCGGCTTTATCAACCTTGAAGCGACGTATATTGGACTCGATATGATATTTGTAAAGGGCGCCCTTATCGAGGCCGGGGACCAAGCCTTCCCAGATACCCGAGTCCTCACGTGGAGACAGTCTGAAGCCCTTCTTGTCCCATCCGTTGAAATCCCCCGTGACATAAACGTGCCGGGCGTTAGGCGCCCAGACGGCGAAATAGGTGCCGTCATACCCATCCCGGTGGATGGGATGTGCTCCCAGCTTTTCATAAAGGCGGAGGTGGCTGCCCTCGTTAAAAAGATAGAGATCATCTTTGCTGAGCAGACTGAAAGCCTGACTATTTGAATTCATAATCTTAAAGCAAAAACAATTCTATTGACTGCTATTCGTCAAGGGCAGCAGGAGGTTTATTTCCTGGCCGCTAATCCCGGAATTTAAATCCCTTTTCGTTAAATAGAAGCAGACAGGCGTCCACTACCTGCGCATCGTAAAGGATCGAGCGATTCATGGTTATTTCGTCCAGGGCTTTATCCAGACCCAGTGCGGGACGGTAGGGCCGGTGCGATACCATGGCTTCTACCACATCGGCCACGGCCAGTATCCTTGCTTCCAGCATGATCTGGTCGCCGACGAGGCCCTGCGGGTATCCCGATCCGTCGATCCTTTCGTGGTGCTGCCACACTATATGCGCGATCGGTCCAGAAAATTTAATCGACCTGACGATATTATAGCTGGCTTCGGCATGGGCCTTGGCCAGACCAAGCTCGAGGTTGGTAAGCTTACCCGGCTTGCTCAGTATCTCCGAGGGGACGTAGACTTTGCCCACATCGTGCAGCAGTCCTGCCACGGCCAGGTCCTGCACCTGGTTCTGCTCCAGGCCGAGCTCCTCGGCTATAGCGACTGCGAGCTGGCTGACCATGCGCTGGTGACCGGCGGTGTAGGGATCGCGCAATTCGCTCATCATGGCTATGGCCTCAATCGTTCCGTCCAGCGTGGAACTGGCATTCTCAAGGGCCGCTTTAAGGTCCTTAGCCGCCTGCTTGCGCCCGGTAATATCTTCGCCTATACCATAGACGCCGATCACCTTGCCGTCAATAATGATAGGGGTACTGGTGACGAAGCAGTCGATTTTTTTACCGTTTTTATTGATTATCGCTAACTCGTAGGCCTGGGGTTCTCCTCCACAAGCTCTGGCGAAATGGCGTCGCACGGTCTCCAGGTGTTCAGGCGCTATAATCTGCTGCAAACACATCTTCTCCGCCTCCGCTTCAGAATAACCGGAGAGTATAACTGCGGCGGCGTTAATGCTGGTGAAGCGTCCCTGAAGGTCCAGTGAATAAACAGCATTTGGATTATGCTGGAAGAGCGAGCGGTAGCGCTGTTCGCTATCCTTAAGGGCTGCCTCAGCCTGTTTCAGCGATGTTATATCCTGGATGATCACACTGAAGCCTGCCAGTCGCCCTTCCATCACAAGAGCACTGGGATTTGTGAACAGCCAGATTACAGAGCCGTCTTTACGCAGGCCGCGGAACTCAATAGCCGGCAGTGTCTGCCCCTTCGTCACCGCTTCCATGAAATCACTGATTATTTTGTTTTTATCATCCGGGTGAATGAAATCAAAGAACTGCCTGCGCAGCACCTCTTCCCTGCTATAACCGTAGATCTGGCACAGCCTGTCGTTGACCATGGTCAGGACGCCTGTTTCGTCGGCCACGGCCACGCCGGAGGATGACGTCTCAATCAGGCTGCGGTATTTCGTTTCGCTTTCGATCAGAGCCCTCTCGGCCCGTCGGCGCTGTGTGATATCGCGTGAAATACCCATTACACCGTTGAACTTGCCCTGCTCATCGCCGATGACTGTGAATGATGTTTCGGTCCATTTTGTCGAACCATCCTTGCAAAAGACCTCCATCTCACCCGTGTATGTGACCGGGCCGCCTCCTGGATCGCTTTCAAATCGCCATATCGCCTCTGCCACTCCGTTTATCACGGGATCGATAGATGAAGCTACGATAACCTGTTCCGCCTTCATCTGCAGTATCTCCTGCGGCATGAAGCCCCTCTGCATATAAACCGAAGGGCTGAAGTAAGTGTAGCGGAGATGTTTATCAGCAGACCATATTACATCGCTGGTATTCTCGGCTATGACGTTATAGCGCTCCTCGCTTCTCTGTAACTCCCGCTTGGTTCCGGCGCGCTCTATCACAATACCTATATTCGCTGCTATGGCCTCCAGTGAATTGCGGATAACATCAGGCATTTCGTTAATGGTATGTGAATAAATACCCAGGGACGCAACGACCCGGTCTTCGTACAGCACGGGTATGGTTGCTGTGAAAATTAAGCCCTCTGTCCGCAGGACTTCGTCAAAGGGGGTAGTGAATTCACTGCTATTCACGTACAGAGGCAGGCCTTTCATGAGTAGGCGTGCCCAGGGTGTGCCGGCCGGCAGCAACGACAATCTATCCACCAGGACAGGAGTTATATTTCGATAACAGATTGCGTTAAAATCGCCCGTCGCTTCATTCTTTAAATAAACAACCCCTGAATCGAAACCTGATATATCGATGGCGGCATCCAAACAAAGCCGGCTGGTGGTTTCAATGTCGGTTATACCTATCAATGATATAGCCAGGTCACGGCGTTTTCTGGCGCGCTCTTCCGATTGTCTGCGGTTTGTAATATCCGTAATGAAATTGAGCGCAGCCGGACGTCCCTCCCACTCAATCAAGACGGCCCGCAGCTCAACCCAGCGCACCTGGCCGTCGCCTCTGATCACGCGGAATTCCGCTCTCTCATCGATAGATTCACCCTTAAGTCTGCGCAAATGTCGGTTAAGGATATATTCCTTTTCGTCCTGATATATAAAATCCACGAAAGACCTTGTGAACAGCTCATTCAGCGGTAGAAGCATCAGGTCGGCCGTATTCCGATTGGCGAATTTGATCATGCTGTCCTGGGTAATGAAGATAGCCTCATGCGCATTTTCCACCACCAGGCGGTACTTCTCCTCGCTGTTGCGCAAGGCTTGTTCGGCCTGCTTGCGGGCGGATATGTCGCGCGAGGTGCCCAGCATGCCGATGATTTCACCGGAGGCATCGACTATCAGGGCCATTGAAGTCTCCATCCAGACTGTGGATCCGTTCTTATGATAAGTCTCCATCTCAAATGTAAACCAGCGTTTCTGACCCGGAGTTCCGTCCAGTATGGGGATACTTCCATTTTCAAAGGCTTTGGCTATTTTATCCAGGGATTCCGGTGTCATTCGCTGGTTGATCCCGCCTGCCATGGCTTCTTTTACCGTGAATCCATTAGTCCTGGTAATCGACGGACTGATAAAAGTGTAGTTAAGATATTTGTCCAGCATCCAGATTACGTCCGCCGTGTTTTCAGTGATAAAGCGGTAGCGCTCCTCGCTGGCCTGCAGCGCCTGTCTGGAGGATAGGCGGTCTATGATTATTCCGATATCGGCGGCAATTGCTTCCAGCGAGTCTCGTACTACCAGCGGCATAGTGTCCTGTGTATGCGATAAAACTCCCAGGCAGGCTATGACCCTTCCCTGGTAAACGACCGGTATCATAGCGTCGAAAGTGAATCCTTCGGTTTTGAGCTTTTGATCAAAAGGCGGCATGAACTCACTGGCGCTCACATAATTGGGCCTGCCTTTTTTAATATGGCGGGCGTCCGCGGAATCGGCTTTCAGCAACAGGTAATGCTCTGTTGTGTATGCTGAGGCGCCGTAGTGGCAGGCAGCCTTTAAATCCCCGCTCTTTTCATCCAGAAGGTAGATTATCCCCGTGTCGAATCCTGAGATTTCAATGGCGGCATCCAGACAGTATTTTAGCGCCGTCTCCATGTCGATACGGCCGGCCAGCTTCATGGCCAGATCGCGTCGTATCTTGCCCCTGGCTTCTGACTGCCTGTGTTCCGTGATATCGACACATGCGCCCACCGAATGTGTGATCACTCCGTTTTCGTCATAGATAACCAACCCGCGGTCTATCCAGTTGCGCTGTGATCCGTCTTTACGCAGAATGCGGTACTCAACGTTATAAGGTTCGCCTGTCTGAGCATGACGGTTAAGCGCCTCCATAACGCGGCTGCGGTCATCCGGGTACAGCGCATTTTCCCAGGCATCCAGTGTTCGAGGGAACTCGTCGTGCTGATATCCCAGCATGCCATCGATGTCCCCGAACCATGTTATGAGGCCTGCATCGATGTCCCAGTCCCAGACGATATCCGTTGTGCTCTGTACGGCCTTGCGGAACAGCTCTTCGCTCTTCCTCAGGGCTGATTCCGCCTCTTTAAGCTGCACCTGCTCACGTAACGCGGAAATGCCGTAAGCCAGGTCCTCCGCAAGCTCATCCAGCAGCGAGATATCATCTTCCTCAAAAGCGTTTTTACGGTCGGAATAGATATTGACCGAGCCGAATACGCTGTCACGGTACTTGAGAGGCAGCGATATAGTTGACTTTATGCAGGCTTTTTCCACAAGGCTGAGGTACGGCTCATATGCCGGATCCAGTGAGACATCCTGGATCACGACGCTTTTCCCTGTTCGAATGGCCCTGCCCGCCGGACCGCTGCCCAACTCGCTGTCTGCCCACGATATGCCAGCGCTTTCAAATTTGCTTGCGTCAGCCCCGCTGATGGCCATAGGTTTAATGGTCTTGTTCTCATCATCCTCAGCATAGCCTGTCCATGCTATGCGATAGCCGCCCGTCTCGGTCATGATTCTGCAGATGTTCTGGAGCAGCTCTCTTTCACTGGTGGCATGTACCATAGCTGCGTTGCACATGAAAAGCATTTTATAGAGGCGGCCGGTCTTCTTAATGGAAGCCTCCAGCTGACGTCGTTCGGTGATGTCGGATTGAACTACCAGCGCAGCCGGGCGTCCCTCCCATTCAATGGTGTTTATGTGCGCTTCCACCCAGCGGATTTCGCCGTTTTTAGCAATTGCTCTATAGATCTGCTCCGAAGTCGCCTGCTCTCCGCCCGCCCTGCTGAAATGGCTGTCCATAACGGACTTGACATCATCGGGGTGGATGATATCAGCCAATGACTTATTCAGTATCTCATCCCCGCTGTAGCCGGTGATGGCCGAAACTCCGGACTTGCAGAATTTGATCCGGCCGTCCTGTATAACGTAGATCGATTCGGAGATATTCTCCAGCACCATGCGGTGGCGTTTTTCGCTCTCATTTATCTGCTGCTCAGCCTTTTTACGCTCCGTTATATTCCTGGCAGAACATACAGCGCCAACTGGTCGATCTGATGCAGAGAATATGGGACTGAGTGAAAACTCGTAATAAGCGGGGCCGTCAGCAAGTTCATAGCTCCTTTCGAGCGCAACTTTCTCCCCGTTCAGCACTCGCCGCCCGACAGTGCTCCAGAAGTCACTATTTTCCTGGGGCATGGCGGAACGAATATCCATTCCTTCTGTGAGGGTGGCGCCGTAGAGCTGCTGATATAATTTGCGGGCGCTGCTGTTGGCGCCGATTACGTGATAACCACTGTCGACCGACCACAAGGAATCATGGATATTTTCCAGTATGGCCGACATGCGTGATTCGCTCTCCTGCAGCGCTTTGAAGGCGAAGAAGCGATCGGTTATATCAAGGAAAGTGGCGTAGACCTGGTAAGGTTTGTCTGCGTCCGGATGGAATTGAGGTATGGCGCTCATGCGGATCCAGCGGATTCTATTATCAACCCCTCTGAAGAACCCGATAGTTATTTCCCTTACCGGTTTGCCGGTTTTTGCTGCTACGGTTACGGGGAAATCATCCAAAGAGAAATCACTGCCGTCCTCATGGAACCAGTTCCACGCAGGATCGGCAGCTGACCGACCGACCATGTCATCCATCTCCAGGCCCATTATTCTTGCCGCCGCCGGATTAGCCGATATCACCCTGCCTTCAGCCCAGCACGTCACACCTTGATTCATGGTCTCAAACAGCAGGCGGTATTGCTCCTCACTTTTGACCAGGGCGTCCTCGGTTTTCTTTCTTTCGGATATTTCCTGTTCCAGCGCCTCCATCTTTCGTTCGAGCTTTTGCATGAGAGCAGCATTATAGAGGTCGCCGTCAGGTCTATTTTTATGCTCCTTCGGTTTACCTGTTCCCTTTTTAGACCTGCTTGTGCGCGCAAGTACTTCTGATACAATGCGCGTCAGTTCGTCCGGCTCAATGGGTTTGCGCAGGAAAGTATCCGCACCCAGCTTAATACCGAGTTCCTCGTCTTTTGTATCGGTAAAGGCTCCGGTGAGGAAAATAAACCGGATACTACTCAGGATCGGATCCGCTTTGCATTCCTGCAGGAGCCGGAAGCCGTCCATCACAGGCATGAGTATATCCGATAATATTAAATCGGGCTTTGCTTTACGCAGCTTCTGCAGGGCCTCCTTGCCGTTTGTAGCAGACGTGATATGGTAACCAGCGTTTTTAAGGATTGTGCAGAAGAGGCGCAGATTCTCTCCGCTGTCGTCCACAATAAGGATCTTCGGCAGCTTCCTGATCTTTCTGGCCGCTTTTGAAGCGGCTGAACGTCCTTCTTCCTTCACTTCACAATGCCTGCGCTAATTAATATCATCTGGGTTATGCAGCTTGATGTCAAGTTTTTCGTAGCTGAAGGACCTTTGATGATTGCATCGTCGCCGATGCTCCGGGCAGTTTGCCGTAAAGCCAACATTTGATATGCTATAATCAATTTATCACGGGTGAACATATGGGGATTCGCTATATTAAGGAGCCCGGACTGGTCGATCCGGTAATGATTGCGGCCTGGCCGGGCATAGGCAACATTGGTCTGATCGCACTGGACACGTTGCGCAGGTCGCTGCAGGCCGAGCAGATGGCCTATATAGAGCCCTATGATTTTTTCTATCCCAGGAAGGTCATTATACGCGGTGGCGAGCTGGTGAAACTGGATTTCCCTGCCAGCGATTTTTACTACCATACAACTGGAAAGCACGACCTGATATTATTTATCGGCGAAGAGCAGCCGGCCGAGGGAGGAGGAGTCTATGCAGCCGGCAGCATGGCCTACGAGATGGCCAATCTGGTATTGGATGTGGCGCAGAAGTATGGATGCAGGCGTATCTACACATCCGGGGCGGCGGTGGCGCCCATACATCATACTGCCAGGTCACGGGCCTGGGCTGTGCCCAATTCACCCGAACTTGTCGCTGAATTCAGAGGCTACGATAACACCGTGCTGATGTCGGATATCGAAGGGCGTGGAGGTGAAGGTAATATCGCCGGCCTCAACGGGCTGTTACTGGGTATAGCGCGTCGGCGCGGTATCGATGCTATCTGCATAATGGGAGAGATCCCGATATACCTGCAGGGCTTCCCATTCCCCTACCCCAAAGGCTCCAAGTCGGTGCTTGAGGTGCTTTCTACGGCACTTGATCTATGGATCGACATGGAAGTGATAGATGAGTTGGCCCGGCAAAGTGAGAGTGAACTGACACGGCTCTATGAAAAACTTCCTGACGAGATCAAGCAGCAGCTCGACCGGCTCAAAGAGTCCACTGTGGCTGCGGCCGAGAGCGAAGGTCTGATAACTGAGGATGATAAGAAAAAAATACTTGACGATATAGATAAGTTCTTCAAGCATGACGTTGGGGGAGAGCAGAAGTGAGCGGCGAAGAGGCTATTAGATTAAGCGGCAGCCCCGGCCTGAAAGGATCAGTCTTGATAGTGGCCTGGGCTGAGGATGCCGGCAACCTGGGAGTGCGGGTCGTCGATTACCTGTTGCAGTCTCTGGGCTGCAATGAGTTCGGCGAAGTGCTGCCGGAGGGCTTCTTCCCCATGAGCGGGGTGAATGTGGTGGACGATGTAGCCCGCTTTCCTGAAAGCAAGTTCTATGTGTGTGACCGCAATAACCTGGTAATTTTCAAGAGCAGCATTCCCAGGATGGGCTGGCATCGGTTTCTTACTTCGGTACTGGACGTAGCTTATCGGGATTGCGCGGTTAAAGAGATATATACCATGGGGGCCATGATCTCTCCGGCCGCGCATACTGTCCCGAGGTTGCTTATTTCGATTGTGAATAACAAGGAAATGAAGCCCGCGCTGGAGCCGTATAATGTCGTTTCAGACAACGATTACGAAACTCCTGCCGGCCAGAAGCCCACGCTGAGCTCGTATTTGGCATGGCTGGCCGGGCAACGCAATATACCGGCGGTCAATCTCTGGGTGCCCGTTCCGTATTATCTGGTGTCCACGGATGATCCCCGCGCGGTGAAGCGGCTTGTATATTTTTTCAACAGCAAGTTTGATCTCGGGGTGGACTTCACGGTTCTGGATTCAGTCATCGCCCTGCAAAACAATAAAATTGCCAGGCTGTTCGACAAGTCACCCGAGATAAAAAATATGGTGCGCAAGCTGGAAGTGGGTGATGGGTTGGATGGCGAGGAGAGCGAAAAGCTTGCACGCGAGATGGCCGAGGCGCTCAAGTAAGGGCTTCGTCTGCCGATCCATTATATGTATATTTCAGGTGCTCTGTTTTGATATAATTTGGCGTTTATCAATCGAAGAATAAGGAGGACTTCTATGGCAGTAGGTTATCAGAAAGAGGGAAGGCTGGCCATCATCACGCTCAACCGGCCGGAAGCTCTGAACTCATTCGATCCGCAGCAGATAAGCGAGATCAACAAATGTTTCTACGATTTCAACGCTGATGAGGAACTATGGGTGGCCATTCTGACCGGATCGGGTGAGAGGGCTTTCTCGGTAGGCGCCGATATTAAAGCGACTCTGCCGCTGATACAACAGAGCGCTCACCGTGGTGAGATGCCGGCGCCGGCTATCTGCGAGGATATGCAGATATGGAAACCCATTATAGCCGCTATCAATGGCGCCTGCCTGGGTGGCGGTTTCGAGGTAGCCCTGGCCTGTGATATTAGGATCGCGGCCGAGAATGCCACGTTTGGCTTTCCGGAGATCAACCTGGGCCTTATCCCGGGCTGGGGCGGCACACAGCGCCTGCCACGGGCTGTAGCGCAGGCGAAGGCAGTTGAGATGCTGACTTCAGGCCGTCCCATCGATGCTCAGGAAGCCTATCGCATCGGCCTGGTCAACCGGGTCGTGCCGGCCGCCGAGCTGATGAGCGAGGCCAGGAAAACGGCTGAAACCCTGCTCAAACCGGCGCCGCTGGCCGCCCGGGCTGCCAAGCAAGCTATGATGATGGGCTTAAATACCACTCTGCTGAATGGGCTTGATATCGAGTATCAGATCGAAAGGGTCGTCACCGGGACGGAGGATTTCAAAGAGGGGCGGCAGGCGTTTATCGAGAAGCGCAAGGCGAATTTTAAAGCCAAATAACACTTTACAGGAGGAAGACCATGACAATAAAGAAAATAGGTGTTGTGGGGTGTGGATTGATGGGCCGAGGCATTGCCGAGGTGAGCGCCAAGGCGGGTTACGATGTAGTCGCATCAGAGATCAACAAGGATCTGCTGGATAAGGGTATGGCTGCCGTCAGGGTTTCGCTTTCAAAGGCGGTGGAGAAGGGTAAAATGGCACAGGCTGATATGGACAAGACGCTTGCCAAGATCAAAGGTACCACGGAAATGACGGATTTCAGGGACTGCGATCTGGTGGTGGAGGCCGCCATTGAGAACCTCGATCTCAAAAAAAAGATCTTTATTGATCTGGACCGCGTCTGTGGACCGGGCGCCATACTCAGCACGAACACATCCTGCCTGTCGGTTATGGATGTGGCGGCGGTAACCAAACGGCCGGACAAGGTGCTGGGCTGCCATTTCTTCAATCCCGTGCCGCTCATGAAATTACTGGAGCTGGTTAAGACCATAACCACCAGCAAAGAGACACTGGAGACCGCGGTGGAATGGGGCAAGTCGCTGGGCAAGACCGTTATCACTGCTCCGGACAGGCCGGGCTTTATCGTCAACCGCTCATTTCTGCCATATATGGTGGAAGCTTTCGAGATGTACGAGAGCGGTGTGGCTACCAGGGAAGACATCGATACCGGAGTGCAGCTGGGGCTTAACCATCCCATGGGCCCGCTCACGCTGGCGGATATGGTCGGGCTGGATACCCTGCTCTTTGTCATGGACGCAATCTATGCCGAGACTAAAAATCCCAAATTCATCGCTCCTGTTCTGCTGCGCAAGATGGTTACTGCCGGCCACCTGGGCCGTAAGACGGGAAAGGGTTTTTACGACTACAAGTAGACCAGGGTTTTTAAATCCGCTCGCCTGAAAAGCCGTCTTTGCAGTGACCTCGAACCGACATGGCGTTATAATCTACTGCGTATGAAGATAGAGAAGGCCCGCGAGCTCGGCTTCTGTTTTGGTGTGCGGCGAGCTCTCAAAATAATTGAGAGCTCAGCCCGACGAGGGCAATCTATAGCCACCCTTGGCCCGATAGTTCATAACAAGACGGTCGTTGCACGGCTTAAGGAACTGGGCGTGAGAGTGGTGGATGATGCCGATACTCCGGGGAGCGGTATTATCGCAGTCTCCTCACACGGTGTGTCACCGGTGGTATTGGAGAAGCTTCAGGCGGCGGGGGCAGAAGTAATCGACACGACCTGCCCTATCGTGCGCAGCGCGCAGAAAGCAGCCCGCCGTCTGGCCCATGCCGGCTTTGGAGTTATAATCTTTGGAGAGGCCAGCCACCCCGAGGTGCGTGGCTTGCTTGGTTGGGCCGGCGATAAGTCCATTGCATCAATGGATGCGGATCAGGTGCCGATTGATCAGCTGCCTGCCCGCATAGGCATCATGGCGCAAACCACACAGAGCAGGGCCGAATTCATCGCTTTTGTCAACAGGCTCAATCACAGGTTGCTTACCCGGGCGAGGGAGATCAGGGTGGAGAATACACTCTGCCAGGAAACGCAGAAAAGGCAACTGGCGGCCGAGGATCTGGCGGGTACCAGCGACCTCATGATAGTTGTTGGAGGGCACAACAGCGCCAATACCCGGCGGCTGGCGGAGGTTTGCCAGCATATCGTTGAGACGCACCATATTGAGAATGCCGGCGAGATCGATAATGAGTGGCTGAAGGGGAAAAAGGCTGTGGGTATAACTGCGGGCGCATCCACGCCCGATGAAGCAATAGAGCAGGTTATAGATAAAATGGTCGCGCTTTCAGCGGAAATTTAGCCCAGTTTCTCTGACAGCAGGCGTCCGCCCAGTATGTGGAGGTGGAGGTGAGGGACGACCTGCGTGCCGTCCGGACCATTATTAATAACCAGACGATAACCTGATTCCGCGATGCCCTCCTTTTCGGCGATCCTGCCCGCCGCCAGCATCATTCGGCCGGCCAGTGACTGGTCGGAGGTGGAGAGGCCGTTCACTGATTCGATGTGTTTCCTGGGTATAAGGACATCATGCACGGGCGCCATTGGATGAATATCGCGAAAGGCGATTAATTCGTCGTCGCTGTATACGATGTCTGCCGGTATGGTTCCGGCAACAATCCTGCAAAATACACAGTCCATGGCGGGGCTTATCAGGCGATTCTGATCGTCTGGCAGGTAGTTGTGCGCTCGATACCGCTGATCTTGTGGAACTGCTCGGTAATCAGCTTGCCGACGTTATCTACCGATTCCCCTTCTACGACAGCTATGATGTCGTAAGGTCCCATCACGGCGTCCACGCTCTTTATGCCGTCGAGCTTTTTGAGATGAGTGAGGACCGACTTGGTCTGCCCCACCGATGTTGTTACCAGAACAAATGCTTTGGCTGCCATATTCCCACCTCCTGTATCCCAAATTTTAGCCTATCGCGTTAGCTTTGCGCAAGCTTTCTATATCCTGCCTGGCGTATCCCAGGGACTGCATCACCTCGTCTGTGTTCTCGCCCGAGTAAGGGGCCATGTTCCTCACGCTGCCTGGAGTTTGAGAGAGTTTGATGGCTATACCGGGCTGTCTGACCTTACCCAGCTTGGGGTGGTCGAATTCCAGCAGCATCTTGCGGTGAAGGAGCTGCGGATCTGTGGATACCTCGTCTATCTCGTAGACCTTGCCGGCCGGCACATCATATTTGCACAGTATCTCAAACCATTCATCGCGCGTCCTGGTCAGGAAGACCTTCTTGACCTCATCCGTAGCCTTTTGCCATTTTTCATCCTGTTGAGGCTGTATGAAATGATCGGGCGTAAAGCTGAATTCCTTGAGATCTTCCCGGTTGATCGCCCGGCACAGGTTTTCCCAGAACCATGGCTCCACGCAGCCGAGGCTGATGAGCTTGCCGTCCGAAGTCTCGTAGGTCTGATAGTATGGATATCCTCCGGCCAGACCCCACTGCCCGCGAGGGAACTTCATACCGGCCGCAAAGTGCTGCTGCAGGAAAAAGGTCATGAGCGTTATCACACTGTCCGTATAGGAAATGTCGACGAATTGCCCCTTGCCCGAGGACTGTCGCGCGAAAAGTGCCAGCAGGATGCCCATGACACCGTGCAGTGAAGCGCCGGCAAAGTCGGCCAGGAAATTGAGAGGGATGGCCGGCGGGCTGCCGGGCCAACCGATCAAGTTAAGTGCGCCAGCTATGGAGATATAGTTGATATCGTGTCCCGGGTTCTGGCTGTAGGGGCCGTCCTGCCCGTATCCGCTGAGGGAACAGTATACGATGCGAGGATTGAGCTTATTGATCGTCGCGTAATCCACGCCCATGCGCCCGGCCACGCCGGGACGGAAGCCTTCGATGACCACGTCGGCCTGTTGAGCCAGCTTGTAAAAGACC